>OGCL01000708.1_pt1 | contig 33099 bp, 29 predicted proteins | sample 1570041 | NCBI WGS metagenome assembly OGCL01 (sample SAMN06266162, study PRJEB24511) | hot springs metagenome | isolation source: Hot spring water | place: South Africa: Limpopo | collected 2015-06-22 | reverse complement strand
AAAAAGTTACCCATGCTTTTGATTCAATAGGCAGCGGAACAACACCAACTGCTGGCGTAGAAAAATACTATCAAGGGGGTACTATTAACTGGCTGCAAACTGGCGACCTCAATGATGGCACTATCACAGAAACAAGTAAAAAACTGACACCTTTGGCTACCGCTCATTTTTCCACATTAAAAATCTATCCAAAACAAAGTATTGTAATAGCGATGTATGGCGCAACAATCGGCAAGCTAGGTCTACTTGACATAGAAACGGCAACAAATCAGGCATGCTGTGTTGTTGGTGGCTCTAAGCACTTATTTCCTAAGTACGTTTTCTATAGTTTTTTTACGGCTAAAAAACACATTATTGCAATGGGTTACGGAGGAGGACAACCTAATATCAATCAGGACTTAATAAGGTCACTAAGACTACCAGCGCCCCCACTAGCTGAACAAACCGCCATCGCCAACTTTCTCGACCAAAAAACCGCCGAGATTGATCAAGCGATTGCGCTTAAAACTGATCTGATCGAGCGGCTAAAAGAGTACAAACAGATCACCATTCAACACGCGGTCACACGCGGCCTAGACCCCAATGCAAAAATGAAAGCATCGGGCGTTGAGTGGATTGGGGATATTCCAGAGGGTTGGGATGTTCTTAAACTTAAGTACGTCCTTGAGGAAAGAAACGAAAGGTCTTTAACAGGGAATGAACCGCTTTTTATGGTCAGTCAGATACATGGATTAGTTGTCCGATCTGAGTACCATGACAAAGCGGAGGTGGCGCAATCGACCATCGGCAACAAAATTGTTTATAAAAATGATTTGGTTTTTAATAAGCTAAAAGGGATATTTTACGATCTAGTATTCCTTGAATACCTATTCAGGCATCCTGCATACATCGGTCAATTTGTGATTAGAGCAACTGGGATTGTTGAAGGGCTAATACGTCTTTACACGTCGGAGTTATTTCAAATTCATGTGCCTGTACCTCCTTTGCACGAACAAGCTGCAATCGTCGCGCATATCGAAGCCATCTCTGCCAAAATCGACCAAGCGACCGACCAAGCCCAACAACAAATCAACACCCTCACCGAATACAAAACCGTCCTGATCAACGCCGCTGTCACGGGTAAAATTAAAGTGACCGACGACAGCGCACAAGGAACACGCCATGCTCAATAGCATCCTGATCGAAACCTTCAAAAGCTACAAAAGCCAACGGCTACCCCTCGCCCCACTCACTCTCATGATTGGCGCAAACGCATCCGGCAAAACCAATGCGATTGAAGCCTTTCGGTTTTTAAGCTGGGTCGTGGGAGGCGAAAAACTCAGCACCATCAAAAACCGCATTAGCACCCATGAGCAGATTTTTCGTGGTGACGTGCGAGACTTGGTGTACAAGGGTAAGGAAAGTTTTACGTTGGGGGCTGAGGTTGCGGGTTGTAACTTTAGGATTGAGATTGGTGACGCAGAGGGCGAGCTGCTGGTAAAGCAAGAAAGACTATTTTGGGGTGCACCTAAAAACAAAAGCATTTACACGATGTACAAAAAATATCCTAGCAGGCCAAACACAGCCATAAAACAAGCAGTCATTTCAATAGTAAACACACACTCAGAAACAGGTCAGCACATCATGGCTGACTTGATGGTGACACCTGACAAGGCGGCGTTGCCGTTTGTGCTAAATTTATCGTTCAATGCAATAAAACGGGAAAACGAAGTTGTCTTTACCCAGATGCCGCCAGATGAACCGAAGGCAATGGAAAGCGTATTAAACACGTTATCTAACGTTTTATTTTTCGATCTGATCCCATCTGAAATGCGTGGCGACAGCTACCCCGAAGCCAGATTGCTCAACACCGGCGCAAACCTCGCAGGCGTACTCCATACCCTCTGGCAACAACCCGACCAACAAGGACATATCCTTGAATTTATCCAAAGTCTTCCCGAACAAGACATTAAAGAGCTCAAGTTTTATACCGACCATCGCGGACGGGTTGAGCTTGCCCTAATCGAAACCTTCGGTCATCAAGACCAAGAACAGTACATCGAACTACTGTCAGACGGCACACTGCGCGTACTTGCCATTGCTGCCGCCCTGCTCTCCGCCCCCGAAGGCTCTACCGTCGTCATCGAAGAAGTAGACAACGGCGTACACCCCTCCCGCGCCAAACAGCTCCTGACCACCATGCGCGAACACGCCGAACGCCGCAACCTGCGCCTGCTGCTGTCCACCCACAATCCCGCACTGATGGACGCACTACCCGATGAAGCCTTGGGCGATGTGGTGTTTTGCTACCGCGATCCCACCGACGGCGATAGCCGCCTTGTCCGCCTAAGCGATCTGGACGACTACATGGGACTGGTCATGCAAGGCTCACTCGGTCAACTGGTTACACGCGGTATCGTAGACCGCTTTGTCAAAAACCCTGTGACACCAGAAGAAAAAAAGCAGAATGCGCTGGATTGGCTGGCAAAGTTGCGGGGTGAATAATGAGCATCATTCACTTGATTGACACCACCGTTTTTTTAAACATCTTGGATGTACCGAACCGTAACAGCCGTAAAGATGAACTGATCGACCAGTACGAAACCATGATTTTGGCGGGTCATCAATTCATCATGCCGATTGCCACCATTATCGAAACAGGCAATCATATCGCCCAAAATGGCGACGGCGGTACACGACGCAAAACCGCACAACTGTTTATTGAGATGTTGAATGCTGCGTTTGCAGGTAAAGCGCCGTTCAGAATCAATGAACTACCCAGCCGCACCGATATGCAGCAGTGGCTACACGAATTTCCCGACCTTGCGGGCAGGAATAGCAAAAGTGACAGAAAACAGGAAGGGACAAGCTTCGGTGACCTGAGTATTATCAAGGACTACCAAGCAACCTGTAGACGCTTTGCGATGACGGAGGTTCGGATTTGGTCACTCGATAGCGACTTGATGCACTATCATCACCAGCCCACAGGATTTTGAGAACAAGTGCGTGAACGATATGCAAGAATGGTCGCCTATTGTAAGGCCGGACGATACGGCTACCTCTTTCTACTCAATAGTAGGTGAGCAAACGGAATGTATCTATACCCAATGGTTTTTTCAATCGCAATAGGATAAATGGCAACTTTAAAGCGCCAATCCTTGCCCCTACGACGGGCAGAAGCAATCTCATTTTTTTGAATCAGTGAATGAATAAGGAAGATCAATACATCATGGTCAGCAAAACGGATGAACACGCCTTTGAACAACTGATTGAACGCCGGTTGACCGGCTTCAATCTCGAAACCCTAGTCGCAGCGCAGGCAGCCGGACTGCCCGCTGCCACCCCAAATCAAGGCTATCAGATCGGCTACGCCAAAGACTTTAACCCGCAGTACGCCCTCGATGAGCGGCTGTTTTGGCAGTTTCTACACGCCACTCAACCGCTAGAACTCGCCAAAATCGAAAAGACTGGCGCGGACTGGAAACGTAAAATCATCGACCGGCTCGACCGACTGATTAAAAAAGACGGCGTACTCGGCTTACTCAAAAAAGGCTTTCAGCTTGAAGATGCTGAATTTTGTCTGATGTATCCTGCCCCGCTTGCCAGCAGTGCAGACAGCGTCAAACATAACTTTGCCCAGAACATCTTGAGCTGTACCCGTCAGGTGCGCTACTCGCTCAACAACCCGTTGCAAGAAATCGACATGGTGTTGTTTGTGAATGGCTTGCCGATCATCACCTTAGAACTCAAGAACCCGCAGACCGGCCAAAATGCGCGGTATCACGGCGTAAAGCAATACTGCCAAGACCGTGACAACCGCCAGCCGCTGCTTCAGTTTGGCCGTTGTCTGGTGCATATGGCGGTCGATCCTGAAGAAATTCTGATGACCACTAAACTGAATGGCAAAGAGACATTTTTTCTACCCTTCAATAAAGGCAATCAGTTTGGCGCAGGCAATCCTGTCAACCCCACTGGACACCGTACTGCGTATCTGTGGGATGAGATTTTAAGCCCCACCAGTCTTGCCAACATCATCGCCCACTTTGTCCGGCTCGATGGCGATAGCAAAACGCCACTGGCCAAGCGTGACCTGTATTTCCCGCGTTACCACCAGCTTGACGTGGTCAGGCGTTTGGTCAGTCATAGCAGTGAACACGGGGTCGGCCATACCTACCTGATTCAGCATTCCGCCGGTTCGGGCAAGTCAAACTCAATCACGTGGGCAGCGTTTCAGCTCATCGAAACCTACCCCACGACTGTCGATGTACGCGGCGCAAAAAGCCTAGAGCATCCGCTGTTTGATTCGGTGATTGTGGTGACGGATCGTCGCCTACTGGACAAGCAAATCCGCGATAACATCAAGGCTTTTTCTGACGTGAAGAACATCGTTGCACCGGCGATGAACTCTGCTGAACTGCGACTAGCCTTGGAGCAAGGCAAAAAAATCATCATCACTACCCTACAAAAATTCCACTTTATCCTCGATGGGATCGGCGATATGAGTGGGCGTAATTTTGCGGTGATTATTGATGAAGCGCACAGCTCCCAAGGCGGCAGCGCAGCCAGTGACCTGAATAGCGCATTAGGCGGTCAAGGAGAGCAAGACCCCGACGCGATACAAGACGCGCAGGACTTGGTATTAGAAAGCATTCGGGCGCGTAAGATGCGCGGCAATGCTTCGTACTTTGCCTTTACTGCGACACCCAAGCGTTCGACCCTCGAAAAATTTGGTGAACAGCAGCCGGATGGGACATTCCAGCCGTTTCATCTGTACTCGATGAAACAGGCAATTGAAGAAGGTTTTATTCTGGATGTGTTAGCCAACTACACCACCTACCAAAGCTATTACGAAATCCAAAAGTCGATTGAGGACAACCCGCAGTTTAACAACAGCAAGGCACAAAAAATCCTGCGAGCCTACGTCGAAAAATCAATGGAAGGGATTGAAAGTAAAGCTGAAGTGATGCTGGATCACTTTTTGCAGCAGGTGGTTGGTACGCGCAAGCTGAAAGGCAAAGCCAAGGGCATGATTGTCACCCATGATATTGCCAGTGCCATCCGCTATTTTCATGCGGTGCAACAGCAACTGATCGCACGCGGCAGCCCGTTTAAATCCTTGATTGCATTCTCAGGTGAAAAGCAATTTACCAAGGAAGCCGACAAAGAACTGTGTGGCAAGACCTACACCGAAGCAGGCTTAAATGGCTTTCCTGAAGCGGATACCAAAGACCAGTTTGATACCGATGACTATCGCTTGCTGATCGTCGCCAACAAATACCTGACCGGTTTTGATCAGCCCAAGCTATGTTCGATGTATGTCGATAAGAAGCTGCAAGATGTGTTGGCTGTGCAAACCCTATCGCGGCTGAATCGCTCCGCCAATAAACTCGGTAAGCGTACCGAAGATCTGTTTGTGTTGGATTTCTTTAATACCGCAGATGAGATGAAAGCCTCGTTTGATGATTTTTATACCTCTACGTCATTGTCTCAAGCCACTGACATTAACGTGTTACACGATCTCAAGAACGAGCTAGACAATATCGGGGTGTATGAGTGGGATGAGGTTGAGGCATTTATTGAGCTGTATTTTAACGACGCAGACGCCGATCAACTCAGCCCAATCTTAAATACTGCCGCCGAGCGGTTTCGCGCTGAACTGCTCCTGACTGATCTGGCCAAAGCCGACTTCAAGATCAAAGCCAAGCACTTCGTTAAAGTCTATGCCCAAATTTCGGCCATCCGCGATATTGAAATGCTCAAATGGGAACAGTTGTTTTGGTTCCTCAAGTGCTTGATCCCGCTGCTGGTCGTTACCGACGCAGAGCGAGATCAAATCAAGGGCTTGCTAGAGTTAGTAGATTTATCGAGTTATGGGTTAGAGCGCAAGACCTTGAATCAGCATATTCAACTGGATGATGCGACGACTGAACTTGATCCGACCAGCGTTAATCCGCGTGGCGCACATGGCGAGGATGAAACCCCGCCTGACCCACTTGATCAGATCATTACTGAGTTTAACGAGCGGTGGTTTTCGGGCTGGAAGTCTACGCCTGAAGATAAGCGTGTGAAGCTGACCCAACTGGCGCACAAGGTCAAACAGCATCCCGACTTTGCCGCCAAGTATCAGGCCACCAATAATCCTGACAACAAGCTGGCAGCCCTGCACAAGATTATTGCAGAGGTGATGCTTTCAGCACGGCGTGACGAAATGGAGCTGTATAAGCTGTTTGCAACCGATGACGCCTTTAAACTGGCGATGCAGCACAGCTTAGAGCGGATGTTGAACCTGTCGTGATGGTGCGGTTTAGTGGTGTGGTTGGCGGTATTCAATGCTTGGTGTTGATAGGATCGAATCGCGGTTAATCGTCTCGTTCAGCCATTCGTTCGAAAATCCAATCCTCGATTTCTGTGGATACCCAACCCACCCTACGATCTCCTAATGATACGGGTTTCGGGAAAGCACCCGCAGCCACGAGCTTGTAGATGGTCGAGCGACCGAGTGCTGTACATTCCATTACTTGTGCCAATCGCATGATTTTCATGATTCAACTCCAGAGTGCGTTCATGTAATAAGCAATTGGTGTAAAAAAATATTTTCTGTCCGTTAAACCAAACAAAGATACGCTCTGGGCTACCTTAAGCTGTAGCCAAAGTGACGGCTACGATCACCATACTGCTTGGTTTCCGCCTTGGCAAAGTAACTCAGCCGCTTAAAGACCTCGTGGTACTGCTCCGCAAACGCCTCAGCCTTACGGTCAACGCGGTATACCGGATTTTCAGGGAAGTGTACCAACCCGACAGCCTGCTGAACCGTCACATCTAACGCACTTGCCCAAGCCGATACAATCCGCCCAGCCATGCTCTCCGGTGGCTCCTGCGAATGATCGACAGGCATATCTGGATCAGCAATGCATGCAGCAGCGGTATAGTTGCCCAAGGTAAAGTAAGCGTCACGGTTTAGAATAATCGCCATGTGATAGTGGCAAGCCTCAGAGTCAGCTTGTTCCTTCACCCAGACATAACGTAGCCTACACGGATAAATGCGCTTATCCTGAGCCTGCTTGCGCTGTTGGTCTGCACTAATCTTAGCTCTTAGCGATTCAACGAAACGTGATATGGCCTGACTATCTCGACACGCAAACGACTGTGGAAACCGCAAGTCAAATCGCATCACGCATAATCGGGCATACTCAGTAGATGCGTGAATCAACGTCTGCTGGATATGATGCAGGTACTGATCAACCAAGCCTGACGGCTGTTGCAGAACAGGTAAGTCACTCCAAGTACTGCTGTGTACCAACTTCAAGTTGGTGTTATTTGGATGGCGTTGCTTTGACATGAAACTCACTCCTATGACATGTTCACAGGATGTGTGCTGATACGTTTTTAAATACTTAGCTTGCTGTTAGCTGACAAAGATCCGTATGAATACTCTAATAAAATCATCGGATAGCATGAGTATCTATATTACTAAACCAACAGGCGGCATACGCCTGAAGCAGCATCACTGTGCCCACGTACACCGCAAAAAAGAGGGAAAAGCCGCTTAAAAAACACAAACCTCACTCTGGAGTTAAATCACTCAGGCTACGTTCGGCAAGCACAAAGCGGCTGGCAGCCTCCAGAACAGACATCTTCCGTCAATTCCACCAAACACCACCTCATCGCTTACAAAACATCTCGACTCAGTGCCAGATAACGGAATACCTCCTGATTTGGGGAAGGAGGCAACGGGTGAAATGGTAGCAAACGCAATGCGCTGTCGGAGCCTTCAAATTCACTCACCACGTTTGCTCTCAGCCAACTACACGCCGTAAATACATCAATGGTTTGCTGGCTTACGAAAGGACTATTCAAGTAACTCTTTAACACGTTTAATTTTTCGACCCTCTCAAATTGTTTATTCGTCTTTACTAGCATCCTGCCCGCTACGTCAACCTGTGTCAGAAAAAACTGTAGGTACACCTCGCTTTTGCCTTGAAACACCTGCTGTAGCGCATCGACTGATAGCATGTGCTGCAAATACCGATGCTCATGTGGCAATTTGTTAAGCGCTAGACTGGTGTCGTCTTTAACCTGTTTATGGTCGTCCTGACCGTCAATATTCAATAACTGCGAAATGTAGTGACGCTCATCTCTTGTGAACTGTGCCAGATTCACATCAACTGAAAAACCAAAACGCCCCCTGACATAATGAACAGACTGGATAAACCCGCTTACCGCAAAATCAGCATGTGCTAAATTCAGAAAGTACGCCCCTGCTGCATTGCTAAATGGGGAGTCTTCACCCGCATAGTCTAAGACAGCAAGTCGCAAATGGCCTCGCGCTTGAAAATCACGAAGCTGTGCGCGAAGCCTGTGTCTTGTGATACCAGTTAGCTGTGTCAACTGTGACAGCGGTATTTGCGTCACGATGCCAAAATAGTCTGCGTGAACCAACAAGACTGCCAGCAGTAACTGAGCCGATGGTGACAAACCAATCGGATTAGGTCTGATCGCTTGATACCTGACAGGCTCCAGTCTGAGCATCCAACCCTGAGTGTTATGCGGTACAAAAACCTCCTTGGAACGTCTCTTGCGCAGATGAGTCTGGTGTGGTTTCAGCATCCGAAGGCTAGCGATTGTACGAGCATTCAGCAGTACCAGAATGTTAAACACTCTGCCCAATGCTGATAGCAACTTCAGTTCAATCGGCTGTGCAATCGACCTTTTCTGCTCTTTTATTTTTGCCAACCACTCCGGTGAAACACCATAAAATTTTCTGATGCCACGACGTCCCGTATACGGCGGCTTGTACTTCTCGATCACTCCGGCGGTTATCAGCACATCTAGGGCGTGCTCTACCACCTCGTCTGACACACGCAAGTCCTGCGCAAGTGGTCTGACAGCACCACCAAAACGCTCATCCCCATAAATCAAGAACAACCGAATCAAAAAAATCTTACCCTTTGCGTCCACTTTGGGCATGGGTGTTCTAAGCACGGCAGTCACCCATTCGACAAATTTGAACCGTTCTTTGGCAGGCAATTCATGCCGCTTCGAAGGTTCGCGGAGATTGCTCCTCACCTGCATTTTAATCATCGCTATTGCCCTTGATAGCCGCATGAGAAAAACCCAGTTTCCCCGATTAAAAACCGAACTTTTAGCATAGCAATATTTGCAATAATATTTTGCAGAATATTTGCGATAATATTTGTACAATAAAATCTGTTTTTGCGAAAAATCTGGTAGGATTGGTTGTTCTTTCTGATCAAAAAGGCAGCAACATGGGACATCGTCAAACACCCGAGCAGTGGCTTGGGAAAGATCGTGAAAAGGTGAAATTTGTAAAAGAATATATTGGAAGGAAAAACCCAACAGTTGTAGCGTTTACACAAGCCTTGATCAGTTTTGACTCCAAAACAACAGATACTGAGATTGCACGTTCGATGCTTCATAATTACTTGCTGGGGCATCCAGACGGTTATTTAATGGGCCTTAACCAACTTAGATCGGCATGGAATCGGAGCCAATACTCCGAAAAACATAAAACCGTACTGCATAGCTTTTATCTGGATAAAGATACGGATGTGGCATTCAAGAATGCGCTTAAAATGCTGAAGAAAACAAAAAGTGAGTTGATCAGCTATTTGCTAGAAAAGGAGTTAAAGGAGACTTCGTCCCCAGTCAATCTGGTTGCGCTACACCAGCAAATCAGAGAGCTGAATTTGCAAAGAGCTGGGATTGAAAAGCACGTAGCCACAGTGTTTGATGAGATCAATCAATTTGTATCTGAATTGAGACTCAAGGAATACGAGTACGAGATCGTCAAGGAAAAGCTGGGAACCGACATAGACAAAATTCTCGAACAGCACAGCGATCAGATTCAAAAATTCAAAGACTCATCGGCAAAAGTGAACATACTGAAAAAGATTGTTACAAGACGACTCAAAGCCAAGAGCAAAAGTAAGATTGTACCTCTAGAGTGAGCCGTCACTATGAAGCATAGTGCGAGAGCAGCCCCTCCCGTCGGTAACACTCCCTGCTTCATCGAGACTCATTCTGTTGTAGGCAGGTCAAATGATCTGCCCATTTTTGCAGCCAGACCTTACACTCAGCCTCGTATGTATGCAGGTTATAAGTTCCCTCGATCCCCTTGATTGAGTGGCCTAATACCGCTTCTGCGACCTCGCGTGGGCAGCCTAATCGTGACAGCCCTGTTCTGACGGTGCGCCGTAAGTCATGCGGACGCCAGTCATCAATCTCGGTTAGCCATTTTTGCTCTGGGCGTAACGGCCCTTTATTTTTGACCATATCATCGTTCTTGAGTCGCCATTTGGCCTCGCTCAATGTTTTTTGGGTGATTGGCTGTTTTGTGCGCTCTGAAGCAAACAGGTACTCTCCACCTCTGGACTGAAGGTTTTTAATAAAATCAATGCATTGATTCGAAAGCTGCACATATCGCTCTGCCTTGTTTTTCGAATCACGTAAGTGCCAGACCCCCTTATCTAGGTCAATATCCTTCCACGATGCACCACACACCTCACCAGTACGGCAGCCCGTCCACAACGTGACAAGCAATATCCCCTTTTGGTTATAGGAAAAACCGGATGTTGGCAGCCAATTGAGTAGCTTTCGAATCTCGTCATCACTGAGTACACGGCGGCCAGCAACAGATGTCAGTCGCACCTTGGCTTGCTTGAAACTCATTTTTGCAGCCAGTGCTGGATTGGCAAAACTCTCCTCAAAGCGGTCTGTGCCTATGGCGTACTCGTAGGCGGCGGTCAACTCTGATAGGACGTTACCGGCTTGTACGTTTGCACCTCGCTTAATGATGGCTTGAATCATGGAAACGATTTCTTTTCTGGTCACTTCAGCGGCAGGACGTTCGCCCAGTACATGAACTGCGTCTCCGTACAGCGTGCGTCTTACCTCAGACTGGCCTTTGGGTTTACGTGCGCCAGCAATCCGCTTAAAAGTGCCAGTACGCTTGTCTTTTACCATCCGATCCTCGATGACCTCTTGTAAGTAAAGCTCCACAAGCTCACCGACCGTCATCGGCTTTTCCAGTTCTTTTTGTGCCTCCTTTTGCGCTTTAAGTGCCAAGGCCGCCTGCTCTTCCGCCTGCTCGCATGGACAGATACCGTCGTTGCGTAGCTGCTTCAGCCTTGCGAGTTCAACCCGTGCTTGCGCCAGACTGGTGGCTGGGTACGTGCCAATCTTAATCTGTCTGGTTTTTCCGGTAGTGGGACTCTTATAGCGATAAAAAAAACTTTTGACGCCAGTGGAACCACAACTGACGCGCAGACCGATATTTTCTTCGGTATCAGACTTGTCAGGGCTGTTACTTTTCATGGTTTCAATAGCACGTACAGACAGTGCTTTTCTCGCTGAAGCAGGCGATGGCTTTTTTACACGAGTAGGCGCAGTCTCTTCCGCTTGCTGGCTTATACTAGACGTCATATTGCTCTCCTGTTGAGGGGTCGGGACTGATTGGGCGTTGGCGACTTGCTCGCCATGCTGACGCGCATTAGTGTGTGCCGACTACTGGTGTAGGTTACTCCAAAACCTACACTAAAACCTACACTAATGTGGTGGCCTCAGGCAAATCTTGACGAATGTTGATGGACGTCTATGGACACTTCAGCACCTCATCGGCCAGCAGTAACTAATGATTTTAATAGGATTTTTTAGCCTTGAACATAGACAAATCAAGCCCCGACATTTCTGGTCACACACCTATGATGCAGCAATACCTGAGCATCAAGCGTGACTATCCGCAGGCGTTGCTGTTGTATCGGATGGGGGATTTTTACGAGTTATTTTTTGACGACGCACAGCGCGCCGTAAAGCTACTTGGGATTACCTTAACCCATCGTGGCAAATCCAGCGGCGAGCCGATTCCGATGGCGGGCGTACCGTATCACGCGGCTGAAGGCTATATCGCTCGTCTCGTCAAAGCAGGACAAACCGTGGTGATCTGCGAGCAAGTCGGCGAGGTCAACGGCAAAGGCCCCGTCGAGCGCAAAGTGGTACGGGTGCTGACCGCCGGTACGGTGACCGATGATGCGCTACTGCCAAGTAAACAAAGCGTTAAACTGCTCGCGCTACACGGCGGCAAGACACGGCAAGGTTCACGGGTCGGGATTGCCACGCTAGAACTCTCAACCGGCCAACTGACCGTCCAAGAGATGCCGCTGGATCTGGCGCGAATCAGTATTGAATTGGCGCGACTCGCACCAGCTGAATTGCTGGTCGATGAAGATGCCAAAATCGACTTATTGCGAGAACTGGTGACGTGTCCGATCACGCAACGACCGAATATTGATTTTGATCTGGGCAATGCCAGTAGCACGCTGTGCCAGCAGTTTGGTGTGGCGACACTGGCCGGTTTTGGGATTGAACATCTGCCACTGGCACAATCTGCCGCAGCCGCGTTGCTACACTACGCCCGCGAGACCCAACAAAGCACACTGCCGCACATCCAAGCGCCTCGGCTGGAATCCGCCGATGATTTTATTGCGCTTGATCCGGTGACACGCCGCAATCTGGAGATTGTTGCGCCGTTATTTGAGCATGGCACGTCGTTGTTGGATTTGGTCGATCACTGCCAAACCGCGATGGGTAGCCGCTTACTGGCACGCCAACTCATGCAGCCGCTGCGCGATACTGCGCTGTTAAATCAACGGCTAGATGCGATTGGCCTGCTGCTGCGCGATTATCATGACGAGCCGCTACGCATTGCATTACAGCCGATTGGTGATGTAGAGCGCGTGCTGGGACGGGTGGCATTGGGGACAGCGCGTCCCCGCGATCTGGTGCAATTGCGCCAAACCTGCGGGCAGTTGCCGTTGATTTTGCACAGTCTACAACCGGCGTTAGATGATCCTGCCGCTGGTTTACTCCAACAACATCGCCAAGCGCTGCAATCCGATCAGGCAGATGGCGGCGGATTTGCTGAGGTGTATCAGCTATTACAGGCCGCGATTGTCGAGCAGCCGCCGGTGTTGCTGCGTGAAGGTGGCGTGATTGCTGACGGTTATGATGCCGAGCTAGACGAGCTGCGCAGTATCCGCGATCATGCCGGTCAATTGCTAATTGACATGGAAATCCGCGAACGCGAGCTGACGGGGATTGCCAATCTGAAAATCGGTTATAACCGTGTCAGTGGTTATTTTATCGAGTTGACGCGTGGTCAAGCCGAAAACGCCCCCGCACACTTTATCCGGCGGCAAACCCTTAAAAACGCCGAGCGCTTTATCACGCCTGAACTGAAGTCTTTTGAAGACAAGGTGTTGTCGAGTGATGCGCGAGCATTGCAGCGCGAGAAGTTTTTATATGAGCAATTGCTTGGACAGCTACAGCAGCAGCTTGCCCCACTCCAACAGATGAGCGCGGCGCTGGCGGATCTAGATGTGTTGTCAAACTGGGCGCAGCAGGCACGCTTGCGTCAGTGGTGTCGACCAAGCTTTCGGCCAGATACGCGGATTCACATTCGGGCAGGACGACATCCGGTGGTCGAGGCGCTGAGTAAACAAGCCTTTACCGCCAACGACACCACGCTGAACGATGACACGCGCTTGCTGTTGATCACGGGGCCAAATATGGGCGGTAAATCGACCTATATGCGGCAGACCGCGCTGATTGTGTTACTCGCCTATTGCGGCAGTTTTGTGCCCGCAGCGCAGGCCGACATCGGCGTGATTGACAGGATTTTTACCCGTATTGGTTCGGCGGATGATTTATCGTCGGGCAAATCGACGTTTATGGTAGAGATGACTGAAACGGCTCAGATTTTACATCATGCCACAGCACAGTCCTTGGTGCTGATGGATGAGATCGGACGCGGCACCAGTACCTACGATGGCTTGTCGTTGGCGTGGGCGTGTGTGTTGGACTTGGCGCGGCGAATTGAGTGTTTGTGTTTGTTTGCAACGCATTATTTTGAGTTGACGGAGCTAGGCGATCAGCCGCATCTGGCCAATGCGCATGTGGCGGCGCGTGAGATTGATGGTGAGTTGATTTTATTGCATCAGGTGCAAGCGGGTGCTGCCAGTAAAAGTCATGGCATTCAGGTGGCAAAACTGGCGGGAATTCCGCAAAGCGTGATTAAAGACGCGCAAGCACGTTTACGGGTTTTAGAGCGGCAACATCGCCAGACTCAGCATGCGATTGGGCAAAATGATTTGTTTGATCAGATGCCTGATCTGGCTGAGCCGGTGGCTGAACCTATTATTATCGAGGTTGAAAAACCATCGCCCGCACTGCAACAACTTGCTGCGCTGGATGTGGATAATCTGAGCCCGCGCCAAGCCCTTGAGCAGTTGTACGCGTTAAAAGCTCTGTTAGGCTGATAAATAATTTGTGAAATGGGTGCGATTAGACAGTGCTTATCGTATCCATATTGCTTAGGTAGTACAGAGTTGCTCCTACATGAATTTACATTCGGTTCCACACTCTACTGTGTCACTCGCCCTTGAAAGCTCAAGTATTTTTTTATCACGACCATAGTCTGGACGCAAAAATGGCGGCATGACTAAATATTTGACACATACGCGCTCACCTTTTTCTAGGGAATTGACTAGGATGGGGTCAGCATCTCCGTAGCCAAGAATATGAGATCCATCTTCAAGACGAAAGGTCTGCGCTCCATTACCACTACGGCCAGCTGAAGTTCCTAAATACTTTGCGCAAGAGTATTCGGGTTTTGTGTTTTTGACATATTCGTTATAACGTGGCTCAACCTCAAGCCATGCTGATTTATTTGCATACCGTCCATGGTTAAAATAGGTGACTATTACAGAAGTGAATAGCAGCATCGCTAAGCATGCCTGTATGAAATTTAAATCAGGCTTTCCTTTCGAAATCGTATTATTTTTAAAGGTTTTTTTAAGAAAAAAAATAAGCGTAACCACAAGAAAAACGCATAAAACAGCACTCGCTTTTGAGAGCAAGGCATAGTAGCTCACGTCATTTAATTCTGAAAACATATGGATTCCAATTTTTTATACTCATTTTAGGATGGGAAAGTCTTTGTCGGCTGAACCAACAAAGACGCGCATCAACTAAAACTATGATCAACGCCGAGTCGCTTTCATCTGCTGAATCAACTGCGCCACTTTGGGCTGATCGGCATGCTGCTGCAAGGCGCGACTGATATCAGACTCGATCTCATCACAACCCAACTGACTTTGTAAATCACCCGCCTCATCGGCAGACATCGCACCCGACTTGGCATCAGCCACTAAGCTATAACAACTCTCCATCCGCTCCAACAAATCGGCCACATCACTCGATACCCCCGCGAAGCGTTGATCCGCGGCCTGCTCTGTCGGCTCCATATCGCCCTCAAACCCATCGGCGACATCGCTGACCGCTGCCGAGCCATCTTCACGCAGCGTGTCGGCGGGTGCAGACGTGGCTGGCGTTTCGGTCTGTCCAGATTGCGCCGAATCGGTCGATTGTGACGGCTGACAGCCAATCAGTAATAACAAGAGCGCACCGAAGCCGATGGTTTTGCAGCGTCCTGTGCCGTTGATGTGATGCATGAGGGGTAACCTGACCTATTGTGCCGATTCAAGTCTTGTAGTATCACTTCACGCCGCCAGTTTCAACTGTTAATCCTGCCCAACAGCGGCTTTATCTGCTGAATCTATCAGACATATCAGTGAAAGCAATTGTGACAACCGCATAAAACCGCCTAAACTACACCACATTGAATTGTTTAGTCAGGTAGCGAGCCGCCATGACCTTTGTTGTCACTGAAAACTGTATCAAATGCAAATACCAAGATTGCGTCGAAGTCTGTCCAGTCGACTGCTTCTACGAAGGTCCTAACTTCTTGGTCATTCATCCAGACGAGTGCATCGACTGCGCCCTGTGTGAGCCAGAATGCCCCGCCAATGCGATCTTCTCGGAAGACGAAGTGCCCAAAGGCCAAGAAGTGTTTATTGCACTGAACGCCGAACTGGCCGACAAATGGCCAAACATCACCCAAATCGGCGAACGGCCAGCCGATGCCGCCGAGTGGGACGGCAAACCGAACAAACTGGCATTGCTAGAGCGTTAAGCGATCTAAATGCGAATAAAAACCGACGAATAGTCGGTTTTTTTAGGCCTAAACATTCGTTTTTTATAAAAATTTTAGGAAATCTGAGATTTTTTGCTATTGCTGAAAAATGGGTTAAAACGGCTTAATCAAAATACCTAAACAAATCCAAGGCATCGTCGATGGCACATCTCAATCAAGGCAAACGTTATGGTATTTTTCGGCAACCCAGCGTTCGTCAGCACATCGCCACACTGGACGCGACACACGATTGCCAACGCATCGTCGCACTGCTGTCGAGCTATGAATTCCCCATCGACATCCAGCACGCGCTTGAGATTGCCCTACTCTACACCTACGCCAGTCCAAAAATTTCACGGTTACTTGACCGTACCGGTGAGTTTAGCCAACACGGCCAAAAACGCTACGACGACACCAAAATCCTGATCGGCCTACTGCTCGAATCCGGTTGGGACGGCGAGTTTGGGCGCAAAGCCATCGAACGCATCAACCAAACGCACAGCCACTACCGGATTTATAACGACGAATTTTTGTTTGTCTTGTGGACATTTATTGAGTTTCCGATCTGGTGGACAGATCAGTTTAGCCATCGTGCGATGACTGCACACGAGCAGGCTGCGTGGTTTAATTTTTGGGTTGGGATTGGCGAGCGGATGAACATTCAACATATTCCCGCCACGCCAGCCGCCTTTGACGATTGGGTGCAAAGCTATCGGGTGCGTGAGTTTTATTATGATCCAGCCAACCAACGCGTCACCGATGCCACAACCCGTATTATCGAAAACTGGCTGCCAGAGCCACTGCAACCACTGGTCAAATGGGGCGTGAGTGGCGTGATGGATCCAGCGTTTTTATACAGTGTCGGCTATCCACGGCCAAGCGCTTTACAAAAGCACCTGTGTCATTGGAGCATCAAGGCTTACTGTCGGCTCAGACAGCCGATTTTTTGGGAACACTACCCTATACAGTCCAGCAAAACCCAAGACCGCTATGCCCGCCAGCAACTACAAGCGGTCGAGCAGATCCAGCCGTATCGACTCGGGCAAAGCAAACGGCGCAGCTAGCCAGATCCGTGCAGCGAGCAATCTACGCCAAAAACCAAACACTATCAAAATCGCAGCATAAAAGTCCCATAGCCCACCGAACGCAGATCCGTTACAATATGCGGCCTTTGTGAACCTGTACTGATAAACTCGGTTCACACTGCCCTATTGATCGCCAAGGAGCTGCCCGTGTCGCGTGTAATGTCCGCCGCCGAAATTCGCGAAGCCTTTTTGAGCTTCTTTGAACGCAAAGGTCACAGCCGCGTGGCCTCAAGCTCATTGATTCCCGCCAATGACCCAACGCTGTTGTTTACTAACGCTGGGATGAATCAGTTTAAAGACTGCTTCTTAGGTCTAGACAAACGCGACTATACCCGCGCCACCAGCAGCCAAAAGTGCGTTCGCGCTGGTGGTAAGCATAACGACTTGGATAACGTCGGCTATACCGCACGGCATCATACGTTTTTTGAGATGTTGGGCAATTTTTCGTTTGGTGATTACTTTAAGCGCGATGCGATTGCCTACGCGTGGGAGTTCTTGACCAGTCCAGACTACATGAATCTGCCGAAAGATCGCTTGTATGTGACGGTCTATCATACCGACGACGAAGCGGCTGGTTACTGGCAAAATGACATTGGTATGGCGCCAGAGCGGATCATTCGGATTGGTGATAATAAGGGCGCAAAATACGCCTCGGATAACTTCTGGGCGATGGGTGATACAGGCCCTTGTGGTCCTTGTACTGAGATTTTTTATGATCATGGCGAGCATATCGCCGGTGGTCTACCCGGCACTCCAGAAGAAGATGGCGACCGCTATATCGAAATCTGGAACAACGTGTTTATGCAGTTTAACCGCACGGCTGACGGTGTATTGCACCCGCTGCCTGCGCCAAGCGTCGATACTGGCATGGGCTTGGAGCGGATCAGCGCGGTGTTGCAACACGTCAACAGCAACTACGACATCGACCTGTTTCAGCATCTGTTGACTTCGGCTGCGCGTATCATCGGCATCGACAATCAAGGTCAGCCATCGCTGCGGGTGATCGCTGACCATGCGCGGTCATGTTCATTTTTGATTGCGGATGGCGTGATTCCATCGAATGAAGGGCGTGGTTATGTGCTACGCCGCATCATTCGTCGTGCCGTGCGACATGGCAACAAACTCGGCGCACAAGGCAGTTTTTTCTATCAGATGGTACAACCATTGATTGACGTGATGGGCGATGCCTATCCTGAATTGGTCAGCCGCCAAGCGGTGATTGAAGCGACCTTAAAGAAAGAAGAAGAGCAATTTGCCAAAACTCTCGAGCAAGGTTTGCGCCTGCTGGAAGCGGAACTGGCCGAGATGAGCGGCAGCGTGATTGCTGGTGCAGTGGCGTTTAAGCTCTACGACACCTATGGCTTTCCAGTCGATCTGACCGCAGATATTGCGCGTGAACGTGGTCTGAGCGTCGATGAAGTTGGCTTTGCCCGTGAAATGGAACAACAGCGGCAACGCGCCCGTGATGCGGGTAAATTCACAGTCGATTACAACAGTATTGTGAAAGTCGAACAGGCATCAGCTTTTGAGGGTTATCACAGCACTGAAGGTGAAGGCCAGATCATCGCACTGTATAAAGACGGCATAGCGGTTGAGCAATTGCTGGAAGGTGACGAAGGCTTACTGGTACTGGATCGCACCCCGTTCTATGCCGAAAGCGGTGGTCAAGTCGGCGACACCGGCACGTTGATTGGTGGCAATGGGATTTTTGAGGTGCAAGACACCAAAAAATCTGGCGGCGCCATTGTGCATCAAGGTGTGGTCACAGTAGGTCAAATCCAGCTTGGCCAGCCACTACAGGCACAGGTCAAGCGCGACCTACGCCAAGCGATCATGCGCAATCACTCGGCCACGCACTTGCTACATGCTGCGCTACGGCAGATCTTGGGCAGTCATGTCAGCCAAAAAGGCTCACTGGTGACTAGCGATGTACTGCGGTTTGACTTTGCCAATGATCAGCCGGTATCGGCGGAGCAACTGCGCCAAGTCGAACATAAAGTCAATCAGGAAATCCTTGCCAACCTCCCCGTATCGACCGAAGAAATGTCGATGGACGCCGCCAAAGCACGTGGTGCGATGGCGTTGTTCGGTGAAAAGTACGGTGACAGCGTGCGGGTGCTTGCGATGGGCAGCAAAACCGAGCAGCAGGAATTTTCGATTGAGCTATGCGGTGGTATCCATGTCCAACGCACCGGCGATATTGGGCTGTTTAAAATCACCAGCGAAGGCGGCATTGCCGCGGGGATTCGCCGGATCGAAGCGGTCACTGGCTTCACTGCCCTGACTTATGTGCAGCAAGCCGACCAACAACTGAGCCAGATTGCCGGGCTGACCAAAGCGACGCGTGAACAAAGCTTTGAGCGGGTAAATGCCGCATTTGAGCGCAGCCGCGAACTGGAAAAACAGATCGAGCGCTTAAACCAAAAACTGGCCAGCGCGCAAAGTGCCGAACTGCTCAGTGCGGTGCAGCACATAAATGGTGTGCCGGTGCTGGTTGCCTCGATCGAGATGGACAGCAAAAACCTGCGCAACCTGATGGACAGCGTCAAATCACGCCTGCAAGATGCAGTGATTGTATTGGCTGGTCAGGATGCCGACAAAGTCGCCCTGATTGCCGCGGTTGGCAACAGCCATACCGGCAAAATCAAGGCCGGTGCGATCATCGGTCACTTAGCGGCGCAACTCGGCGGTAAGGGCGGCGGTAAGCCGGATCTGGCACAAGGCGGCGCACCGCTGTCGGATGCTTACGCTGGCGTGATGCAAGCATTGCCGACTTGGATTGCCGAGCAACTCAACTAATCTTTTACACGACAAACAACACCCGCCCACACCACACGGTTTGGGCGCAGATATGGAACGACTATGGCACTGATTGTCCAAAAATACGGCGGCACTTCGATGGGTACGCCGGAGCGGATTTTAAACGTCGCACAGCGGGTCAAGCGCTGGCATGACCACGGTCACCAAGTGGTGGTGGTGGTATCGGCCATGAGCGGTGAAACCAATCGTCTACTCGGTCTGGCCAAAGCAATCACCGAAGCGCCCGATCCCCGCGAACTCGACCAAATGGTATCTACGGGTGAGCAAGTCACCATCGCCCTACTCGCCATGGCACTCAAGTCGATTGGTGTGGATGCCAAGTCCTGTACCGGCGGTCAAGTCGGCATCAAAACCGATACCTCGTATACCAAAGCGCGGATTCAGTCGATTGACGACGGCAGCATGCGCCGTGACCTCGACGCGGGCAAAGTGTTAATCGTCGCCGGTTTCCAAGGCGTTGATGCTGAAGGCAACGTGACCACGCTGGGTCGTGGCGGCTCAGATACCACCGGTGTGGCACTGGCCGCAGCGCTGAAAGCCGACGAGTGTCAGATTTATACTGACGTGGATGGCGTGTATACCACCGATCCACGGGTTGCACCAAAAGCCAAAAAACTCGACCGCGTCACCTTTGAAGAAATGCTGGAAATGGCCAGCCTAGGCTCTAAGGTACTGCAGATTCGCTCGGTTGAATTTGCTGGTAAATACCAAGTCCCACTGCGCGTGTTGTCGAGCTTTGACAATCCAAACGACGGCGCATTTGACGACGATTTTAAAACCACTGTGGGCACGTTGATCACCACTGAAGCAGGAACAGACATGGAACAACCGATTATTTCTGGTATCGCCTTTAACCGTGACGAAGCCAAGCTGATCGTGCGCGGTGTGCCCGATCAACCGGGGATTGCCTCACGGATTTTGTCACCGATTGGCAATGCCAACATCGAAGTCGACATGATCGTACAAAACGTTGCGGCAGATGGTACGACTGATTTCACCTTTACCGTCAACCGCAGTGAAATGAAAAAAGCGCTTGGCCTGCTGCAGCAGATCGGCCAAGAGATTGGCGCACGCGAAGTCACCGGCGACGACACCATCGTGAAAGTATCCATCGTTGGTGTTGGTATGCGCTCACACGCGGGGGTCGCCAGCCAGATGTTTAGCACTTTGGCGTCGGAAGGCATCAATATCCAGATGATCTCGACCTCAGAAATCAAAATTTCGGTGGTTGTGGATGAGAAGTATCTGGAATTGGCAGTGCGTGCGCTGCATACTAGCTTTGACCTAGACCGTGAATCGGGTGAGAGCCGCGCGCAAGCCTAACCCTTAGAGTGGTAAGACTGGCACGGTGAATTTAAAAAAAGCACCGTGCTGGGCCAGAAAAATGTGTAGCGGGACTGTTGCAGACGTTGACTTTGCGCCATACTGCAACTCAGGCGACTCGCCAAATATTGAAGGAACAAGGAGAATATCCATGCTGATTCTGACCCGCCGTGTCGGGGAAACCCTGATGATTGGGGATGAAGTAAGTGTTACTGTGTTGGGCGTAAAAGGCAACCAAGTGCGTATTGGTGTAAATGCCCCGAAAGAAGTTGCGGTACACCGTGAAGAGATTTATCAGCGGATTCAGCACGAACGCGCTATGCATGAGCATTTGCAGCATCTTGAGCAAGACTATCAACCGTCATTTGAAGATGATGGTTTTAATCGCTAAGCCCTGTATATTGTTTGAAACAATCTAGCGGCCACATGGCCGCTTTGTTTTGCAAAAAAATGCAATTTTAACGCACAAAATCAACGGTAATTTAACCGAATCTAAGCCTGTTGATAAAAATCCTCGCTTTGCCCCTTTTCATCAGTCAGGCTTACTCATACCATAGCGCGATTGTCAAAATATCAGGTTGAACCCGATCATGCGTGCTAGTCGCTTTTTATTCGCCACCTTGCGCGAAAGTCCTGCTGATGCCGAAGTCATTAGCCATCAATTGATGCTGCGTGCAGGTATGATCCGTAAGCTGGCCAGCGGACTGTACACGTGGCTGCCGATGGGCGTACGCGTATTGCACAAAGTCGAAGCGATTGTGCGCGAAGAGATGAACAAAAGCGCGCTTGAAGTGTTTATGCCAGTCACCCAACCGATTGAACTGTGGCAAGAATCTGGCCGTGAGCAAGGCTATGGCCCTGAGCTATTGCGCTTTAAAGATCGGCATGAGCGTCCATTTGTACTCGGGCCAACCCACGAAGAAGTGATTACCGATCTGGCGCGGCAAGAACTGAAAAGCTATAAGCAACTGCCGGTGAATTTTTATCAGATCCAGACCAAATTCCGTGATGAGATTCGGCCTCGTTTTGGCGTGATGCGCTCGCGTGAATTTATCATGAAAGACGCTTACTCGTTTCATGCCGACCGCGCATCCTTGGCTGACACCTATCAAGTCATGTACGACACCTACACACGGATTTTTAGCCGTTTAGGCTTGGATTTTCGGGCAGTGCAAGCTGATACGGGTTCCATCGGCGGTTTTGCCTCGCATGAATTTCATGTACTCGCGAAAAGCGGTGAAGATGATATCGCCTTTTCGAATGCCTCAAGCTATGCAGCCAACATCGAAATGGCCGAAGCGGTACTGGTCGGTGCTGCTGCTGCTCCGACACAAGCCGTGCAAGCAGTTGACACACCGACCCAAAAAACCATCGCCGAAGTCTGCGAACTGCTGCAAATCCCCGCCAGCCAAACTGTGAAAACCCTGATCGTGCGTGGCACAGCGGATGAACACGGCAAATATGCCTTGGTCGCGTTGGTATTGCGCGGCGATCACGAACTCAACGAAATCAAGGCCGAAAAACTCGCCGAAGTCGCCAGTCCATTGACCTTTGCCAGTGAGCAAGAAATCAAAGACGTGTTGGGCGTAGAAATCGGCTCAATTGGACCACAGGGTTTAAGTATTGCAGTGCTGGTCGATCGTGCCGCGTCGGTGTTGTCGGACTTTGTCGCCGGTGCTAATCAAACTGGTCAACACGTCACCGGCCTAAACTGGCAACGTGATGCGCAGATCAGTCAAGTCGTGGATATCCGTAACGTGGTCGAGGGCGATCCGTCACCGGACGGTCAAGGCACACTGACCATCAAACGCGGCATTGAAGTCGGGCATATTTTTCAGCTGGGTCAAAAATACTCCGAAGCACTCGGCTGTAAGGTGCTCGGCGAAGACGGCAAGCCAATCACCGTCACCATGGGCTGCTATGGCATCGGCGTGACGCGTGTGGTCGCGGCGGCGATTGAACAAAATCACGACGACAACGGCATCATCTGGCCGATGAGCATTGCGCCGTTTCATGTGGCGATTGTGCCGATGAATCCCGCCAAATCACCACGTGCCGTACAAGCTGCTGAAGAGCTGTATGCTGAGTTGCAAGGCTTGGGCTTTGACGTACTACTCGATGATCGTAACGAGCGGCCGGGGGTCAAGTTTGCTGACCTAGAACTGACCGGCATTCCGCATCGGGTGGTGGTCGGCGAACGCGGACTTGATGCGGGTACATTTGAATATCGTGGACGGCGTGACAGCGATGCCCGCGACCTGAGCAAAACCGAACTGCTGGCACTGCTGACTGCGGCGCAAGTCTAATCAACCCTTAACCGAATCAACGAACAGGATGGAACCCTCATGGCGCTAGACCTTTATGCAATCGGCAATGCGTTGGTTGATCGTGAATACAGTGTTGATGAAGCGCTGCTGGCCAATTGCAACTTGCTCAAGGGCACGATGCAACTGGCCGATGCCAGCCAGCAGCATGCGCTGATGACCACGCTCAATGACTACACTGCCCCGACTGGACAGGTCAGTGGTGGTTCGGCAGCCAATACCGCGTTTGCTTTTGCAGCGCTTGGTGGTTCAGCGTTCTACGCGTGTCGGGTCGGTAACGACGACGCGGGCGATTTTTATTTGACTGATCTCAGCAGTGCGGGCGTACAGACCTCAGCACTGTCGCAAGAACTCGGACAGACTGGCACATGCTTGGTGATGGTGACCGCTGATGGTGAGCGCACCATGCACACCCATTTGGGCATTTCGGCGGGCTTATCGCCCGATCAGGTCGATCTTGCCCCGCTCAAAGGCGCGCAATATCTGTATATCGAAGGCTATCTGTCCAGCAGTGACAGTGCGCGGCAAGCGGTTGCGGTAGTACGCGAACTCGCCCGCAGCCAAGGCACGAAAATTGCCTTAAGTTTGTCCGACCCCGCAATGGTGCAATATGCCTATGACGGCCTACTGGAGTTGATTGGCACGGGCGTGGATCTGTTGTTTTGCAACGAGATGGAAGCCTTGTTGTTTAGCAAGACTGAGCAGCTTGATGATGCGCTACAGGTCTTGCATCGGCACGCACCGTTGGTGGTGGTCACACTCGGCGCAAAAGGTGCTTTGATCAGTCAGGCGGCTGACGGCAATCTGCTAAAACTGGAGGTTGCAGCGCATCATGTGGCGGAGGTGTTGGATACCAATGGCGCGGGTGATAACTTTGCCGGTGGGTTTTTGTTTGGCATGAGTCAAATGCTGCCGCTGAGTGACTGTGGCTTTTTGGCCAGTGCGTTGGCAGCGGCGGTGGTCGGTCAGTATGGTCCTCGCTTGCCACGTCAGCGTTATGCTGAGATTTTGGCCAGTACACAGCCACTCAGTCACACCTAAGTGATTGCTGATTTTTATTGAATCTAGGAGCCTCCATCATGGAACTGTTATGCACGACTGACCAAATCGACGAGCGCGATGCGCGGAGTTTTGACACGCCAGTGGGTGAAGTGGTGGTGGCACAGCGCGATGGGCAGTTTTTTGCCTATAAAAATAGCTGTCCACACTTGGGCATTTCGCTAGAGTTTCAGGAACAGCAGTTTATGGATATGGATCGGGAGTATTTGCTCTGTTCCAATCATGGGGCGTTGTTTCGGGTCGAGGATGGTCAGTGTGTGTTTGGCCCATGCTTAAATGAACGCCTGACCGCTGTGCCGATTCAGGTGCATTCGGATGGTAAGATTTTTTTGCTAAATGTGTGATGTTTAAATATTAGCAGTCACGCCCAACACGGATAGATGTCATGAAATATGTTCTTTCGGCTTCTGTCCTTGTTTTTTTATTTGTATTCATGCTGCTTGGATTGGCACAAACATTCCAACCCGCAAATTTGGTGTACGGTATTTTTCTGGTATGCGCCCTGCTCTTAGCTGCCTTTTTCATTCACTTGTTTGGGATGAAATCTGGCTTGCTTTTCGCTGTTGTGCCAGCAATTGTATTATTTTTTTGCGTCAAGGGAATGTCAGGGCTAATCAATCACAGCATTGGCTCAGATGACCAGCGAACGTTTGTGGTTAACTCAAAATCGGGCAGCTTTATTCATGGTAGAGGTTCTTCTTGTTTGTTTGATATGAAGAATCGTCGCTTGTGCCTTGATTTTATTAAAGCTGATGACTGGGAGCGCTCGTGTATTGGCACAGAAATTTTATTAAAAGGAAAATCTAGTCTGCTCGGCTTTAATGCTTTGAGCTATGAAATCTTAGATTTTGGCTGTATGGGGCACTGATGGCTGTGTGCGCCTCTTTAGCGATTCGGTGTGCTCGGCTTGTTATAATTAATGCCTTGCCAGCACGTAAACCACAACCCCAAAACCACAAAAAACCCACGCCACGACTGCCGCCATTTCGCGTTTTACGTTACCATTAAGCAATCTGACTGAACCCTAACTCACTACCATGAACGACCAATCGCCACGCCAACGCCCCGAAATCCAAAACGAAGAACTCTGGGTCTTCCCGATGGACTACCCGATCAAACTGATCGGCCTTGCGGGCGATGACCTGCTGTTTTCGGTGCGTGAGATCATCATCAAACACTTTCCAGACTTTGACCTTGCCACCCTCGTGATTCAGCCATCCAGCGGTGGCAAATACCATGCCATTCGTGCCGTATTGCCGTTTGACAATCGTGATCAAGTCAATGCCATCTACGCCGACTTGGCCGCCAATCCACATATTAAAACCGCGCTATAAGCATTTGATCACTGTCCCAAGGATTGGCTGATGACTGATCACCACCGCGTAACGCCTACCCATCCGCCTGAATTGCAGATCGTGACGTTTGACACGCCACAAGCCTACGAGCCGATCTATCAAGCGATGCGCGACTATACCGAAGCGCGCAACGCCGACAGCCCCGATCAATTGTGGTTACTCGAACATCAGCCAGTACTCACGCAAGGACTGGCCGGTAAGCCTGAACACATCCTCAGCCACAGCAATGACTTGCCAGTCGTCCAAACCAATCGCGGCGGCCAAGTGACGTGGCATGGTATAGGACAGTTGGTTGGCTATTTATTGTTTGATTTGAACCGCCTTGGCTGGAACGTGCGGCAACTGGTCGGCGTGACTGAACAAGCACTCATCGACACACTGGCCGAATATCAGATCACTGCACAAGCGCGACCGGATGCCCCCGGCGTGTATGTCGATGGGCGCAAGATTGGCTCATTGGGTTTTAAGATTCGGCGCGGCTGTAGCTATCATGGATTGTCGCTGAACATTGATTGTGGTCTGGAGGGATTTACGCGGATTAACCCATGTGGGCATGTCGGTTTAGAGGTGGTGCGTTTGTCGGACTTGCTACACCCTGCGCCGACTCTAGCAGAGGTGCAACAACGTCTGAGCCAACATCTAAACGCCTATCATCAAGGGCTTAAATCGCTTTGAGCGGGTCAAGATTCAGCCAACCGCTAAGACGTTAGGTTAAATAGAGTATTTACTCTAAACCCAAGACAAGGTACATTGTACCGCGTTGCTACTGCCATTTTCTTTCCACTGTTTGTCGAGACGCATATTGTGAAATCTGCCGCCAAGCTAATGCCAAATCGGCTGCTACCGACGGTGCAACAAGCCTATGTCGGCCTGATGATTGATATCATCGGGCGTGGTCTTGTTTCCGCCAGTCATGTCGATGACGAAATTCGCCAAGAAATCGCTGGCTTCCCCGTCGGCATGACCTTTCAGATGGTCGTGTTACCCAAAGGGCCGGGCTTCGTCGCCCAAGTGCAAGCCGATGGCTCACTCAAACGCCTCACCGATTTTGTTGGCAAGCCCGACCTGTCGATCAAATTTAAGCACATGACTTTGGCCTTTTTGGTGTTTTCCTTTCAAGAAAGTACCGCGCAAGCCTTTGCCAATGATCGGATGATTGCCGATGGTGAAGTCGCCTATGCGATTCGCTTGGTACGCTGCTTGGATAAAATGGAAGCGTTGATTCTGCCAAAATTGGTCGCCGGTCTTGCAGTCAAACGCTACCCAACTGACTTGGCTTTTGCAGAAAAAGTCCAAAAAGCAGCCCTTATTTACGGCAAAGTTGCCCAATCTTTTATTCAGCGGAGCTAAATCATGGCGAAGTCTTATTACGAATTTTTTTGTCCCGTCAAAGTCGTCGCCGGACACATGGCGCTGGAACATATTCCGTTTGAGCTATCGACCCTCGGTGCCAAGCGCCCGATGATCATCACTGACAAAGGCGTACGCAGCAATGGCCTGTTAGAGCCCGTCGAAACCGCATTTGCCGACACCGATTGCGTGATTGCCTATGTATTTGATGATGTGCCGCCGGACAGCAGCCTACAAACCGTGCGTAAAGCTGCTGAGCTGTATCGCGAGCATAACTGTGACGCGCTGATTGCCATCGGTGGTGGTTCGGTGATCGACACCAGTAAGGGTGTGAATATTCTGGTGTCTGAAGGCGGTGACGACCTGATGAAGTATTCAGGCGCACACAACCTACCGCGTCCGCTGCGTCCGTTTTTTGTGGTGCCGACCACTGCCGGTACAGGCTCAGAAGTGACTGCGGTTGCGGTGATTTCGGATACCGATAAAAACGTCAAGCTGCCGTTTGCCTCGTATCACCTGATGCCAAATGCTGCGGTACTTGACCCACGCATGACGCTGACCTTGCCCGCGCACATCACCGCGATGACGGCGATGGATGCGATGACCCACGCGATTGAAGCCTATACCTGCTTGGCGGCTAATCCGATTTCGGATGCGTATGCCACTGCTGCGGTGAAAAAAGTCAGCCAAAACCTCCTGAAAGTCCTCGACAATCCAAAAGATGCCGATGCCCGTCTTGAACTCGCCCAAGCCTCTACCATGGCGGGTATTGCCTTCTCGAATGCGATGGTCGGCTTGGTACACTCGCTCGGTCACGCCACCGGTGCAGTGGTGCATTTGCCGCACGGCCTGTGCATGAGCTTGTTCCTGCCGTATGTGCTGGAATACAACATGGACAAAAATGGCGACCGGATTGCCGATCTGTTGCTACCTTTGGCCGGTGCCGACGTGTACGCAGTCACACCACAAAGCCACCGCGCCAGCAAGGCGATTCAGACCATTCGCCAACTGCGCGATACCTTGCATGAACGCACCAAGCTACCGCGCACCCTGCAAGAAACCGGCAAAGTGCAAAAATCCCAACTGGCTGAAATCGCCAAAAAAGCACTCGACGATGGCTCGATCATCTACAATCCAAAAGAAGCCCGTGTGGATGATCTGCTCGCGATTCTCGAAAAAGCGTGGGGCTGATCCAGCTGTTCTAATCATGGCAGATTGCTGAAACAATCTGCCATGTACAGGGATGGAGGTGCTTGGAACTGTTTGAGTCATGGATGGCGAGTCTTCCAAGCACAAGGGCTTTTGCTTACTTTTGGCCTGTCAAAAGTAAGGCCAGCCGCAGGCATAGCACCATATGTGACGCGGACACAGTAATAACCACCTCACCTAAGATGACAAATCAATAAGATTAGCCTGCATCTTGCACCGCACGCCCACCGGGCAACTGACCAAAATAATGCGCTAAAGCCTCTAAACAACGGACGATTTTTAGCGGTTGCTGCTCACGGCGTAATGTGAGCGCATACAACGTGTAATCCGGCAATTGCCATGCCGGTAACACCTCGACCAACTCACCACGCGCCAGCTCTTTTTGTACATCTAAGTACAACAGACGCGCCAGACCGTGTCCGCCCAAGCACAGCGACTTCATCAAAAACACGTTATTGGTATTAATCCGTGCTGGCACATACACCTGCGTCTGCTCACCGGTCTTAGCGTGCTTAAAGCTCAGATCCTGTACATCCTTCATCAGGCTAATCGCAATCAACTGATGTTCGGCTAATTCACTCGGATGATGCAATGCCGCAGCTTGACGTAAGTATGCAGGCGATGCACATAACACTTGATCGACCTTGGTCATCGGCCGCGCCACTAGACTAGAGTCAGATAGGCTCAAACTCATCCGAATCGCAATATCAATCCGCTCGTCAATCAGGTCAATATAACGATTATCCGCTTCAAAGTGCATCTGTAAGGCGGGGTGTGCTGCCATCCAGCTTGATAGCGCAGGCACGATATGATTTGCACCAAGCTCTGGTGTGGTCGCAATCCTCAGATCACCGACTAGCTCATCACGCAGCTCATTGATGCGAATCCGGCCACGTTGCGCGGCTTCCACCATTTCCTGACAGCTTTGAAAAAACGCATGACCAGCTTCGGTCAGACTCAGTTTACGAGTGGAGCGATGTAACAACACCACACCCATGTCTTGCTCCAGCGAGCGTACTTGCTGGCTGACAGCACTGGTGGTAATGCCCAAGTCGCGTGCCGCAGCACTGAACGAACCCCGTTCTACCACGCCCGCGAATACGGCCATGCTTCTTAAATTGTCCAGCATTCAACTGACATCCTTGTTCTATCTGTGATACAGCTCGCCATCGATCAAGCACGATAGATGCGACACCTTAGCGGCGTGGCAACACTTGTTTAGGGTCGACAGGCTTGCCATTCTTCCTAATCTGAAACTCTAACATAACCCGACTGCTACCAGAATTGCCAATTTCAGCAATTGGTTGCCCAATATCAACCGTCTGTCCTTCTTGCACCAACAATCGTTGGTTATGGGCATAAGCCGTGATGTAACCATCGGGATGCCGGAGTAAAACCAAGTTACCGTATTCGGTCAGGCCATTGTTGGCATATACCACAGTGCCCGCTGCTGCTGCCCATACTGGATCACCGAGTTTGCCATCAAAGCGAATCCCTTTGATCTGTGCCGCCTGATTAAACTCCTGCAAAATCGGATTACGGGTTGGCCATTGCCATGCTATCCCTTGCGCGAGTGCTGGTGCAGCGATTGCGGTAACCGAACTGGTTGTCGCTGCGGCGGGAGGTAATGGCTGAGACCGAATCGGTGGTGGCGTTCTCACGGCTGTGGAATTGGCTGGTCGTGCCGCCACCTGAGTCGCTGTATGGGTGCTGCCCCTAGGCAGACGCAAGCGTTGATTTGGATAAATCGTATATTGGCTATCTAGCTGATTGATACGGCCAATCTCCGGATAGCTCAACCCATAGCGCGCTGCGATTTTACTGACCGTATCACCACGCTGCACCACATGAAACTCTGGTACAACCGAACTATTCGACACGCGGTTTGATGCAGTAGGCTCAGGCGATGGCCTAGACGCGCAACCTTGCAGGCCAACACACAACAGTACACCACACAGCACAGCACCGGCGGCTTTTAGTGATGACAAATCTCTGGGCGGGATCGGCAATCGAGTACGGTGCAGCAAGTGTGTCATCCAAACATCCTATTCATCGTTAATACAGTCCAGTGATCAGCGGCTGGTCATGCCACGCGCAGCCAAGGCATTCTCAACATCTGCCAGTACTGCATAGTTGGTCACGTCCATCTGAATCGGGGTCACGCTGACACAACCCGCAGCGACTGCCTCAAAATCAGTCATGATCTGCGGCGTAACCCGTGTGTCTTGTACGGCTGCTTCACCTGCAAGCCCAATCCAGTACACTTGGCGGCCACGTGGATCAGTTGCGGGCATAATCGGCAGTGGTTGTACCCGAGTCCCCATCCGCGTGACGTTGACCCGATCTAAAATCGGCTGATCAGGGATATTGATATTGTATATGTGGCGCGAGGGCAAGGCTGGGATACCGTTCTTCACAAAATCACGCACCCACTGCGCGGCCACTGCATATTGCGCGGCATGGTTATATTGGCGCACTTGCGAGCCGACCAAGGACACCGCCAATGCAGGTGTATGCATCAGGCGACCTTCAAACGCTGCGCCGACCGTACCAGAATACAGCACGTCATCGCCGAGATTTGCGCCGCTATTGATACCACTGACCACTAGATCGAACGATTGCTGAAACAGTCCATTCATGGCCAGATAGACACAGTCGGCTGGCGTGCCATTGACTGACCAGAAGCCATTTGGCAGTTGTACCGGACGCAGGGGACGGTCTAGGGTTAATGCACTGGAGAATCCACTCCGCTCGGCATCTGGCGCGACGACGGTGACGTTGCCAATCGACTGGAGTGCATCGTGTAGCGCAATAATGCCCGGCGCCATCACGCCGTCATCGTTACTAAGCAGGATATTCATACGGTGATGCTGTGACTGTTAAGCGATTGAGGGCGGTATTTTTGCACATGAAGTGGCTGAATGCGCTGATAGTTTAGTTACAGTGTGCGTAGTCGGGGTTGACATTGCCATCAGGGTTTTAAACATAATCTTTGATTTTTTGCAGATGAAATTGATCTACTGCAATCGCCATGATGACTTCCTCTTAATTTGGATTGTAAGGTTACTTGGTTTGAAAACTACGGATTTCGGGTGCAACATTCCATGCGTCAAGCAAACGCCAGACGGCAGCATCAATCTGTTGCCACTGTGCAAGGTTGCTGTGATCAAATCTCACTTTTACTTTTAGGCCGCCGTAAATCGGCTCATATGCTCGAATAAAAATCCAAGAGTCAGACATAAACTGGAATTCCAGTGCCGAAATTTTTGGATTTAAGGACTGTCCATAACAAACTCGTCCTTTTTTGCCAGCTGCCTTGTTAGGATAAATATAACAGTCCAAAAGATATCTGCTCGAAAAATCTTCATCGTACTCTCCCAAACCATTTCTTGCTTTCAGTTGCTTATAGTCATCCGCAGTACTCGTCCACGTATCCCCAATACCACGGCGTTGAATCTCCACCTTAACTTGATCCACATGATCGAGTCCGTTAGAACCGTTGATATTGGCATCAGTTGCCGTAAACTGTGAGCCATTTAGCATCAGGTTAAATTCAAGCGTACCCTTAATAGACATGGGGTCGGCAGACCACTTATTTGACTCTGCCACACTAATTTTTTCTAAGCGTTCAGGCTGATAATCAATCGGAAACTGACCAAGATAGCTTTCGAGATGCGGACGATAAAACTCAGCATCGTGCTTGCCCACAATATGCTCACGGCGTCCACCCAAGCGAGTTCGAATGACCAATTCAGGGGTCGTATACCACGTGACTAACTCGCCTTCTTGCGGAATATGCTTTGCTGGCTGCTTGCTACAACTGCTTTGGCTGATCGCCGCGCCCAATAAAAAACATACAACTAAACGATGCATAACCCCTTGAGAACCGATCATCTGACTGACTCCCCCAACAACCGCTTCACTGGCGCATATGAACGTCGGTGTTCAGCCAGCACGCCATGTGTCGCCAACGCCGCCAAATGCGCCGCAGTTGGATAGCCTTTATGCTGGGCAAACCCATACTGCGGATATTGCAAATCGAGCTGCGCAAGTTGCCGATCACGGGTCACTTTAGCCAAAATACTCGCCGCACTAATCGCCGGTTGTACAGCATCACCGCCGACAATCGCCTGACTACTGATCGGTAAATCAGGACATTTATTGCCGTCGATCAAGGCATGCGTGGCTGCAATCGGCAACGCCAACACCGCCCGCCGCATCGCCAATAGCGTGGCCTGCAAAATATTGTACTGATCGACCTCGCTATGAGTCGCCTCCGCAATCGCCCATGCCAGCGCATGCGTTTGAATCTGGGCAAACAACGCTTCTCGCTGCTTAGCACTGAGTTTTTTGGAGTCATTTAAGCCCGCAATCGGCTGCTGTGGGTCGAGTATTACCGCCGCCGTCACCACCGAACCGACCAAAGGCCCGCGCCCCGCCTCGTCGATGCCGCAAATGGCCATGGCGGCTACTCAAGCCGGATTCTGCGCGGGCCTCAAACCGCGCCGGCGCGCACGCGCCGCCGCAAGGAGAGCGCGTAAACCAGG
>OGCL01000707.1_pt1 | contig 33102 bp, 32 predicted proteins | sample 1570041 | NCBI WGS metagenome assembly OGCL01 (sample SAMN06266162, study PRJEB24511) | hot springs metagenome | isolation source: Hot spring water | place: South Africa: Limpopo | collected 2015-06-22 | reverse complement strand
GTGGCCTCGGTGACGTTGTAGCGTCGCGCCAGCGTCGCGACCGATTCCCGGCTCGCCGCGATCTCGGCGCGAACCGCTGGCGTCGTGCGTGCTCGCTTGTGCAAGGCAATCATCATGACTCGTGCTCTCCTCTCGATCACTCGGGGCGCGCGCCGGATGGGGCTTCTCCAGTCGCCCTGCGGGCTCCTTCCGAAGCCCCATCCGGCGCAACCGCGTTCTCCGCCTTCAACTCGGCGACCAATGCTTGCAAAACATCGCGGGCGAAGAATAACGGAAAACGTCGCTTATCGATACAATCGTCCGGGATGCTACGTATAATCGTCAGGGATGCTACACGTAGGTTCAATGCAGGGTGACGCGGGCGAAGCGCCGCTTGCCGACTTGGGCGACCACGACGCTGTCTTTTGCGAGCATGAGCCCCCTGTCGTTCACCTTTGCACCGTCCAGTTTCACCCCACCGCCGGCAATCTGGCGCAGGGCCTCTGAGGTGCTGGGTACCAGCCCCGCCTGCTTGAGGAGCTGGGCAATCGGCATGCCGCCCTCCGGTGTGGACAGGGTGACCTCCGGCATCTCCTCGGGCAGCACGCCTTGACGAAAGCGGGCTTCGAAGTCGGCCAGCGCGGCCTTCGCTGCCGCAGGACCGTGGAAGCGGGCAATGATCTCCTGGGCGAAACCCACTTTGATGTCGCGCGGGTTACGCCCTTGTTCCACTTCCTCGCGCCAGCGCCGGATGACGGCGACGGGCTCGAAGGAGAGCAACTCGATGTAGCGCCACATCAGGTCATCGGACACGGACATGAGCTTGCCGAACATCTCGTTGGGTGGCTCGTTGATGCCGATGTAGTTGCCCAGCGACTTGGACATCTTCTGCACCCCGTCGAGCCCTTCCAGGATCGGCATGGTGAGGACGACCTGGGGGGATTGGCCATAGTGCTTCTGGAGCTCCCTTCCGACGAGGAGGTTGAACTTCTGGTCGGTGCCACCCAACTCCACATCGGCCTTCATCGCCACGGAGTCGTAACCCTGGATGAGCGGGTAGAGAAATTCGTGGATGGCGATGGGTTGGCCACCGTTGTAGCGCTTGGAGAAGTCGTCCCGCTCCAGCATGCGCGCCACGGTGTGCTTGGCCGCAAGTTGGATCAGGCCGGCAGCGTCCATCTGACCCATCCAGCTCGAGTTGAACATGACCAAAGTCTTTTCGGGGTCGAGGATCTTGAAGATCTGCTGCTCATAGGTACGAGCGTTTTCGATCACCTCGTCGCGCGTGAGCGGCTTGCGGGTCACGTTCTTGCCCGTGGGGTCGCCGATCATGCCGGTGAAGTCACCGATGAGGAACATCACCTCATGCCCCAGGTCCTGGAACTGACGCAACTTGTTGATGAGCACCGTGTGGCCCAGATGCAGGTCGGGAGCGGTGGGATCGAAGCCGGCCTTGACGCGCAGGGATCGGCCCGTTTTCAACTTGTCGACCAGCTCCGCCTCGACGAGCAGCTCGTCCGAGCCACGCCTGATGATCTCAAGGGCTTGTTCGATGGAAGCCATGGGAAGGGGGGTTGTCGTGTGGAGCGGGTGATGGGAATCGAACCCACGTCATCAGCTTGGGAAGCTGAGGTTCTACCATTGAACTACACCCGCGTGGTAAGATCGCGGCCCGCAATGCTACTCGATTTCGGTGGCTGTTAGAAGATGATCACCGTCTCCATCAACGGTCAACCACGCCAATTCGCCCCCCCCCTAGACGTCGCCGGCTTGCTGCAACTGCTGGGCCTCTACGGCAAGCGGCTGGCAGTCGAACGCAACGGGGAGATCGTGCCCAGGAGCCAGCATGGTTCCACACCCATCGCCGACGGCGACCGGCTTGAAATCGTGGTCGCGGTGGGCGGCGGCTGATCTTTTACGAGGCGTTAGGGAAACGCTGAAGAAAGCAGCGAGCGGGATGAAGCGCAAGGCGCACGGAGCGCAGCGACCGAGAAAACGAGCGAAGCGAGTTTCAGCGAAGGCTAACCTTCAGGTTATGCCGGAGCTACATAACAATGAGTTAGGCGAGGGAGCGAGCACCGCGCAACGCAGCGATTCGCCAACGCCGCCATTTATTCAGTGTTTCCAGAGGCGATCGGAAAGCCAGCTGTCGGGAGTTAGCGCGAGACCGCAAGGCGCGATGGTCGTGTGTGGGAGGCGTGCGTGACGGGCGCACGGATGGCAAGGTGAGAAAGAAGCGGCGACGCGGAGCGACCACGCCCGCCTCGGCACAACGGAACGGGTTGCAAGCCACAGTGGCCCAAGCGGTCGGCTCGAGCCGACGCATGTCGTGGCAGCGATTCGCCCGCACCGACCGCTATCCTTCGGCGCTTCCGCGCTCTCCCCAGTTGAGCAGTCATGCCCATACATTTCATTCCATCCCCCGCGCACGGTCGCACGAGCCGGATTGGCATCATCCTCTGCAACCTTGGCACACCCGACGCCCCCGAGACCGGTGCCGTTCGGCGCTATCTTGCCGAGTTCCTGTCCGACCGACGGGTTGTCGAAATTCCGCGGCTGGTCTGGTGGCCGCTTTTGCACGGCATCATCCTGCGTACCCGGCCGGCCAAGAGCGCGGCGAAGTACGCCAAGATATGGCTGCCGGAGGGCTCGCCGCTCCTGGTTTGGACGACGCGGCAAGCGCAGTACCTGCGCGGCCAGTTGGGGGAAGCATTGAAAGCGCGCCAGCTGCCGCCGGATCTCGTGCGTGTGGAAGTGGGGATGCGCTACGGTGAGCCGTCGATCGCGAGTGCCTGGCAGAAGCTCCGCGCGTCCGATTGCGACCGCGTACTGCTGCTGCCGCTCTACCCGCAATACGCTGCCAGCACGACCGCAACGGCCTGCGATGAACTCTTTCGCGTCGTGATGCGCGAGCGCTGGCAGCCGTCGGTGCGCACCCTGCGCAGTTGGCATGACGAGCCCGGCTACATCGAAGCGCTCGCCGGCACAGTACGCCGTTTCTGGCAACGTCACGGCACGCCCGACGTGCTGCTGATGAGCTTTCACGGCGTGCCTCGCTTCACGCTCGAACGCGGTGACGCCTACCATTGCCAGTGCCAGAAAACCGGTCGCCTGCTCGCCGAAGCCCTGGGCCTGAAGGCTGAGCAGTATCGAGTCAGTTTCCAGTCACGTTTCGGCCGCGCCGAGTGGTTGAAGCCTTACACGGACCAGACCATCGCCGAGCTCGCGCGCACCGGCGTGGCGAGGCTGCATGTCATCTGTCCCGGCTTCCCCGCCGATTGCCTGGAGACGCTGGAGGAAATTGCCCTTGAAGGAAAGGCAACCTTCGAGCTCGCCGGCGGGCGCGAGTACCACTATATCCCGGCGCTCAACGACGATGCGGCATTCCTGCGCATGCTGGCCGTAATGGCCGAGCGCGAGCTCGAAGGCTGGCTCAGACCGCCCCCCAGCGTGCAGGAGCTGGCAGCACAACGCTCGCGTGCGCAAGCACTTGGTGCGCTCGATTGAGGCGACCGGACCTCGCTCGCCCCCTCACTTGGCATCGACGCGAACGCCGGCAGCCCGGAGTTTCGCGATCGTTTGCGTGTACGTGGCATCCCCGGTCTCGGGCGATACCACCGGAGCCCGCAGGTGCCGAAGCAGGAAGAGCGCGCTCAGTCGGTAGACAAGCTCCGGAGCGGTTGCCACATCAGGCACCACGACGCGCAGCTTCCCTCCCGGCGGAAGCGCGTCGAATAGAGCGAGCCGCCGTCCGAACGTCGGTTGGCTCGCCGTCGTGGGGACACGGCGCTCGACGACGGCAAAGAACGGCGCATGCATCGCCCCATAGCGATCGGGATGTGTTTTGCGTTGCCCCTGCACTGCCGGATTGACCGCCACGAAGGCCCGCAGATCGGCGCGAGCGAGAGACGCGATCGGCCCCGGATAGCGTTCGCCGGCCAGCGCCTGCGCCAGACGGGCCCCCAATCCCATGCCTGCGAAACCGACACGTTCGAGATCCAGGCAGCCGAGCCACGGCTCCACACCCTCGCCCTGTCTTCGTCTGAGTTCGGCAATGACGAACGCCACATCGTCCACCTGCCCCAGCAGTTGCTCCGGCGTGACGCCGCGCGCCGACCCCGTCGCAGTCCGGAACGGCGCCGAACCTAGCGTCACGCCCGGATGCCGGATATGGACGACGGCCAGCCCCGCGCCAACCCAGCGCTCGATCCAAGCGCCGACGCCAGCCGACGGAAGAACTTCGGCCGGGTGTTCGTCGGCCGACAGGAGCAGCAACGGACAGCGCGCATCGGCGCCCTGCTGCACTGGCAGGTAGACCCGCAGCGGCACCTCACGTTCACGCGCCGGATCGCGCCAGCGCAGATCCAGCGTGGCCGCAAAGAGTGGCAACGCGAGGCTGGCGAAAAGCCCCGCGACCCATCGCGCCGGCCAGGAACGTTGGGTCGATGCCACCTGATGCGCTGTCCGACTCAGTCGGCCTGCTTGCGCAGGAACGTCGGGATCTGCAGCGCTTCGCGGGTCGTCGAGCGCGACGACATACCGCGTGTATGAGGCGGAAGGTCGTAATCGACGCCGGTCGACGTCAGCGCGACCACGCTGGCATCGCCGACCGTGGCTCGGCTGGCCGGCGTATCGTCGGTACCGGTCAGGAAGCGCGGAATTCGCACCCGCTCCTGGACCGCCACACCGCCCTGCACCGCCTGCATCCTGCGCTTGGCGCCGAGACCTGTAGCGATCATGGTCACGCGTACTTCATCGCCCATCGTTTCGTCGAAGCTCTGTCCCCAGAGAAGCGTCGCGTCCGGCGCGATGAACTCCTGCACCGTCTCGGTGATGTCGGTGAGTTCGCCGAGCGTGATATCCGGTGAGCTCGTGATGCACAAAAGCACACCGCGTGCGCCTTGGATCTCCATGTCCTCGAGCAGCGGACTCTTGATGGCGGCCTCGGCGGCCATGCGCCCGCGACCTTCGCCGCGAGCGGTGGCAGTGCCCATCATCGCCATGCCGAGCTCGGACATGATGGTGCGCACGTCGGCGAAATCGCGATTGACGTCACCTTCGCGATTGATGATGTCTGAGATGCCGGCGACGGCGCTATAGAGCACATCGTTCGATGCGGCGAAGGCTGCTGGTACCGAGACATTGCGCCCGAGCACCTGCAGTAGCTTTTCGTTCGGTAGCACGATCAGGCTGTCGACGTACTTCTGCAGTTCCTCGATGCCGGAGGTCGCGGCGCGCTCGCGCCGCTGCATCTCGAAGCGGAACGGCTTGGTCACCACTGCCACGACCAGGATGCCCATTTCCTTGGCCAGTTGGGCGATCACCGGGGCGGCACCGGTGCCGGTCCCGCCGCCCATGCCGGCAGTGATGAATAGCATGTCGGCGCCGCGAATCGCCTCCTGAAGCTCGACCTTCGACTCCATCGCTGCATCGCGTCCGACTTCGGGCTTCGCTCCTGCCCCCAGACCCTGCGTAAGCTGCTGACCCAGGGCGATCCGGCGCGGTGCCGCGTTGTTCTTGAGCGCCTGGGCATCGGTGTTTGCGACGATGAAATCCACCCCGGGGACACCCTTGTCGATCATATGTTTCACGGCATTGCCGCCGCACCCACCGACGCCGATCACCTTGATGACGGCGCCGTCCCGCTTCTCCTCGACGATCTCGAACGGCATAGTTGCTCCTTCCAGGCTACACGCCAAACATGTCGCGCAACTTCGCGACTAGACCCAACCCCGTCGACTCGCGCCGTGCCAGCGCCGAACGACGACCATAGAACTCCTGTGCATGCAAGAGCAGCCCGATTGCGGCTGCATACTGCGGGGCGCGCAGCACGTCGTGCAAAGGCCCCGCATAGGATGGCCGCCCGATACGGACCGGCGCATGAAAAACCTCTTCCGCGAGCTCGGCGATTCCCGGCAAGTGCGCGCTCCCGCCGGTGATCACGTAACCTGAACGCAGGAATGGCTCCAGTCCCGAGCCGCTGATCTGCGCATGGACGAGTTGGAACAGTTCCTCGACGCGCGGCTCGATCACCTCGGCGAGCATGTGGCGTGCGAGCGACTTCGGCGGACGATCGCCGACGCCGACGACCTCAATTAGTTCATCGCCCGGAACCAGCTTGGTGAGAGCACAGCCGTGCACGTGCTTGATCTCTGCGGCCTCGCGACTGGACGTACGCAGCGCCATCGCGATGTCGTTGGTGATCTGATCGCCGGCGACCGGCAGCACGCCGGTGTGACGGATGGCGCCCCCCGAGTAGAGAGCAAAATCGGTCGTGCCGGCACCGATGTCGAGCAGGCAAACCCCGATGTCGATCTCCTCCTGGGTGAGACAGGCAGTGGCCGAGGCGAGCGGATGTACAACCATCTCCAAGACATTGAGACCCACACGACGCAGGCACTTCTCGATGTTGTCGATGGACGACTGCGCGCCGGTGATGAGATGCGCCTTGACCTCCAGGCGCCGCCCACTCATTCCAAGCGGCTTCAGCACGCCTTCCTGGCCGTCGATGATGAACTCCTGCGGCAGGGTATGGAGGAGGCACTGATCGTTCGGGATGGCGACCGTGCGAGCCGTTTCGATCACGCGTTCGATGTCCTGCGCGGTGACCTCATGCTCTTTCATCGCCACCATGCCGGCGGAGTTCTGGCTGCGCAGATGCGCGCCACCGATGCTGACGAACACCTCCGTCAGCTTGCAATTTGCCATGGCGGCAGCGTTCTTGACTGCGGCGGCAATGCTGGCGGTGGTGGCGTCGATGTCCACCACCATGCCTTTGCGCATTCCGCTCGCCGCCTGCTCCGCGAAGCCGATCACCCGCGGCGGGCCTTGATGATCGAGCTCCGCCATCAGCGCGACGACCTTGGACGTTCCGACGTCGAGTGCTGCGATCAGCTGTGTCACGATCCTTCCCCCGGCTGAGCCCTCGCGACTGCGTGCGCAACGGCCAATCCGTTGCGATAGCGCAGGTCGATGCGAGCCAGGCTCCCCCGTTCCTGCTCGCTCCAGCGCGCGTAGGTCATGGCGAAGCGATCGAGCCGTTCACGAAACTGCTCGCGCCCAAACTCGATGCGCAGACGACCGTTGGCCTCCGCCCACAGCGCACCACGCTCGGTCATTCCGAGCCGCGTCAGCTCCAGTCCCAGCGCGGACAGCGTGCGCTGCACCTCGTCGAGCCGGAGCACGACCTCGGCCGCCTTGACCTGAGGTGCATCGACGCGAGGCAAACGCTCGCGCGGAGAACCACGAAAGACGATGCCCTGCTCGGACAGCATCTCGTGTTCCCCCCACTGGGCGACGGCACGATGCTCGCGCAGCGCGATCTTGATGGTGGCGGGCCAACGGCGGCTCACGACCACATCATCCACCCACGGCAACTTTCGCACGGCTGCCCGAACACGCTCTGGCGACAGCGTGAAGAACGTCCCCCTGAGGTCCGTGCGGATGACGCTTTCCAGCAGCCCAGGATCGACCTCCCTGAGCGGCGTGGTGATGACGACCTGCCGCACGGCGAATACCGACTGCTGGCTCGCCCAACGGTAACCGCGATCGACCAGGAACACCGCCGCCACGAGTATGAGTCCGTTGGCGATCGTCAGCTGGGTGCGTGCATCACCGATCATGCGGATCTCCTGCAACTCCGAATCGTTCGACGAGACGCGGTGCGAGCTGCGCGATCGATCCGGCGCCCATGCAGAGCAGCACATCGCCATCGGCCACCACGTCCGGCAGCAGATCGAGCAGACCGTCGACTCCGTCGGCAAAGACGGGTTCTGTCTGTCCGCGCAGACGGATCGCACGCGCCAGCGAGCGGCCGTCGGCGGCGGCGATCGGCGCTTCACCGGCCGGATAGACCTCGGTGAGCAGCAGCCGGTCGGCGCTTGCCAGCACCGCAGCGAAGTCCTCGAAGAGATCCCGCGTGCGGCTGTAACGATGCGGTTGGAAGGCGAGCACGATGCGCCGCGCCGGATAGGCCCCGCGGGCGGCGGCGAGCGTTGCGGCAAGTTCGCGCGGATGGTGGCCGTAGTCGTCGATGACCGTCACACGGGCGCCTGCGATCACGCAGTCGCCAAGTCGCTGGAAGCGCCGGCCCACGCCGGCGAAGCTTGCAAGCGCACGCGCGATGGCCGCGGGCGCGACCTCGAGATCCTGCGCGATGGCGACGGCTGCTAGCGCGTTGGTGACGTTGTGCGTCCCGCTCAAACGCAGATCGATCGGCAGCGGCGGATGGCCGGAGCGCTCGACGGTGAAACGCATGCCTTCTGCATGCGCGGCGATGGCGCGCGCCCGTACATCGGCCGCAGGCCCCAAGCCATAACGCACGACCGGCCGGCTGATTTGTGCCAGCACCCGTTCAACGCCCGGATCGTCGATGCAGGCATACAAGGCACCGTAGAAGGGCAGCCGATGGACGAAGTCGATGAAGGCCCGATGCAACCGTGCGAGCGATTGCTCATAGGTATCCATGTGGTCGAGGTCGATATTGGTGACCACGGCCAGCGTTGGCGTCAGATGCAGAAAGGAGGCGTCCGACTCGTCGGCCTCCGCCACCAGCCACTCGCCGCTACCGAGGCGGGCATTGGCACCGGCCGCGAGCAGGCGGCCACCGATCACGAACGTCGGGTCGAGCCCGCCCTCGCCCAGCACACTCGCCACCAGCGAGGTCGTGGTCGTCTTTCCGTGCGTCCCTGCCACGGCGATGCCGCGGCGCATCCGCATGAGTTCGGCCAGCATCAGCGCTCGCGGAATGACCGGAATGCGCCGCGCTCGCGCCGCCAGCACTTCGGGGTTGTCCTCGCGAATCGCGCTCGACACGACGACGGCCTGCGCCGGCCCCACGTTCTCGGCCCGGTGACCGAGATAGACGGTCACTCCGCGGTGACGGAGATGCCGTAGGACGGCGGAATCGGCGGCATCGCTGCCAGTGACGATGGTGCCCTGGGTGGCCAGCACTTCGGCAATTCCGCTCATGCCGCTGCCGCCGATGCCGACGAAATGCACCTGCCGTGGGGCAAACTTCATCGTCCGCCCTCCGCCGCTTCCGCGGCCACGGCTTCGACCTGATCGCAGATGCGGGCCGTGGCATCGGTGACTGCACAGGCCCGGGCGGCCTGCGCCAGTCGCTGGCAGGCGGCACGATCGAGCCCCGCAATCAGCGTCGCCAGACGACCGGGGCCGTCCGCTCCCTGTCCGAGCAGGTGTGCCGCGCCGGCCTGGACGAGTACGCGTGCGTTGACCGTCTGCTGCTGATCGGCATGATGCGGATAGGGCACGAGAATCGAACCCAAACCAACCGCAGCGAGCTCGCTGACCGTGCTCGCCCCCGAACGGCCGACGAACAGATCGGCCGTCAGCATGGCCGCCAGCGTGTCATCGACGAACTCGACCACATCGGCAGCGACGCCGGCCTGCAAATACGCCGCCCTGGTCGATTCGAGGGCGCCGCGACCGCACTGATGCAACAGTTCGGGGCGCGTCCCGGCGGGCAAACGTGCGATCGCTGCCGGCACGGTCTCATTCAGCCAGGCTGCCCCACGACTGCCGCCGAGCACGAGGATCCTAAGCCGTCCCTCACGCCGAGCGAAACGCGCCTCGACCGACGGCGCCTCGGCGAAACCCGGGCGCAGCGGGTTGCCCGTCACGACCCGTTTGGCAGCGTAGTGCTCGAACGCGCCGGAAAAGCCGACCAGCACGCGTGTGGCAAAGCGCGCCAACAGGCGATTGGCGCTACCGGCAACGACATCGGACTGGTGTACGAGGAGCGGAATGCGCCGCAAAGCGGCCCATAGCCCGCCGGGCACGGTCGGAAAGCCGCCCATGCCGATCACCGCGTCGGGAAGATCACGGCGGAAACATTGATCCACCCGCCGCAGCGCCCGCAGCAGCTTGAGCGGCAAGCCGAGACGCTCGATCATGCCGCGACCGACCCAGCCGTCGAACGCAACGGTCACCAGCGGGAAGCCGGCCTGCGGCACCAGATGTTCCTCCATGCCGCCTGAAGTCCCCAGCCAGGACACGCGCCATCCGCGCGTTTGCATCATGCGGGCAACGGCCAGTCCCGGCATGATGTGCCCGCCGGTCCCGCCCGCCATCATCAGCAGATGCCGCGCGCTCATGGCATGAATCCCCGTTCGCGCCGCCGGTTCTCCCAGTCGATCCGGAGCAGGATCGCAATCGCAGCGAGCGTCATGATCATCCCGCTGCCACCGTAGGACATCAGTGGCAGTGTCAGCCCCTTCGTTGGCGCGAGGCCCGTGCTGACGGCGATGTTGATCAAGGCCTGCAGCCCGATCAGCGCGCCGATGCCGCGCGCCACGCTGCCCGCGAACGGCTGCTCGAGTGCAACCGCGTCACGGCCGATACGGAACGCGCGCAGCGTGATGAAGACATAGAGCGCTATGACGACGAGGACGCCGACGAGCCCGAGTTCCTCGGCGGTGACGGCGAAAATGAAGTCGGTGTGCGCCTCCGGCAGGTAGTAGTGCTTCGACACGCCGGCCCCGAGCCCCAGGCCGAACACGCCGCCGCGCCCGATGGCCATCAGCGACTGCGTCAGCTGATAGCCCTTGCCGTACTCTTCCTTCCACGGGTCGAGGAAAGCAAAGAAGCGTTCTAGCCGGTACGGCTCGAGCAGGATGAGACCGACCGCTGCGACCAGTGCGGCGAGCAGCACCGGCACGATCACCCGCCCGTCGAGTCCCGCCATGAAGAGCACCAGCGTGCCGACGCTGAAAATCACCAGCGTGGCACCGAAATCCGGCTCACGCAGAAGCAAAATCGACGTCACCAGCATCACCACGATAAACGGCCCCAGCCCGCGCAGGAAGCTGTGCATCAACGGTTGCTGTCCGGACAGATGCTCCGCCTTCAAGACGGCGTAGCGGGCGGCAAACAGGACGACCACCAGCTTCATCAGTTCGGACGGCTGCAGCGAGAACGGACCGAACGGAATCCAGCGCCGCGCGCCGTTGACCACCTTTCCGATGCCGGGAATGAGTACCAGAAGCAAAAGCAGCAGTGCGACGCCGACAAGAATCGGCGTCAGCTTCTCGAGCATCTTTACCGGCACCTCGAACAGAATGTTGGCCAGCACGAGCCCGAGCAGGATGAACAACGCCTGCCGCTGCAGGAAGTAAGTCGCGCTGCGCCCCGTGTAGCGAGACTCGCTCGCGATCGGGATAGAGGCCGAATACACCATCAGCAACCCGAGCGCCAGCAACGCGACCACGACCCACACCAGCGCGACATCGAACTCGCTGTCGCCGGCGATCGCTTCAGACCGCCGGCCCGTCACGTCGAGGCGATCCCAGAGCAGCCCGAGCCGATCACGCAGGGTGGCGATCACGACGGCTCCTTTGCAGAGACGAAATGACGACCATGCGCCTGTGCCCAATGCATTGCGGCAGCGGCGAACACATTTGCCCGTTCGACGTAACTTCTGAACATGTCCCAACTCGCGCAGGCCGGCGAGAGCAGCACCACCTCTCCAGGGCGTGCTGCATCGAGTGCCGCCCCGGTCGCTTCCTCCAGCGAGGCAAAGCGACGCGCTGGCACCCCATGGGAAGCGCAGACCGCAGCGATCACGCCGGCATCCTTGCCGATCAGGTAGACGCTCCGGCAGCGCCCGGACAGGGCCGTTCCAAGCGGTTCAAACGACTGACCCTTGCCGTCGCCCCCGGCGATCAGGTGAACAGGCTCGGCAAGCCCCGTCAGCGCGGAACTCGTTGATACGACCGTGGTCGCCTTCGAATCATCGATCAGGCGCACGCCGTCGATCTGTCCGAGCGCTGCCATGCGATGCGGCAGGCCACGGAATCCGGCAAGGACCTCCGCAGCGCGCTCGATCGTCGCCTCGGTCCAGCCCTCGGAGGTCGCGCACTCTGCCAGCGCCAGTGCGGCGAGCGCGTTCGCATGCTGATGCCGGCCGTGCAGCCGCAGCCTCCCCACCTCACAGAAAGCCCGGCTTCCTTTCGCGAGGATGGGCGCGTCGGCGTCGGCGTGAAGCCCGTAATCATCAGCACCCGGTGGAGCACCCAAGCCGAAGGACACACACTGGCCGCGCTCGGCCTGTACTGGCCGCAACGATGACGACCACGCACAATCGCGGTTGATGATGCGCCTTTGGGCGTGGTCAAAAACGCGCGCCTTGGCGGCCGCGTAGGCGAAGAAGCTGTCGTAGCGATCGAGATGGTTCGGCGAAACGTTGAGCACGGTGGCCGCCGCGGACACCAAGCTCCAGGTCGACTCGAGCTGAAAGCTGGATAGCTCAAGCACCCATGTCGCGGTGGCAGGCGCAGCCGCGAGCGCATCGAGAACGGGCTCTCCGATATTGCCGGCGGCACGGGCGGAAGGGTCATGGATGCGGGCGAGCTGCTCGGCGAGTGCGGTGGTGGTGCTCTTGCCGTTGCTGCCGGTGACGGACAGCACGCGCGCCGATGACGGCAGCGCGTGCGCAAACAGTTCGATGTCCCCCCTTACCGGCAGGCCGCGCGCGAGTGCCTGCCGCACGACCGCCTTCGCACGCGGGAACCCGGGAGAAAGGGCGACCCAGTCGATATCGGCGGGCAAGCGGTCACGCGCGCCGTCGATACGCGCAAGGACGACATCCTCCGGCAGCGCCGAGCGCACGCCGGCGAGCGCGGCCTCGTCGCCTTCGTCGAAGGCCGACAGGCGGGCGCCAAGCGCACGCAGATGACGCACGAAGGAAAGCCCGGTGCCGCCCATGCCAAGCACGGCGACCCGCTGTCCGTCGTAGTGATGCCTCGCCTGCACCATCTCAGCGCAACTTCAAGGTCGACAGCCCCGCCAGCACGAGGAACATCGTGATGATCCAGAAGCGGATCACGACGTGGTTCTCATGCCATCCGGAAAGCTCGAAATGGTGATGCAGCGGCGCCATCCGGAAGATGCGCTTGCCCTTCGTGTACTTGAAGTAGAGCACCTGCATCATGACCGACAAGGTCTCGACGACGAAGATGCCGCCCATCACGACGAGGACGATCTCCTGCCGCACGATCACTGCGATGGTGCCGAGGGCCGCCCCGAGCGCAAGGGCGCCAACGTCCCCCATGAAGACGCGGGCCGGATGCGCGTTGAACCAAAGGAAGCCGAGCCCGGCTCCAGCCATGGCGGCGCAGAAGATCATCAACTCGCCGGCGCCGGGAATGTAGGGAAACAAAAGGTAGCGCGAATAGTCGACACGGCCCACCACGTAGGCAAAGACGGCGAGCGCGCTGCCAACCATCACCACCGGCATGATGGCCAGACCATCCAGGCCATCGGTCAGATTGACTGCATTCGAGGTGCCAACGATGACGAGCCAGGTCAGGGCGATGAAGCCGAACAGCCCGAGCGGATAGGCGACGTTCTTGAAGAACGGCACGATCAGGTCGGCTTTCGACGGCAACTCAGTGGTGAAACCGCTTTGCAGCCACTGCCAGATCAGGTCGAAGATCTGCTTCGAGCTCGGCGCCGAGATGGCGAATGCGAGATAGACCGAGGCGATCAGCCCGATGAGCGCCTGCCAGGCAAGCTTTTCGCGTGCGCTCATCCCTTTGGGATTGCGGTGAACGACCTTGCGGTAGTCATCGACCCATCCGATCACGCCGAAGCCGATCATGACGAACAGAACGACCCAGATGAACCGGTTGGTCAGGTCGGCCCACAACAGGGTGGAGAGGGTGATGGCGGTCAGCACCATCGCCCCGCCCATGGTCGGCGTTCCCTGCTTGGAAAAGTGCGACTGCGGTCCGTCGTCGCGGACGGCCTGACCGATCTTCATCGCGAGCAGCCAGCGGATCATGCGTGGCCCGATGGCAAGGGCGATCGCCATCGCGGTGGCGCAGGCAAGCACCGACCGCAGCGTGATGTACTGCAAGGCCGAGACGCCAGGGATGTCGCGCAGCAGGGTGATCGAAAGCCAGTAGAGCATCAGACCCTCCTTCCGATCGCAGCCTCGAGGCCGCGAACGACGCGTTCCATCGCACTTGAACGCGAGCCCTTGACGAGAACCGTTCCGCCCGCACGAACGAGCGGCAGCAGCGCAGTCGTCAGCGCCTCGTGCGAGGCGAAATGGGCGACGACCGTGCCGGGCCGGCCGGCGGCGTCGGTGAACGCGTTACGCATCAATGGGCCGCAGGTCAGCACAAACTCGATGTCACTCGCCAGCGCGGCTTCGGCGACGCTACGGTGGCCGGCCTTGCTGTGCGCGCCGAGTTCTGCCATGTCGCCTAGAACGAGGAAACGCGGCGCCGGCTCGGCCGCCAGCAGCGCGATGGATGCGAGCATGCTGGCCGGGTTGGCGTTGTAGCTGTCATCGATCACCAGCACGCCGCCCGCCAGCGCCAACCGCTCGAGACGGCCGGCTGCAACCCGTGCGCCGGCTATGCCCCGGGCAATGGCGTCATGGTCGAGCGCGAAGGCCTCGCCGACTGCAATCACGGCCAGAGCGTTCAGTGCATTGTGCTGACCGGGAAGTGGCAGGCGCAGGCTGAATACACCGCGCGGAGTGGTTGCCTCGAGTTCGCCGTTCGGCAGGATCCGACCGCGCACCTGCGCCTCGGCGCCGAAACCGAAGCTGATCTGGCGGTGGTCGCGAGCGATGACATGCCAGTAGGCATAGAAAGCGTCATCGCGATTGAGGATCGCCATGCCGTCCGGCTGAAGACCCTCGAAGATTTCGCCTTTCGCCTTCGCCACGCCGGCAAGCGAACCCACACCTTCCAGGTGGGCGGGGCCCGCATTCGTGATCAGCGCGGCCTGCGGACGGGCCAAACCGGTGAGCAGCGCGATCTCCCCGAAGTGGTTCATCCCCATCTCGACCACGGCAACGCGATGCCTGGGCCTGAGTTCGAGCAGCGTGAGTGGCACGCCGATGTGGTTGTTCAGGTTGCCCCGCGTGGCGAGCACCGCATCCTCTCCATACGCAGCGGCGAACATGCCGGCGGCAAAACCCTTGGTCGTCGTCTTGCCGTTGCTGCCGGTGATGGCCACCACCGGCCCGGCGAAGCGGGCGCGGTGCGCAGCCGCGAGAGCCTGCAGCGCGACGAGCGTGTCGGGCACGACAATCTGGCATACCCCTGCCGGCAAAGAAAGCCGCCGCGCAGTCAAGACCCCTGTTGCGCCACGCTCGACGGCGGCCGCAGCGAAGTCGTGACCGTCATGCCGCTCACCGATCAGCGCGACGTAAAGCGCTCCCGCCTCGAGCGTGCGCGAGTCGACACTGACCGAACCGAACTCGTGCCCAGCGCCATGCAGCACGCCGGCGGTCGATCGAACGACGAAAGCCGAGCTAAACACGTACCGCCCCCGCCTGCACGCACCGCAGGCGCGCTGTGAGTGCTGCCTGAGCTTCTTCGGCGTCGTCGAAATGGCGCCGCTCGCCAGCGCTCTCCTGATAGGTCTCGTGGCCCTTGCCTGCGATCAGCACGACATCCTCCGGATCTGCCTGCGCGATGGCCTGCGCGATCGCTGCGGCACGGTCAGGCTCGATATGCAGGCGCGACCGATCGGCATGATCGACGCCCGCTACGATGTCGGCGATGATCGCCTCGGGGGATTCGAAGCGTGGGTTGTCGCTGGTCACGACGACCTGCCCGGCACGCGTAGCGGCGATACGCCCCATAAGCGGCCGCTTGCTGCGGTCGCGATTACCCCCACAACCGAACACGACCCAGAGACGGCCGGTCGTCTGCTCGGCAAGCGTGACCAAAGCCTTGTCGAGGGCATCCGGTGTGTGCGCGTAATCCACGTAGACCCGCGGCAGAGCTGCCGGGCCCGGAACTCCAGCCGGCGTGACGCGCTGCATGCGGCCGCGTACCGGCGCGAGCGCTGACAATAGCCGCGCGATGTCAACCGCCGAACGCCCGCGCGCTGCGAGCACGGCCGCGACGGCGAGCAGGTTGTAGATGTTGAATCGACCAGCGACCGGAGTCTCGATCACGGCCGGGGTATCAAGGCCGATCAGGCGGAAGCGTTGCCCGGACGGATGCTGTTCGATCGCTTCGGCGCGGAGGTCGCCGCGCCCGAAACCGTAGGTCAGCCATGGGCCGGGCGATGTCTGTGTCAGTCGCTCGCCGAACGGATCGTCGATGTTCACGATGCGCGTTCGCGCTGCATAGTCCTCGAACAGGCGTGCCTTGGCTCGCCCGTAGGCTTCCATCGTGCCGTGGTAGTCGAGGTGATCCGGCGTAAGGTTGGTGAAGACCGTTTCAGAGAACCCGATTCCTTCGACACGTCGCTGGTCGAGCGCATGCGAACTCACCTCCATCGCCACACTGCGTGCGCCGCGCCCGGCCAGCTCGGCAAGCGCCGAGTAGGTCGTGACGAGATCCGGTGTGGTGTTGCTGGTGGAACGATGCTCGCCCGCGAAAGCGACGCCCAACGTACCGATGACGGCACACGGCTCGCCGTCGGCAGAGAGCGCGGCCGCGATCCACTGCGTCACCGATGTCTTGCCATTGGTGCCCGTCACTCCCGTGATCGCCAGCCGACGCGACGGCTGGCCATAGTGGGCGTCAAGCATCGCTGCGACGACGCCGGCATCGCCCGTCGGAGCGATGAACACGGGAACGCCCAGGCCATCAGGCGCTGCTTCGGCAATGATCGCGGCAGCACCGCGCGCCACCGCTGCCGCGATGAACTCGTGACCATCGACCGACAGGCCGCGCTGGGCGAGAAACACATCCCCCGGCATAACGACGCGCGAATCGGCCACGATGCGGTGCCCTTGCAGCCCCGCCTCGGCGATCAGGGTTGCCAGCTCGCTCATCGTCCGCTCACCTCGCGCATGGCAACCAACGAGCCTTCGCCGCCCGACGGCGAGGGCGCCAGCGGCGCATCCGGCGACACATCGAACAAGCGAAGCGTCTGCCCCATCACTGCCGAGAATACGGGCGCAGCGACGGCCCCCCCGTAGATAGCTCCGGCCGATGGCTCATCGATCATGACGGCGACCACGTAACGCGGCTTCGACACTGGCGCAAGCCCGACGAAGGAGGCGACATAGCGCCCCTCTGCATATTCGCCACCGGCCAGCTTCTTGGCCGTGCCGGTCTTGCCGGCGACGCGGTAACCCGGCACCTGCGACAGCGGGGCGGTACCGCCGCGGTGCGTCGAGCGTTCGAGCATTGGCAGCACTTGTGCGACGGTTGCAGGCGAGTAGACCTGCGTCCTGCGTCCTGACCCCGCCGACTTCAGCAGGGTCACATCGACCATCTGACCCTGGTTCGCAAACACCGTGTAGGCACGCGCGAGCTGCACCAGGTTGACCGATAGGCCATAACCGTAGCCGATGGTGGCTTTCTCGATCGGCCGCCATGTCTGCGCCGCGCGCAAACGACCGTGCGTCTCGCCAGGGAACCCGGTCTGCGGCGATCGTCCGAAGCCGGCCCGCAACAGATGATTCGCCATGACGTCGCTCGGGATGCGCTCGGCGATTCTGGCCGTCCCTACGTTGCTCGACTTGATCAGCACCTCGGCGACCGAGGCGCTTGCACCCTGCCCCACCGGATGAACGTCGCGAATCGTCGCGCCGTTGATCGTGTAGACCCCCCCGGTCATCGGCAAGGCCGTCTCCGGCGCGACGGCTCGCGTCTCCAGCGCGGTGGCGACGGTGAACGCCTTCATCGTCGACCCCGGCTCGAAGAGATCTGCGAGCGCCCGGTTGCGCAGCCCGCTGCCCACCCCTGCGCTCCGCTCGCCGGGCCGTGGCAAAGGCATGCTGACCATGGCCAGAAGTTCGCCCGTGTGCGCATCGAGCACGACGAGCGCACCACCCTTGGCCCGATGCTTTTCGACTGCTGCCTGCAGCTCGCGGAAGGCGATGTGCTGTACACGCGAGTCGATCGAGAGATGTAGATCACGGCCCGGCTGCGGCGGCCGCACCACCCCGAGCTCCTCCACCACGGCCCCCTTGCGATCGATCATCACCCGCCGAAGGCCCGCCTTGCCCGACAGCCAGTCGTCCTGCGCGAGCTCCATGCCCTCCTGTCCACGATCGTCGACGTTGGTCATGCCGACGATCTGTCCGCTGACCTCATGCGAGGGATATTCGCGCCGGAACTCCTGCTGCACGCCAATGCCTGCGATCCGGAGCGCCTGAACGGCCTGCGCGCGCTCTGCGGAGACACCGCGGGCAAGAAACACAAGGTCGCGATCGCTGTTGAGCCGACGGTCGAGATCCTTCGTTGTGAGTTCGAGCAGGCGCGAAAGCTCGGCGCGTTGTGTCGGGGTGAGTTCGACCTGGTCGGGCAAGGCGTAGATGCCGCGTGCAGGAAGACTCAAGGCGAGCACGGCGCCCTCTCGGTCGAGAATGCGTCCGCGGTGCGCCGGGCTGACCACATCGCGCAGCGTGCGTGCATCGCCGCGGCGCGTCAGATCGTCGTGCGCCACCACCTGCAGCCAGACGCCGCGCGCGGCTGCCACGGCAAACCCCCCCACCAACAACGCGAGCACGAACAGACTCCGCCCATCCCGGCGCCAGCGCTCGGACAGGCTGTTGCGGGCGCCGCCGAAGCGGAACTGCGAACGCGTGCTCATGGGATCACCGACGCGACAGGCGCCTCGAGATCGAGCAGCCGGATCTGCGCCGGTTGCGGCAGATCGAGGCCCAACTGTCCGCGTGCAACCTGCTCGACCCGCGTCGAGGCTGAAAGCCGGGTCTGCGCGCTGTGGATGCGGCTCCAATCGGATTCGAGCTGGTAGGCGATGTCCCTCGCCCGGTTGATCTCGATCGTCAATTGCCGCACGCGGTACTGGGTGGTCACCAGCACGAAGGCCGACAGCCAGACCAGCACGGCGAGTATGAGATTGACCTTCAGCATGGCAAGCGCTCCGCCACACGAAGGCGCGCACTTCGTGCGCGGGGATTGGCAGCGCACTCGCTCGCCGTGGCGACGACATCACGACCCAGACGACGCAGGCGTGCCTGCAGCCTGCCCGGATCCGCCGCAAGCGGCAGGTGACGAAGTGCTGGATCGACGCTCCGGACGCCGCTCTCCTGACGCATCCAGTGCTTGACGATCCGATCCTCGAGCGAATGAAAGGTGACGATGGCAACCCTTCCGCCGGGAGCGAGAAGATCGGGTATCTGCGCGAGCGTCATCTCGAGTTCCTCAAGCTCGCGGTTGACGTGAATCCGAACAGCCTGGAAGGTGCGCGTGGCCGGATGCTGCCCAGTCCACCGCGCTGGGACGCACGCTTCGACAATCGCCGCAAGCTGAAGGGTTCGCTCGATCGGTTGCCGCTCGCGCTCGCGAGCAATCGCTTTTGCAATGCGCGCAGCAAACCGCTCTTCGCCGAATTCACTCAACACCCGCCGAATCTGGGACTCGTCGGCGCCAGCCAGCCATTCGGCAGCCGTCGGACCCTGCGAACGGTCCATACGCATATCGAGTGGACCGTCGCGAAGAAAACTGAAGCCTCGATCGGCCTGATCGAGTTGAGGGGACGAAACTCCGATGTCGAGAAGCAGCCCATCGATGCGTCCCGCAAGCGTCGGATCGAGCGCTGCGAACGCTTCGGCCATGCGGGAAAACGCGGTACGGATGAACACGAAGCGCGCATCCCCGACGCGCTCCGCGGCACGCGCTGCTTCCTCGTCGCGATCAAGCGCAATGAGTCGGCCGTCGGCAGGCATGGCGTCGAGCAAGGCCCGCGTGTGGCCACCGCGACCGAAGGTGGCATCCACGATGACGCGGCAACGCGCGGGCTCGAGAGCCGCGACCACCTCGGCGAGAAGCACGGGCATGTGTTCGGCCATACCGTCCTCATAGCGAGATGCCAAGGAGTTCGTCCGGCATCGACTCATAGGCCTCGCGTGCCAGACGAACCACGTTCGCCCAACCCTCGACGCTCCACAGCTCGAAGCGATCCGACATACCGCGCAGCTTCACCACGTCGCCGAGGCCAGCGTGCTCGCGCAGATCGGCCGGAATCAGCATCCGGCCACCGGCATCGATTTCGGCCTCGACTTGGCAGCCGAGCCAGACACGCTGCATGGCACGAATCTTTGGATTCATGTTCGGCAACGCGGCAACCTTCTCGGCGAATCTCGCCCAGTTCTCCGGTGTGAACAGCAGCAGGCAGCCGCTCGGATCCGCCGTCAGAACGACTGCGGAGCCGAGACGGTCGCGGTGACGCGTCGGGATCCCGATGCGTCCCTTGCTGTCCACGCTCAGACTGGATGGTCCGGTCAACATGGGCGAATTATCCACTTATCGTGAAAAAAATACACTTTTCAACACCAAGTCGCGTTGCGTTCGCACGAGACCACAGATGCCTCTCGATTCAACGTGTTAGATAGCTTTCTTTGAGTCGATGGCGACAGAAATCCACCGAACGACAATGACTTAGACGAAAGTCTGCAAGCGCGTCGGTGTGAGCCGCCATGGCGCTGTCGTGTCGCAATTTCGGTCGATTCCGACGGGCAGCACCCACAGACGACGACCAAGTCGTGGCCAGACGAATCACCGCAGGCTTCAGGTAGAAAGCGAGCATGTGGACCCTTCAGGTGAGCGAAGAGCGCTTTCCGCTCCGCACTCCATTCACCATCAGCCGCGGTCGCAAGCACGAAGCACACGTGGTCAAAGTCAGGCTGTCGGATGGCAACTGCTGCGGTTGGGGCGAATGCGTGCCTTACGCCCGTTACGGCGAGACGGTCGATGCAGTCGTCGCATGCCTGACAGCCCTCGCCCGCAAGCCTGCGTCGTCGCCCGACGACTGGCTGCAGAGGCTCCCGCCGGGGGCAGCCCGCAACGCACTGGATGCTGCCTATTGGGACGCTCGGGCAAAACGAACCAATGCGCCGGTGTGGCGACTGGCAGGCTTGCCGGAACCGAAGCCCGTGGTGACGGCCTACACGCTATCGCTCGACACGCCCGAGGGGATGGCGGCAGCAGCCCTGAAGGCGCGCGATCACCCGCTGCTCAAAATCAAGCTCGGAACGGAGGACGACCGCGAGCGCATTGCGGCGGTACGCCGCGCAGCCCCCCATGCACGGCTGATCGTCGATGCCAACGAAGGCTGGAGCGCCGACAATCTCGCCCGCCATGTCGAGGCATGTGAACGGGCTGGCGTGGAGTTGATCGAACAGCCGCTGCCGGCCGGCCGCGATGAGGCGCTGTCGGGAATCGCTTCCTCCTGCGTGTTCTGCGCCGACGAGAGCGCGCAAGGCATCGAGCCGCTCGCCGAGCTGCACGGTCGCTACCAGGCGGTCAACATCAAGCTGGACAAGACGGGTGGGCTGTCGCCGGCCATCGATCTGGTGCGGGAAGCCCGAAGCGCTGGCTTCGAGATCTTTCTCGGCTGCATGGTCGGAACTTCGCTCGCCATGGCGCCCGCGCTCCTTCTCGCAGCGTTCGCCCGCTGGGTCGACCTCGACGGACCGCTGTTGCTCGCCGCCGACCGTCCGCATGCGATCCACTACGATCCCGCTGGCCGCGTGCATCCACCCACGCCGGAGCTGTGGGGCTGACGGCGATGCAGGCTTCCCGACCCGCGTCACGACAAGGGCCTCGGCTGCGGCCGCCGGCACTCGTGGCACTCGCAGACACGATCGGCCGACTTCGCCGGTTCGATGCGCCAGCCGATCGCGTCGTGTCGCAGCAGCTGCGCGAACACCGTCTGGGATCGCAAGACCGTCCCGTGGTCGCAGAGGCAGCGTTTGCCTGGCTCCGCCACCGGCTGACCATCGAGTCTTTGCTGGAGCAGCGCGGCGCAATTCGGGGGCACGGCAGCGACGATATCGCGCATGCGCTCGCCGCGTTGGCCAGACACTTCGGCAGCGGCCTCGCCGTGCCTGACGGCGAGGCCGACCGCTATCAATCGTTCTGTGCGGCGCTCAGCGGCTGGGCACCACACGCCCGCCACGAGCTTCCCGCCTGGCTGTGGGACCGTCTCGGACGAGACTTCGGCGATAGGCGGACAGCACTCGCCGACGCACTTCTGCAGCCGGCACCTCTAGACCTCAGGGTGAACACCCTCAAGGCCCGGCGCGACGAGACCCTTGCCCGGCTCAGGCAGGACGGCCTGGACGACGCCGTACCCACGCCGTACGCTACGGACGGCGTGCGGATACCGCATCGCACCGGGCGTCGGCTCGACCTTTCGTACCATCCGCTGTTCAAGGCAGGCGCCTTCGAGGTGCAGGACGAAGGCAGTCAGCTCCTGGCTGCCTTCGTCGGAGCCAAGCGGGGCGAGCACGTCATCGATTTCTGTGCCGGCGCGGGCGGCAAGACGCTTGCGCTGGCTGCGATGATGAGGGGAAGTGGCCGCATCTATGCCTGCGACACGCATGAACGCCGTCTGGGCAATCTGGCACCCAGACTTGCCCGCAGCGGCGCCGACAATGTTCAGACCATCGTGCTCACCTCCGAGCGCGATCCCCGACTCGATCGTTGGCTCGGCAAGGCCGACCGCGTGCTGGTGGATGCGCCCTGCTCAGGTCTCGGCACGCTTAGACGCAACCCGGAACTCAAGTGGCGGCAGACCCCGCAGTCGCTGCGTGATTTGACCGGACTGCAGATCAGCATTCTCGACGCTGCGGCACGCCTTGTCCGATCTGGCGGAGTGCTCGTCTACGCCACCTGCAGCCTACTGCGCGAAGAGAACGATGCCATCGTCGAGGCTTTCGAGAGCGCACAGGGTGGCGCCTGGATGCCCCGGGAGGATTGTCCGCCCGCGGTGCAGGAAGCGACACGTGACGGCAGCCGGCTGCGTCTCACCCCCGACCTCCACGGCTGCGACGGCTTCTTCGCGGCGGCCTGGATCCGCCGGCCGGGCTGACTCACATCTGGCGAAACAGCCCCTGATAGGCCCGTGAAACTGCGATTGGGCGATCCACCCCTGCCAGCGTCAGCGTCATGCGACCCTCGCCGTCACGACGGGACGATCGCACGAAGCGCATGTTGACGATCGTACTCCGATGCACCTGCCAGAAGCGGTCCGGATCGAGCGCGGCCGCCAACTCGGACAAGGTCGTTCGAATGAGATGCTCTCCAGCGGCCGTGTGCACGACCGTGTACTTGTCCTCGCTCTGAAAGTAAAACACGTCCTCGACCGCGATATGAAAGGTGACCTCGCCGCGACTCGCCCTCACCCAACGCAGATAGCCTCCGGTCGGCTGGCCATGACCGACACGCTGCGCAATCATGCGCAGCGCCTCCGCCAGAGCAGGCTCTCCACGCGACGACACGGCAGCCGACTGCAGCCGTCGGACCGTCTCACTCAACCGGTCGAGGGTAACCGGCTTCAGCAGGTAGTCCACAGCCCGCTGCTCGAAAGCCGCCACGGCAAACTGATCGAAAGCGGTTACGAACACCACCCTCGTCGGACTCTCGATCCCCTGCGCAACCTCGATACCGGTGAGCCCTGGCATCTTGATGTCCAGAAAAGCCACGTCCGGTGAGAAGCGGTCGATCAGGCTCGCGGCTTCGTGGCCGTTGGCCGCCTCGGCCACGATGTCGAGTTCGGGCCAGGCGCGCGCCAGCAACTGCTGCATCTGTTCGCGCAGCAGCGGCTCGTCGTCGGCAATCAGGGCCGTCGGCTTGCTCGAGATCATTGCGCGGGAGCCGTCGCGGCGACGGCTCGGCTGCCGGCATCGGTCGGCTCCGAAGCGGCCGACGCGAGAAGGGCGCGCGGGATGATGATGCGTACCTCACACCCGGGGCCCGCCTCGGCGATCTCCAGACGCGCCGCCCCCTCGTAGAGGACAAAGAGGCGCTCGCGGAGGTTATCGAGGCCGACGCCGCCGCCGGTCTCGCGATCATCGCGGCGCCGCGTCGGGTCGAAACCAAGGCCGTCGTCGCGAACGCGGAAGACGACACACTCGCCCTCCGCCGTCGCCGACACACTGATCCGACCGCCTTCCACCTTGGGCTCGAGTCCGTGCTTTACGGCGTTCTCGACCAGCGGCTGCAGCAACATCGGGGGCAAGTCGAGATCGCGCAGACCGTCGCCGACCGAGACGGTAAAGCGAAGACGGTCGCCCATGCGCATGGCAATCAATTCGAGGTAGTGGCGAACGAGTTCGAGTTCCTGCCCTACGGTACCGACCGCCGCACGGCTCGCCGTCAAGGTCTGCCGCAGGTAGGCTATCAGGTGCTCGAGCATCCGCTGCGCTGCCGGCGGCGACTTGCCAACCAGCATTTGCACGTTTGCCAGCGTGTTGAACAGAAAGTGCGGCTCGACCTGCGCCTGCAGCATCCTGAGCTGAGCCTGCACCAGCTGCTTCTCGCTCGACACCACGCGCAGCGTCTCGCGGGCGAGAATTTCCTGCACCTTGCGTTCTTCCCACTCCTCACCAAAGAGCGAGCGGCCACCAAACACCATGATGCCGTGGATCGCGACGCCCAGTCCCCAACCCAAGGTCGCCCAGTGGGCCCAGAGAACCTTGGGGGTACCAGCCAGGTTGACCACCCAAAGCAGCGGAATCACCACTGCGAACGAGAAGAGATTGCCGTAGAAGTCGCGAATGTCGCGAACGTGGCGACGTGCCCGCTCCTCCGCCGCGCGGCGGTTGCGCGCACGCACGATTGCCAGGTCATCGGCGCCGGTCACGAAGCGCTCTTCGAGGTCGGGCGGCTCGCGTCCTCGGCCTCCCGGGCGAGCAGTTCACGGACTTTTCTCTCTTCCCACCCGGCCGAAAACGGCAGCAGACGCTCGGTCGTCGCCAAGCCATGCATCATGACGCCGATGCCCCAGCCCAGCGTCGGGTAGAGGGCCCAATAGCCGAACCACGGCACCGCTCGCTCGATACGCGCGTAGTGAGTCAGGTTGATGGCCCACAACAGACCGCAAACGGCGACATAGACGATCAGATGGCGATAAAACTCCGCTTGTCGCCGCACCCGGCGGCGAATTTCCCGCTCACGGCGGTCAGCGGCCCCATCGGCCACGTCGGCATCGCGAGCCAGATAGGATTCTGAAGTCATCTTGCTCTCCTTCCGGGACATCCGATTGACGTCGCGCAGTCTAGACGGGGCGGCTGTGCGCCTTCTTCCGTCTTGCGACGGACGGCATCGGATGCGCGCGAACGGTGGTTCGCGCGGCGCGAACGACCGATGATCAATCCGTCTGCTTGCAAGACACCTCATCGCGGCCATCCACACGGCCGGCGCGCGCGGCATTTCCCCCTTTGCGCGGCATCAAGGCGCGTGAGCCATTGCCGCCTACAATCTGCCTTCGGGCTGTTCGCCTTGCTGTAATGATCGGACGCCCGTCCCTAACAGGCTGTTGAAAAACGTAGCGAGGGTGGCCAGATGCGAGGCGCACGGAGCGCAGCGACCGAGACATATCAAATGGATAGTCTCGGGAGCGAGCACCGTGCAACACAGCAGATGGCCCACCGCAGCAGTTTTTCAACGGCCTGCTAACGAGAACGCAGAAATAGCTTTTCACCGGCAGCCACCTCCTGCCTCGCTTCCCCGGGAGTTCCCATTTTGGATATCGTCTTCACGCTGTCCCAAGGCCTGCTCGATTTGCCTTGGTGGGGTTACGTCGTCGCGACCCTGGCCCTCACCCATGTCACGATCGTCAGCGTTACCTTGTTCCTGCACCGCGCGCAGGCCCACCGCGCGCTCGATCTACACCCGATCGCCAGCCACTTTTTCCGTCTCTGGCTTTGGCTGACCACCGGGATGATCACGCGGGAGTGGGTCGCCATCCATCGCAAGCACCACGCCAAGTGCGAGACGGCGGAAGATCCACACAGCCCGGTCGTCTACGGACATTGGCATGTTCTGCGCTTCGGCGTCGATCTCTACCGCAAGGAAGCCAAGAACAGGGAAACCATCGAGCGCTACGGTTACGGCACGCCCGATGACTGGCTCGAACGCAACGTGTACAGCCGTTACGCCTGGCAGGGCATGGGAATTTCGCTCGTGCTCTATCTCGCGCTGTTCGGCGTCATCGGACTCACCATGTGGGCGATCCAACTCGCATGGATTCCGATCACGGCCGCCGGCATCATCAACGGCACCGGCCACCACTGGGGTTATCGCAACTACCACACGGACGACACCTCGACCAACATCATCCCGATCGGCATCCTGATCGGCGGCGAGGAGCTGCACAACAACCATCACGCCTTCGGCGCTTCCGCCAAGTTCGCGCATCGCTGGTTCGAGTTCGACATCGGATGGGTGTATATCCGCATTCTGTCTGCCCTTGGACTTGCAACGGTGCGCAAGGTCGCGCCGGCGCTGCGGCTTCGACCAACGCCAGCGCTGGAACACGAAGCGCACCAGACCGTGCACGCCATCATCACGCATCGCTACCGCGTGATGCAGGAGTACGCCCATGTGCTTCGGCGTACGGCACGGGAGGAGTTCGCCCGACTGAAGGAGCGTGCTGAGCGCGGCGAGATCGAACTTCCGAACATTCGACAGCTCCTGCGCGATCTTCGCAGCGACGCCACACAGCTCGCGGATCATCAGCGACAGCGTCTCGCGGCGGTCTTCGCCCACAGCGAAGCTCTCAAGCGTCTCTACCAGGCACGCGTTGATCTGGCCGCACTGTGGGCACGCTCGACGGAATCGAAGGAGCAGCTTGCGGAACGTTGGCAAGCGTGGCGGCGGGCCGCCGAAACGTCCAACGTCGCGCATTTACGGCAGCTCTCGCTTCGCCTGGCCCGCTTCGCCTGAGGGCCGGTCGCAAGGCGCCCCGCGCGCCGGGCGAACTTCGCTCGCCGTGGCATCGGGGTCCGCAATCGCCCCAACAGTCGCCACGTAGGCCGGCGCTGAAATGAAGAAGGCCCGCAGTCGCTGACCTGCGGGCCTTGTTTCGTTACCGGATCAAAAGCCGTTCCGGCAGACGCAGACGGCAATGCGCCGTCTGCTGTTACTTGAGCTTGGTCTCTTTGTAGTCGACGTGCTTACGCGCCACCGGATCGAACTTTTTGATGACGAGTTTTTCCGTCATCGTCTTTTTGTTCTTCGTGGTCGTGTAGAAGTGGCCAGTGCCGGCCGTCGATTCGAGTTTGATCTTTTCACGCATGGTTGGGCCTCCGTTCGCTTCAGATTGCGCCCTTGGCGCGCAGATCGGCCAGGACGGCGTCGATGCCGTTCTTGTCGATCAAGCGGATTGCGGCCGCGGTCAGACGGAGACGGACGAAGCGCTTTTCACTCTCGACCCAGAACCGACGGTTCTGCAGGTTCGGAAGAAAGCGTCGCTTGGTCTTGTTGTTGGCATGGGAAACGTTGTTTCCCACCATCGGCTTCTTGCCGGTGACTTGACAGACTCGTGCCATGGTTTTCCTTTTGCACCGCACCGTTCGCGCGAACGGCCAAGAAAGGGCCGCATGCCTGCGCCGGGACGGAATTCCTAGCTTCAGAGCCGCCCTGAACGGATGAAGGATCTGAGTCGCCGCCAACGTCGAATGGACAGCAGGCGCTCCGGGGTTGCAGAAATCAGGGAAGCCTAAGATTATAGCGATCCAGAGCGCGGCCAGAGCCAGGCGGCCCCGCGCACGCCCGAGGCATCCCCGTGCCGGCTTGGCACGACTGGCGTATCGCAGTCGTCGCTGAAAACGTAGTTGCCTAGCTGTCGATTCACCCGGGGGTAGAGCCCGGCGATATTGGAAACGCCGCCGCCCAGCACGATCACCTCGGGGTCTAGAACATTGATCACCGATGCCAGCGCACGGGCAAGGCGATCGGCCACCTGATCGAGCGCGCGGACTGCGAGTTCGTCGCCCATCGCCTCCCGACTGGCAAGCACCTGTGTATCGAGCCCCGCGAGCGGTGGCAACAAGTGCGCTGCAATGCCTGGGCCGGAAAGCCACGTTTCGACGCAGCCTTGCTTCCCACAATAGCATGCGCTCACATTGGCGAGTTCGTCCGCGTCCATCCATGGAAGCGGGTTGTGCCCCCATTCACCGCTGATGCCTAGCCGGCCGGCATGCAGACGCCCATCGATAACAATGCCCGCCCCGACACCCGTACCGAGGATGACGCCGAAAACGCATCGGGCCCCGGCGGCCGCTCCGTCCGTGGCCTCGGACAAGGCGAAACAGTCGGCATCGTTGGCGATTCGGACGGGACGGCCGAGGCGCTGCTCGATCATCCGATCGAGCGGCAGCCCGTTCAATTCAACCGAGTTCGACCCGCGCAGCAGTCCGCTGCGCGGCGACAGTGAACCGGGCGTGCCGACGCCGATGCTCGCCCGTGCCCCGACCGTTTTTTCGGCAACGCCAATCATTCCGGCGATGGCATCGATGATGCGGCCGACATCGCCGCGCGGCGTGGCGATACGTTGACGCCAGCACACCCGATCGTCCGGATCGAGCATCAAGGCCTCGATCTTCGTGCCGCCCAGATCGACGCCGATGCGATGTCCGTCGGGGGAGAATTCAGAGCAGTTCGGCAAAGTACTCGTGATGTGTCGTATCAACGGTCGAGATGCGCAGCTCGACCGGGTCGTCACGCATGTCGAAGGCGGTGCGGCGAATCGTTAGCACCGGTTGCCCCGGCTCGATTCCCAGCAGGCGTGCGTGTTCGGAGGTGGCAGCCTCCGCACGCAAGCGCTCCTCGGTTCGCACGACCGTCACTCCGAACGCTTCCTGGTAGAGGTTGTAGATCGTGCTCGGCCGTGACTTCCACTGCGTCGCCGTGAGCCCAGGGAAGCGGTGTACATCGATCCGGATCTCGTCGATCAGCACTGGGCGGCCTCCGAGGCTCAAACGGTTGCGGATTGCGAAGACCGGCGCCCCTGCGGAGAGATGCAGGCGTGAGGCCGTTTCGGCATCCGCGACGGCACGGCGAAACTGGATGTACTCGACCTGCGGGTACGTCTTGACGCCATCGTGCGGGACGACGTGGAAAAAGTAGAACAGGAGGCGCTCGCGATCGTGTGAAGCCACGAACGTGCCTTTGCCTTGCTGCCGGACCAGGATGCGCTGTTCCACCAGCTCATCGATTGCCTTGCGCAAGGTCCCGATCGACACCGAAAACGCGGCCGCCAACTCACGCTCGGGCGGAATGGCCTGCCCGGGCTTGATTTCGCCCGCTGCGAGCCGCTCCATCAGCGTGCGTTCGACGACCCGGTAGAGCGGCGTCCCATCGAGAGGACGACGCATCGCGCCATTCACGTGTGCCTCCAACTTGGCCGATTCGGCTGCATCGTGTCGTCCCATTCATGGAATCAGCACGATTTTCGCCGATGCAGCGTGGCCTGGATGCAGGCGGTGAACGCAAGGCCGCGTTCGGCGGGGGACCGAGCTGCTATGTCGATCGGCCGCGGTTCGATCAGGCTGATTCGTAAAGCCGTGTGAGAACGAATTCTCGATGCCCGAGGGCTTCCGCCGAGGTCAGACGACCGTTGGCGGTACGCAGCATGCAATCGAGAAGCGCGTCGCCGGCTTCGTCCATGGTCAGCTCCCGTCGCAACAACCCCGACGTATCCACGTCGATGTGTTCCGACATGAGCCGTACCGTACGAGGATTTGCGCAGATCTTGATCACCGGCAGAATGGGGTTGCCGATGACATTGCCCTGTCCGGTCGGGAAGAAGTGCACGACGAAACCGGCGGCGGCGCAAAGCGTCACCATCTCCGCCGCAGCGCTGGAAGAGTCCATGAACCAGAGCCCTGGACCGGTGGGCGTTTCGGCTTTGTCGAGCACCCCGTCGATGATGCATTTGCGGCCGATCTTCTGGATGTTGCCGAGCGCCTTCTCCTCAATCGTCGTCAGACCGCCCGCGATGTTTCCCTTCGTAGGCTGCGACTCGGAGAGATCGCTCGTCTTGTGACGATTGATCATCTCCTGGTAACGATTGAACATGAACATGAAATCGCGCCATACCTTCGGTGTGCGGCAGCGGGCCTCCAGTAGCTTCTCACCCCCGGTGATCTCTGATGTCTCGCCAAACAGCAGTGTCGTCTTGAGCGGATAGAGCTTGTCGAAGGCGTTGCCGACGGTGGGGTTGGCACCACATCCGGACGTCGTGTCCGATTCGCCGCACTTGGTCGAAACCCAGAGGGTGCTGATCGGACATTCGACCCGGTGAAGCTCGCTGGCGGCCTGAAGGAACTTCTTTGCCGCCTGGGAGGCACGCATGATCGTGTCGTGGTCGCCATGGCCCTCGATACCGAAGCCGATGACCGGCTTGCCCGTTTCTGCGATGCCGTCGACCACACGTTGCGTCCATCCTTCTTCGATACCGATCACGACGACGGCGGCAACATTGGGATTGCAGCCCGTGCCGATCAGCGTGCGGAAATGAAGCTCGAGGTCGGCCCCGAATTGCAGCCGTCCGTAGGGGTGCGGCAGTGCCATCACTCCCTTGATGTTGTGCGCCACCGCCTCGGCCGCGGCGTTGGACAGATCGTCTACCGGGAGGACGATGACGTGATTGCGCACACCTACCCGACCGTTCTCGCGCCGGTATCCCCAGAATTTGGTTTTCTTGCTGATCATGCGTTTTCTACCATCGCTTGGTCTTGACGTTATGGACGTGCAGGTGCTCCCCCTTCCGAATGGGTGCAACCACGCGTCCGATGTCGACGCCGTACTTGATGACGGTGTCACCCACCTTGAAGTCGCGCAACGCGACCTTATGACCGATCGGAATGTCATCGCGTAGCTCGATCTTCACGGTGGAGTCGGGCTCCATGATCCAACCGAGGGCCCTCAGGCCCTTTCGGCAGCCCTCGACTACGACGACGCCGACACCGTCACCCTTCTCATGCACGACGAAGTGAATCATTGCGGTCCTTGCCTTCTCAAACCAACCCGCGCTCGGGCAGAATTGCCTACGCGCCCCGTCATGTATGTCATTCAACTCATCTATATGACTTGGGGATTCGCCCACGATAACAGATCCAACGGAGTTTGCAAGGCGTGAAGATCGTCGTGTCAGAGTTCATGGATCCGACGGCGGTCGAGCGGCTGCGCGCGCACTTCGGCTCAGGCGACCTGCTCTACGCCCCTGCGCTCGTCGATATGCCGGAGCGGTTGATGGCAGAACTGGCCGACTGTCGCGTGCTCATCGTGCGCAACCGCACTCAGGTTCGTGGCGCCATCCTCGAAGCGGCTCCGCACTTGTCTCTCGTCGGGCGGCTGGGTGTCGGTCTGGACAACATCGACACCGTCGCCTGCGCCGACCGCGGAATCCGTGTGCTCCCGGCGACCGGGGCCAATGCCCGCGCGGTGGCGGAATACGTGCTGGCGGCGACCCTGGTTCTCAGGCGATCGAGTTTCTTTTCGACCACCGAGGTCGTCGCAGGGCGGTGGCCGCGCGCCGCCCTCTCGAGCGGCAGGGAAGCGGCCGACGCGACGCTCGGTTTGATCGGTTACGGAAGCATCGGACAGACCACGGCGCGGTTGGCGCGTGCCATCGGCATGCAGGTTATCGCTTACGACCCCGGCCTCGACGAGGCGAGCCCGGCCTGGATGTCAGGCGACACCCGTCGTTGCGGGCTGGAAGAGGTTATATCGACGGCCGACGTCTTGAGCCTGCACTTGCCGCTGACGGACGACACACGCGGCCTGCTCGATGCGAAACGTATCGCATCGATGAAGCGTGGTGCCATTCTGATCAACACTGCGCGCGGCGGCGTCGTTGACGAAACCGCAGTGGCGGAGGCGCTGCGTTCCGGGCAGCTCGGTGGTGCCGCACTCGACGTGTTCGAGCACGAACCCCTGCCTGCCAGCAACGGATTCGCCGACACGCCCAACCTGATACTGACACCTCACATCGCTGGCGTGTCGTTCGAAGCCAACGTCCGCGTCTCCTCCCTGATCGCAGAGGCCGTCATCGCCGCGTATCCGGAGGGCCTCTAATGGCAACGCTGACGTCGGACGAACTTCGACATCTCGCCACGCACGCACTGCTCTCGGCCGGTGCCTCGGAGGCAGCAGCGCGGTCGACGGCGCGCGGGCTCGTCTACGCCGACGAGCAAGGCACGGGCTCGCACGGCGTTTCACGCATTCCCCAGTACGCATCCCACCTCGCCATCGGCCGTATCGACGGCAAGGCGCGGCCGCACATCCAAGCCTGTCGAGACGCAGTCGCTGTGGTCGACGCAGCCGATGGCCTCGCGTTCCCTGCGTGCGATCTCGCCGTCGAGCATGCCATCGAAGTGGCCAATGCGCTGGGGGTGTGCTTCGTGGTCGTCCGCAACAGCTATCACTTCGGCGCGGCCATCTACCATCTCGAACCAGTGGCTGGGGCTGGCATGGTAGGGCTTGCGCTTTCCAATTCCCCTGCCGCCATCGCCGCCGCCGGTGGCGCGCGTCCGCTCTTCGGCACCAACCCGATTGCGGCCATCTTCCCACGCCGCGAGGGCGACCCGCTGGCAATCGATCTGGCACTCTCCGAGGTCGCACGCGGCAAGCTGTTGCTGGCTGCGAAGAAAGGCGAGCCGATCCCGCTCGGCTGGGCGCTGGACGAAGAAGGGCAGCCTACGACCGATCCTGCTCGCGCCCTCAAGGGCTCGATGGCTCCGCTGGGCGCGGCGGGTGGCAGTCCCAAAGGCGCGATGCTCGCTCTGATGGTCGAATTGCTGGTCGCTGCAATCGCCCAGTCACGCTTCGGTTTCGAGGCGGACTCCTTTTTCGAAACCCGGGGCAACGCCCCCCGAATCGGCCAGGCCTTCCTCGTTCTCTCGCCTTCGGCCTTCGGAAGCAGCGACGGCTATCTCGCACGTATCGAAGCGCTGGTCGCCGCGATGCTTGATCACCCGGGCGTACGCCTTCCGGGCAGCCGTCGTTATGCGCTGCAACGCAAAGCGCGCTCCGAGGGTATCCCAATCGCCGACGCGCTCGTCGAGCAGCTACGGCAGATCGCAGCCGCTGGTTGACACCGGGCGTGCAGCGCGGATCATCGGCAGCGAGCGGGATGAAGTGCAAAGCGCACCGGGTGACGCGACCGAAGACATATCGCGTCGATTGGCAAGAGCGCGACAACACGGTTGCGGCGTAGGCTTAACCTTTGCGAAGCCAAGGTCAAGCCTGCTGGAAAGCAGGCGTGCCGAAGCCACCACCACGCAACGCAGCATTTGGCCAGCCGCTGTGGTTTCTAAACAGCCTGCTAAGGAAACGCTGAATAAATGGCTGCGCGGGCGAATCGCTGCGTTGCGCGGTGTTGGCTCCGGCCGCTTCGCTTCACATCGGCCTCAACGATGTGAGC
>OGCL01000704.1_pt1 | contig 33188 bp, 26 predicted proteins | sample 1570041 | NCBI WGS metagenome assembly OGCL01 (sample SAMN06266162, study PRJEB24511) | hot springs metagenome | isolation source: Hot spring water | place: South Africa: Limpopo | collected 2015-06-22 | reverse complement strand
TAAATGATAGCCGCGAACTTTTATCAGGGTTTTATGTTGCATAGTCGTTGTCCTTTAGTGCAATTACTCTGATTCTGGCATGAAAGAGACGCGAATACTATGTCTGGGGTAATTCTTGTCTGGCTTGATTCTCTCCCGCCAGGAATCAGCCGTAACGGCAATTTTAGCGGCCACAGCGGAAGCTGACGGAATTTTCAGTCTGCGTTGCAGTCTTAGCTTGGTTATTAGAGTGAGAGCATTATGCAAGGGACCTGGCATCACGACTATCTTTGGCCTGCTTGTTGGGCACTGCTAATACATTTGGCAGTGTTGCTATTGTTGATGCTCCCTGTGCGAACCCCTGAACCACCCACTGCTGTTGTCATTAGCAGTTATCTGTATACGCCACCCAAGGTTACCGAGGTAGCTGTTGAGTCTTTGCCTGAATTGTCAGATCCGGTGGCGCCACTAGCTGGTCCCATTGCCGCAGCAGAGCCGGTCAAGCCAACCCCAACAACGTCGGAAGTCTCAGCTCAGCAACAGACGCCAACTGAGGATGACAGATGGGCTGGTGCTGAGTTAGCTACAGCGGACGCTAGCGAGGTACTTGCAAAGCTACCGTTACCAGGGCCTGGTATAGCAGAGCGCGTTCTGGCGGGGGTTGCTAATCATTATCAGCAGCCAGAGCCGAATTATAGCGGCTGGAAGCAACAACAGCAGCGGATCCCGGTTAGCCGCAGTGAACCCTGGCAACAGCCGGGGGCGACGCCGGAGCAAAGCGTACTTTTTACTTACAATGATGGTAAACAGTTGGTTAGGGTTAACGGCCTTTGTGTCATTGCTGATCCGACCCTGTCAGGATTTGAGCAGTTAATGAAACTAAGAGGGGCGCCATGCCGGGAGAGCGATGACGCCGTGCTGTTTCGGCAAACCATGGCGAAATGGTTGCAACGCTAACAGGTCGGTTCAGACTAACCCAGAGGGTGGTACTACCCTCTGGGATGATCGCAGCTAACCCTAGTAGGGATTAGTCGGGGTATAGAAACTACTAAAGTTACCGTTAATGCCAAGACGGGTCGGGGTGACAGAGCTGCTATTGTTCAGCAGATTGTAACTGTCGCCCGGTTGCAGCCGGTAGCGCAGCAAATCATGCAGGATCACCGGCTGACCACATTGCCGCTGCTGATACTGAGTTTGGCTATCAGCGCGCAGCACATAAACTTCATGCTGGCCGTCGACCGTTGTCTGGCCATTCGCCTGCACAAACAGCGAGGTGCGCTCTGACACTCCGATCACCCGGCCACTGCTACCTAAATGCGCCTGAAATACTGCTGAGCGCCCCATCCGGTCACGTTGGGCAAAATGAGTATCATTTAACGTATTGGCCAGCATTGGGATTTGTAGGAAGTTGTTACTGAATTTAATGGTGTTATGGCAGAAGTCGGTGACCACTTCCGCACTGACCGCGCCTTGCACGCCGTCCGGATTGTAGACAGTCTGACTTAAGACATGATTGCCGGCAGAGGTACCACCAACCACACCACCTTTGTTATAGACATATTGAATCGCTGCGTCGACCTTAGTACCTTGCCAGTTACTGATATAACTACTTTGGTCACCACCGGCAATCCAGACAAATTCCGCGGTACGGATCACCCAGTCAACATAGTCGCTGTTTGCTTTAGTGCGGTTATCGACAATCAGTGTCTCGACAGAGGCAGCGTTGGTTAAGCCTTGCAGATAAGTATTATAGGCACCGGTGCCAGTGGTACGTAACACAACGATATTGCCGCCCTGAATATGGGGCGCAACACGCAGACTGAACGCGTCATCCACATCGGTACCGCCACCCATCAGTAGTGCCGCCGGTTCGCTCAGGCTAACGCAGGTGTCTGTCAGGCTGCCTACCCGGTATACCGTTAAGCTACCAGGTTTGCTGGGTCGCGGCCCGTAGTTACAGGCAGGCGCCGGCGAGCCACCGCCGTCTCCGTTAAATTGTACCTGCAACTGATAGTTACCTGTCCCGGCATAGCGGGTTACCTTGATATAGTGGCGGCCGGCGGCGGCGGCCCTATAGGTACCGGTTTCCGGATTGCTGGCGCTTTGTCCGGATAAAATATAGCTGCCACTATCCCGGTATAAGAACCAATCAAAATCTGCATTACTGCCATGGCTTAGACTCACGGTAATATCACCGCTACTGCTGGTATCAAAGTAATACCAATCAACGTCATTGCGGCTACTGATACTGGCTTGTACCGTGACACCGGTGCATAAGGGGCCGTTAGCCGTGCTTTCGGTATTATTATTTTCAGCTTCCTGTGTCAGGCAGGCGTGCGCATGGCTACTGAATAACAGTACCAATGCACCTAGATGCATATATCTCTTCATTGTTGCTTCCTGTTTCTTGTTGTTATGAAAAAGCCCGGAGCGGGCGATAACCACACAGCAGAATGCCGGACAGGCGTCTACCGTGTCGGTATAGGGTTAAACCGGGAGAGTTTTAGCGGTGATTTATTCGTCGAACCACTCGGATAAGTGGTAGTCAGTGGAGCAGGCATGTAGCCCCTGCCAGCGGAACGCCAGACAAGTCGCATCAGTATGATGAAGGGGCTTTGGCTGCATATCAAGATCGGTTAGTTGGTGTTATCTCAACTATTGACCTGAAATTACAGCTTGTCAAGTTGCGGAAATAATCTACAGCGTTTACCGACAGGAGCAGCTAAATCAATTGAAAAGACTGGTTAAATCGCTATGATAAAAATTCGCCAAGGCGATCAATTTTTGTGGAAATAAAATTAAACAAAAGGGATTAATAATGCGTGTTCTAGCTTTGTTATTGCTGATGCTGCTCAGCTTAACTGCGCAAGCAGATTGGCTGGGTTCAGTTCAGGCGTATGAAAATAAACAGTATGCTGTTGCCAAAGCCGGCTTTCAGGGGCTGATACCCTTGGGTAATGCCGATGCCGCCTTTAATTTGGGCGTGATGGCCTATTATGGCGAAGGGCAAGCTGTCGACCTCGGTGAAGCCCTAAGTTACTTTCTGTTGGCCGAGCAGCTGGAGCATCAGCAAGCGCCCGCTATTGTAAAGCGGATCTATCAGGAAGCCTCAACCGAGCAGCGGGCGCAGGCGGAGCAAGCCGCAGCCAAAATGTTGGCAGGTGTTTTTATCAAAAAAAATGCCGCCCGCTATCAGCTGAGTAGCGAACGCGAACCTGTGGCGCTCAACGCGCCGATGCCTGATGTACCGGACGATGTCTTTCGAAGGCATCCAATTGGCTACATTGTGCTGCAGTTATTGGTCAATGAGCAGGGGCGGGTTGTGGTCGTGGATGCAATTGACAGCTTTCCGGAAGGGATTTTTGAACCCTATACCTTTCGTACCTTGCAGCGCTGGCAGTTTGAAGCGACGGGCAAACAGCACCTGGTATCACGTCAAATTAATTTTTGGGTGCCTGGTGCCATGAATGCGCGTGGCGCCAACCAGCTGCTCAGTCATCAGCAGCTATGGCAATATGCACAGGCCGGCTCACAGCGTCACCAGGAGGTGCTGGGCAGCGCCCTGAATCTAATCCGTTTAGTTTCGGGTGTAGTCACTTACCTGGATCCCGCTTTACCGGAATTTGAGCAGGCTCCGGATTTATCAGCGTGGTTTGAAAAGAAGAAACTGGAGATCGCGATTCCGGGTTTCCAGGGCGATGCCATAGTCCAAACTAATTCGCAAGGTCAAATTAGCCGCTTGCTGGACGTCGAAGATTTGAAACAGCCTGAAGCTGAAACCTTACTGGGCTTAAAGATAAAAGGTGCGGGCGAAGGGGTATTTAGTTTAAGTGGCCGCCAGGCTCAGAGTCGCTCCTTTAGCCGATTAAATCAAAATGATTTGGTGTTGGTGCAACAATACTTTCCGGTACATCCAATGCAAACCGCCTGGTACTGGTGGCAAAAGGCTGCCAGTAACGGCAATTTGCGGGCGCAGCGGATCATGGGGGCTCAGCGTCAGGATTGGCAATTTTATTTGCTGCAACAACAAGATCCGATGGCCAGTGCCTGGCATGGCGCCCGCTTAGTACTGGATGGCGAAACCACAGAAGGTAAAGCCTTGCTACAGCAGTCGCAGGCCGCAGGTTACAAACCGGCGGCTGAGCTGTTAAAAGCTATGGCGTTATAACAGATGCTGAGGTAAAGCTCTAACGGGGTGTACGCCTTGCTTTAAATATAAGCAAAGGCGTCGGCAAACATCTGCTCTCGATGTGCGCCTTGCTCGGCAAAGGCTTCCCGAGCCACACCTGCCATCGCAAAGGGGCCGGCGATATAAATATCGTAGGCCTCCAGCGAGACAAAATCCTGCAGTATCGCCTCGTGCACCAGACCGCTGCGGCCCTGCCAGGCCGCCTTGGGTTCCTGCACGACCGGAATAAAGGAGTATTTGGCGTTGCTGGCGGCCCACTGCTGCAGCTCGGTTTGATAATACAGCGCTTCTTCCTGCCGCACCCCCCAGTATAAAAATACCGGTTTATCTTGCTTAGCGGCTGCTAAAGCCATCGCAATGCTATGCACATAAGAGAAACCGGTACCACCGGCCAGCAGGATCACTGGCCGTTCACTGTGCTCACGCCAGCCGGCATGGCCCAGACCGACCTCAACCTGAACCGCCGCCCCCTGATTAAAGGCCTGTTGCAAATGCAGCAGGGCGGCACTTGACCAATTATCGCCCGCTGGCGCGCCGATATGTAACTCCAGGTAGTCTTGTCCCGGGATACTGGCAATAGAAAACGGGCGTTTATCATCGGCAGTCAGGCAGAGCTGCAAATATTGGCCGGCAACGAAGCCCGTCGTCTGCGCCGGTTTTAGCAGCACTTTGCTGATAACCGGTGTTAGGGCTTCGATGGCAATAACCTGACAGGAAATAGCGTTCATAGGGCTCTCAAGGTTCAGGCGGCAGCTAGCCGCGGATAAAAGGGTGGTGCAGCTCTAAATCAGAGTCTGCAGTCGCCAGACAGCAATATACAAATTGCTGCTGGCGATCGGTTTCGGTTAATGGGTTAGGGTCGGCGTAACTGACACTACCACTGCGCAGTTTACACACGCAACTGGTACAGACACCCTGGCGGCAGCGGTGCGGGAAATCGATACCCTGCCGCAAGGCAGCGGCGAGGATACTCTCACCTTGTGCGACCTCAAAGGTTAGTTTTGCCGGTAGGATCCGTACCTGATAGCTCATGTTTTTTGCTCTGGTAAAGTGATACCCAATGACGGCCATAAGGCATCAATGCGCTGTTTAATCGCCGGATCCATGACGATAGGCTCGCCCCACTCACGGTTAGTTTCGCCTGGCCATTTATTGGTGGCATCCATCCCCATTTTTGAACCTAAACCGGATACCGGTGACGCAAAGTCGAGATAATCAATAGGGGTATTTTCCACCAGCGTGGTATCCCGCGCCGGATCCATCCGGGTGGTCATCGCCCAGATTACATCCTTCCAGTCGCGGGCATTGATATCATCATCACAAACAATCACAAACTTGGTATACATAAACTGGCGTAGAAAGGACCAAACACCCATCATTACCCGTTTCGCATGTCCCGGATATTGCTTTTTCATCGTCACCACCGCCAGCCGGTACGAGCAGCCTTCAGGTGGCAGGTAGAAATCGGTAATTTCCGGAAATTGCTTTTGTAAAATCGGCACAAAGACTTCGTTCAGCGCCACACCCAGCACGGCAGGTTCGTCTGGTGGCCGGCCAGTATAGGTACTGTGGTAGATCGGATCTTCACGGTGGGTAATATGGGTCACGGTAAACACCGGGAAGTTATCAACCTCATTGTAGTAGCCGGTATGATCGCCATAAGGCCCCTCAGGCGCCAGTTCACCCGGCTCGATATAGCCCTCCAGCACAAATTCGGCACTGGCAGGTACCTGCAGATCGTTACTGACGCATTTCACCACTTCGGTATTATCGCCACGCAGTAAGCCGGCAAAGCCATACTCCGATAAGGTATCCGGTACCGGTGTCACGGCACCTAAAATGGTTGCCGGATCAGCGCCTAAAGCCACAGCTACCGGAAAACGCTGCCCCGGATGCGCTTTTTGCCATTCAAAAAAGTCCAGTGCACCGCCGCGATGCGATAGCCAGCGCATAATCACTTTGTTTTTACCCAGTACCTGCTGCCGGTATATGCCAAGGTTCTGCCGCTCTTTATGCGGGCCTTTAGTGACCGTTAAACCCCAGGTGATCAGCGGTGCAGCATCACCGGGCCAACAGGTCATTACCGGCAACTTTGTAAGATCCACTTGGTCACCGCTCAGAACCACTTGCTGACAAGCGGCTTTTTTCACCTGTTTGGGTGACATATTCAGCACTTGCTTAAAGATCGGCAGCTTACTAAAGGCATCTTTCAAGCCTTTTGGCGGCTCAGGTTCTTTGAGAAATGCCAGGAGTTTTCCTACTTCGCGCAGCGCCGATACCTCTTCCTGGCCCATACCCAGCGCTACCCGCTTTGGGGTACCGAAAAGATTAACCAGTACCGGGGTGTTAAAGCCTTTCGGCTTTTCAAACAGCAGCGCAGGACCCTCTCCACGCAGGGTGCGATCGGCAATTTCGGTCATCTCTAATACCGGATCCACCGGTTGACTGATCCGCACCAGTTCACCGCGCTGCTCCAGTTGTGCAATAAAGTCGCGTAAATCTTTATATTTCATCTTTGCCCTTAATGTTGTCAGCCGCAGCCTGACAAAAGCTGACCGTATTATACATTGCCAGCCATTTCCTGCCAGTTTTGGCCTGCTATGCGGCTGGGGTAAGCCAGCACGGCCTTTTATAATGTCGAAAATAAGGTGACGCGGGTTATACGATGGCGGAGCAGGAAGGGGTTATAAAATTTCAGTTAAGTTATCAGCCGATGGCACTGCCGCCAACGGCTAACATTGCTGAAATCAATGCCTGGCGTACCCTTTGCGTGCAGCTGGGTATGCTGGGCCAGCATCCGGCACGTTATGACAACTATGGTTTTGGTAATATCAGCCAACGGCTGGGGCAGTCGGCACAGTTTATTATCAGTGGCACCCAAACCGGTGGTAAAAAGGTGTTAACAGCGGCAGACTATGCGTTAGTTAGCCAGTGTCAGCCTGAACTTAATCGTATTGCCGCAAGCGGGCCCTGTAAGCCTTCCTCCGAGGCTATGACCCATGGCCAGCTGTACTTACTGGAGCAAAGTATTCATTTTGTGATCCATGCACATTGCCCGGCGATCTGGCACTATGCCGATCGCCTGAATTTACCGCAAACCCGGGCCGACATCCCTTATGGTACTGTGGCCATGGCGACAGAGGTTGGCCGGCTATTTGTGGAAACCGCGGTCGTGCAGCAGCGTATTTTTACTATGGCCGGCCATGAAGATGGTGTGGTCACCTTTGGTAGTACGGCGGCCGCCGCCTTTCAGGTGCTGGCCGAGTATTATGCCCTGGCGTTACGTTTGGGTGCTGAGCCGAATATTTAAGCGGCCAGCCGAAAAACTGCCTGAAAAACAAGCGCCGGTTAGTTTTTTCTGGTAAAACTAATCAAAACGGACAGCAGAGACCCTGATAAGATGCAGTTTCCGGCAAATATTAAACAACAAACCTGCAGTGACTGCCTGAGTGGCCAGGATCTGGGCTTTCAGATCCGCATGGCGTTTCAGCCAATCATAGATTGGCATGAGAAAACCATTATTGCTTATGAGGCGCTGGTTCGTGGGCCAAATGGCGAAGGTGCCGGCTGGGTATTTCAGCATATTAACGACGATAATAAATACTATTTTGACCAGGCGTGCCGGGTAAAAGCGATCGAAACTGCGGCCAAATTGGGCTGCAAAACCTTTTTGAATATCAATTTCTTGCCCAATGCGGTTTACAACCCGGAAACCTGTATTAAGGCAACCATTGAAGCCGCCGACACCTATGGCTTTGATCTCACTAAACTGATTTTTGAAGTTACCGAAGGCGAGCAAATTCCAGATAAGGCGCATTTAAACCGGATTTTCCAAAGCTATGCCAAACGCGGCTTTCAAACCGCGATTGACGACTATGGCTCGGGTTATGCCACGCTGGATTGGTTAATAGAGTTAAAACCGCATATTCTGAAATTGGATATGCAGCTGATCCGCAATATTGAGCAGAATCCGGCCAAGCAGTTTATTGTCGAGCGTACGCTAGAGCAGTGCGAGCTGCAGGGTACCAAGGTGTTGGCTGAGGGCATTGAAAGCCGTGCTGAGTTGGACTATCTGACCTCTGTCGGTATTCGTTATTTGCAGGGCTATTATTTTGCCCGACCGGAGCTGGAAAAGCTTGCGACTTTGGCTGAGATTAACGGTCTGGCTTAAGCACTGAGCTTAGCTATAACTGCCGCAGCTCATTACACCAACAGCAAAAACAAAGGCGCCTTGCGGCGCCTTTAGCATTTACAGCTTTAAATTAGAAATTATACGCCACTCGGCCATAGAACAAGCGGCCAGAACGTCCAAACGGTGAGTAGTTCGAAAACGAGGTGGCGCCTGTGGTATTCAGATTGATTGGGAATGCATCCGGATACTGGTCAAAGATATTGTCGGCGCCAAAGGCTACCGTCCAGTTATCGTTAAACTCGTAGCGAGCTTCCAGATCAACCAGTGTTTTAGGTGTTAACACAAAGTCGGTGGCTGCAGTGGTGCCCGGCGCTAACACCTCACCATAGCGGGTAGCCTTTAAGGTCGCGCTTAAACTATCAAAGCTCCAGTTTACCGTGGCACCAATTTTATCTTTCGGTGTACCTTTCTCAAAGGTCAGCACATTCACCCGACCAAACAGAGTTGGCGCCGGATTCAGTGCGGAAAGCTGTGAGGTCGCCGGCACCGATTTCACCTTGGTTTCATTGTAGTTACCTACCAAAGTGAAGTCGAATAAACCGAGCTTATCGGTGGGTAAGGTCCAGTTAATGACCACATCCACACCCTTGGTCTCGGTGTCGACGCCGTTAATAAAGAAGCGGCCGCCACCAATACCGATAAAGCCCTGAGAAGTCAGATACTCACGCACATTATTCTGAGTCAGGTTTTCGGATAGCACGATCCGATCATCAATATCGATACGATAACCATCGATAGTGATTGAAACTGGTCCAACACGGAATACGGTACCCAGTGAGTAGTTTACCGACTCTTCTGCATCCAGGGCTTTAGCGCCCAGCGCCTGAGCTACCGGATCATTCACCGGGAAGGTGGTAATATCAAACGGAATACCGTTGATAAAGTTGGTAGAGGTAGCGGTAAAGTTCTGTTGCTGCAGTGAAGGCGCTCGGAAACCATTCTGTACTGAACCCCGCACGGCAAAGGTATCGGTAAAGTCATAACGCAGTGCTGCCTTGCCGGTCACGTTACTGCCAAAGTCGGAGTAGTCTTCGGCTCTTACCGCTACTGAGCCCAGCATATTGTCGGTCAGATTAGCTTCCAGATCGACATAAACGCCAATGGCGCGACGGGTCGCCCGTACTTCGTTAGAGGGACGGAAGCCCGGGAATACCTGAGCACCCGAAGCAGTGGGTGCACCGTTTAACAGCACGCCACCATTACGCCAGGAATCCGGCTCACCGGCGAAAATGCCGTAACGCTCACGGCGCATTTCTACACCGGTTGCCAGGTTAAGCGGCGAGGCTAAACCATCAACATTAAAGGAGCGTACACCTGACAGGTTAAATACTGCCTGGCCATAACGATAGCCACCGGCATCAAACTCGGTTTTGCTTAACGGGCCAATTGAGCGGTTCAGCGTATTCTCGATGGTAAAGGCCATCCGGTTTTGCCCCCAAACCAGCGAGCTGTCTACTGTCCATTCACCGACATCAAACTCATAACCGACGGCCGCACTGGCGTCTGTGACATCAGGAGCAATAATTGGCAGGAAGCCATCCGGATGAATTTCCGGTACGTTACGCACGTCATTCGGTGTACGGAAGAAACCGGCGGAGCGTGCTTCGCGATCCTGATAGCTTAGCCAGCCATACACCTTACCATTTTCCAGGGTTTTACCGGCATTGGCAAAAAAGGTGAACTGGTCCAGTTCCGGCTCGCCATACCAGGCATTAAAGCGATTGACCAATGCTTCACGTGGATCAAACTCGCCATTGACTCTGTTGTATTGCTGGCGGTGATCCCAGCCGCCACGCTCAGTACGCTCTGCCTCTTTATACTCTGCCGATACCGTCAGATAGCCGTTATTACCCAGTTCAAAGCCGCGCCAGCCGCTTAGCGTCAGGGTTTCACCATCAACCCGGCTGCGGCGAATGGTGCTGGGCGCGCTCCAGGTGGCACCGGCAACTACCGGAGTAGTAGGTACGCTGTAGCTGGTGTCGCGCCAGGCGTAAGAACTGGTAAAGTTTCCACCTTCGCTGGCTTCGCGCAGCCGCACGTTTAGCACCCCGGCGATCGCATCTGAGCCATATTGGGCTGAAGCACCATCACGTAATACTTCAACTGAGTTGATAGCAGCGGTTGGAATAGTATTTAAATCCACTGCCGATGAACCACGGCCCACGGTACCATTAACGTTAACCAGGGCTGCGGCATGCCGGCGCTTGGAGTTAACTAACACCAGCGACTGGTCTGGTCCTAAACCACGTAAGGTTGCCGGGCGCACGGTATCAGTACCGTCAGCAAGACCTGGACGCGGGAAGTTAAAAGAAGGTAAGGCGGTAGAGAGCACCTGGTTTAGTTCAGTGGAGCCGGCGCGGGTCAGGCTTTCGGCACTGACGACATCGATAGGCACTGCCGTATCTGACACCGAGCGACCGGCAACCCGGGTACCTGTGACGACGATCTGTTCTATCCGTTCGGCTTTCTCTTCAGTTTCGGTGGCTGGGCTTTGCTGCGCCAGAACGAGTGGGCTGGAAAGCACCAGCGTCACGGCTAACGCAAGAGGATGGGGCTTGAAGCTGTGCATAGGTGTTATCTCCTTGTTATATTTATTAAAGCTAGAACCTCAATAACCTGGTGTCAAACCAGTACCACAATTAAAGATAGCGTGACGTTGACAAAATTATGACTTAGGATGTCGGTAACTTAAAGGATACAGACTTCCAGATGTCTTTACTACGCCACTTTGGTCGAATTGGAGCACTAAGATGAAAAAAAATACCCGGTTAATTCATGCTGGCCGCAGTAAGCAATGGACAGGCAGTGCGGTTAACCCACCGCTGGTGCGGGCGTCGACCATCGTATTTGATACGATGCAAGAGCTGCGCGAGGCCACCAAACAGCGCGGTAACCGGGTACCCTATTATGGCCGTCGCGGCACCCAAACCCATTTTGCGTTTCAGGAAGCGATGTGTGAACTGGAAGGCGGTGCCGGCTGCGCGCTCTATCCCTGTGGCGCGGCTGCGGTTAGCGGTGCCTTGTTGGCCTTTTTAAAGCAAGGCGATCACCTGTTGATGGTCGACAGTGTCTATGAGCCGACCCGGGCGCTGTGCGATAAGCTGCTGGCAGGTTTAGGGATTGAAACCACCTATTATGACCCGCTGATCGGTGCCGGTATCGCGGCGCTGATCAAACCCAATACCCGGATGATCTTTCTGGAATCGCCTGGTTCGCTGACGATGGAAGTGCAGGATATACCTGCCATTTGCGCGGTGGCGCGGGCGCAGCAGATCATTACGGTACTGGATAATACCTGGGCCTCGCCGATTTTGTGTAAGCCCTTTGAACTGGGCGTGGATATCTCAATTCAGGCGGCGACCAAGTATATTATCGGTCACTCTGATGTGATGCTTGGCACGGCCAGTGCCACTGAGCAATATTGGCCACAACTGCGCGAGCATAGCTATTTAATGGGCTACTGTGCTTCAGCCGACGATGTCTATGCTGCCAGTCGTGGCTTGCGCACCTTAGGGGTGCGGTTAAAGCAGCATGAACAAAATGCGTTGCAGGTGGCGCAGTGGTTAGCACAGCGACCCGAGGTGGCGACGGTGCGGCATCCGGCCTTTGCCGATCACCCAGGTCATCAGCAGTTTAAACGTGATTTTAGCGGTAGCAATGGCTTGTTTTCGTTCGTGTTGAGCCAAGGCTCATTAAAACAAGTGGAAGCCTTTATCGAAGGAATGCAGCATTTTAAAATGGGTTTTTCCTGGGGCGGCTATGAAAGCCTGATCACAGCAACCCTCAATGTGCAGGCTCTACGCCAGGCCAGCCACTGGCCCTACAGCGGGCCCTTGATCCGGCTGCATATCGGCCTGGAAGATCCGGAGGATTTAATCGACGATTTGCAGGCGGCTTTTCAGCGCTTTCATGCGGCCACATAACATTGCATAACTATGCGATTCTGCAGCTGGCGCCGGCTGTGGTTGGCCTGCATTAGTGCAGCCTAAATCTGCTTTAAAAGCCAGCAGTTTGGTTTTTTCTTATTCAGGAACTGCATAAATACTCACCGATCGGTATTTTTCAGGCAGTTTTTGCTGGCGATTTCACCACAATTCCCTACAATGCGCGCCCTCTGCAGCAGTGCCGGCACAGGTACTGCTGAGTTGTATCAGCCACTGGCTGTTTTATTCAGGAGCAAGCATGTCTGTATCGTTATCCAAAGTGAATTCTTTGCGTTTAAGTGTGGTGGCCGCTGCCGTTGCTGCAGCCAGTCCACAGTGGGTTGTGGCAGAAGAAAGCCCGCAGGCGGCAACCGAGCGTATTCAGGTTACCGGTTCGCGCATTCTGCGTGAAGGCGCTATAGCCCCGTCACCGGTAACGGTGATTTCCGGTCGTGATCTGGTGGAAACCGGCGCCATGAATATTGGTGAAGTGTTAAAAGAATTACCGTCACTGGCTGCCACTTATTCACTGGCTAACGCAGGCCGTTTTATCGGTACTGCCGGCTTAAGCTTACTGGATTTACGCGGTATGGGCGCTTCCCGTACGCTGGTGCTGGTTGATGGCCGTCGCCATGTTGCCAGCAGTGCCGGTAGTGCTGCGGTCGATACCAACAGCATTCCTACTGCCTGGTTAGACTCGGTGGAAATTATTACCGGTGGTGCCTCAGCCGTATATGGTGCCGACGCGGTAACCGGCGTAGTGAACTTTAAACTGAAAAAAGATATTCAGGGTTTCGATCTGGTGCTAAGCCGCGGTTTTGCTCAGGATAACCCGTACGATAACCATAAAGCCTTATTATCCTTTGGTACCGACTTCGCTGCCGGCCGTGGTAACTTTGCAGTAGCTGCTGAGTTTTCTGGTCAGGAAGGGATGAACGCCACTGATCGCCGGCAAACCCGTACCTCTTATATGGCTGTGGCTAACCCGGCTGACCGTGATGGTCGTGATAGTAACGGCGTCTTTATTCACGATGGTATTCCGGATCGGATCACTGTTGCGAATGCTGGCTGGTATGACAGCTCAACGGCCGGTAATTTTAATTTAAATGGCAAATGGTACATCTTTAATCAGGACGGCAGCGTGCGCCTGCAGGAACTGGGTACCACCTATGGCAATATTGAACACTGTAGCAACTGTGAATTTTTAGATCTGCGGCAGTATCAGGATCTGCAGCCAAGCTTTAACCGCCAGAACCTGAATATGAAAGCCAATTTTGACCTGACTGACAGCATCAACCTGTTTGCCGAAGGTAAATATGTGCGCAGCAAAGGCAGTAACGAAGGTCAGCCATCATTCTTTGAATATGGCTCAGCGATCCGCATTATGCGTGACAACGCCTACCTGGATGACAGCATGGCAGCGCTGATGGACGCCAATAACCTGGATTCGATCCGTATTCACCGCTTCCAGAAAGATGCTGGCCGTCGCTTTGAACAAAATACCCGCACTACATCACGCTTTGTTGCGGGTGCGCAGGGTGAGCTGTCGGCAGACTGGGGCTTTGAAGCCTATGTTACCCACGGCGAAACCAAGCTGGAGCAGGTTAACTATAACAACCTGATCCGCACTAACTTCGCGCAGTCAGTTGATGCGGTAGTTGATGCCAATGGCCGTATTGTGTGTCGTGACGCCACTGCCCGCGCCAACGGCTGTGCACCAACCAGCCTGTTTGGTGACAACGCCATTAATGAAGCGGCCCGTAACTGGTTTAATACCACCTCTTACAGCCACAGCACCATCCGCCAGCAAGTGGCGAATGCCAGCGTTAACAACAGCGGTCTGTTCGAATTACCTGCCGGTATGGTCGGCTTCTCAGCCGGTGTTGAATACCGTAAAGAAGAAAGTGAATCTGTACCGGACCGCTTTGCCGCTACCGGCGCTACTTTCCTGAATTCACTGCAATATATGCGCGGTGAGTTCGATGTGAAAGAAGCCTTTACCGAAGTGTCAGTACCATTACTCTCTGATCTGCCACTGATCCAGGATCTGGTATTTGATGCTGCGGTGCGTTACGCCAACTACAGCACCATCGGCGATGCCACCAGCTGGAAAACAGGTCTGGACTGGAGCCTGAACGGCGAGTTCCGGATCCGTGCCACTTACTCTGAAGCGCTGCGGGCACCGAATATCAGCGAACTGTTTGGCCCGCAAAACCAAACCTTCTTCCGGGTAACAGATCCGTGCGCTACCACCGAGCGCCAGAGCCAGACGCGGGTAAACAACTGTGCGGCCATTGGTATTGCCCCGGACTTCCAGCTGAACAACCCTGCAGCGACAGTTGAAGGTTTAAACGGCGGCAACCCGGAGCTGCGTGCTGAAAAATCAGATAGTTACACTGTTGGTTTTGTTTACCAGCCAGATTTTATCCGCGGCTTTAGCATGACCGTTGACTACTGGTCGATTGAAATCAATGACGCTATCGCCTCTATTTCTGCCCAAAATATTCTGAACCGCTGTGTCGATTCAGCCAGTGGCCCGAATATGCAGTTCTGTAATCTGGTACAGCGTAACCCGCAAACCCAGACGCTGCGCTTAATTACCTCAGTAGTGCAGAACGTGGCGGCACAAACGGCCAGCGGTATCGATTTTGAATTTGGTTATGACTTTGACGCCCTGGGTGGTCGCTTTAATACCAAATTAATTGGTACCTGGCTGGAATCGCGTAAAACCTATTCGTTCCAGAACTTCCCGAACGAATATATTGAAAACGCCGGTGTTGCCGGTGACGCGACCTGGCAAGCCAACCTGAGCGTGAACTACCGTTACGATGCCTGGACAGCTGGCTTTAAAACCCGCTATATCGATGCGGTATCGCTGTTCACCAGCCAGTCACTGGCGCTGAACCCGGATCCAAGCGATATTATGAGCTACGGTAGTTACTTCGTAACCGATATCCGCCTGGGTTACGACTTCGCCAGCGGAGTTAAACTGGCATTCGGCGTTGATAACCTGTTTAACCGCGATCTGCCGGGTGTGGCTTTAGGCACTACCGCAGAAACCGGTCTGTACAATAATATCGGCCGTTTCTTCTACACCAGCTTCTCTTACGCTTTCTAAGCGAAGCAGTTAACGCATCCAACCCGGCCTTAGTGCCGGGTTTTTTGTTGCCTAATTATTTAGCGCTGTTTTTATATTCTAAGTACTCGGCATATCGCTCAGGGTAGTGCGTTTCGACATAGCTATCGATAGCCAACTGCGGTAGTTGTTTTGCGGCTGTTGCAAAGTAGCGCAGAAACTTTGTGTCTTGAGCTAAGTCTTCGTTATTCCAATTAGCAATTACAATATGAAAGCGGGCCTGGGCCAGCGCTTCAAGCCCCAGCTCCTCGCCTAGTATCGCTGAGGCAAACACCAGGGCTGTCAGCGCATCCCTGACTTGTTGATCTTCAATTAATAAGGCTTGAGAGTAAGGATTCGCTGCGTTGAAACTAAAATCTGGCTGCTGGTAGCGTATAACCTGCTCTGCATCAGTCACGGCTTTCACAAAACTCAATACTCTGAGAGCTGGCGCATTTAATTCTGTTCCGGAATGAGGCGCGATAATTTGCTGATTATGTTGATTAAACAGCCAGCGCGCAAAGTCTAAAGCATTGTAATTGGCGGCGAATCTGAGCTCCTCAACACCCGGGTAGCCTTGCTCACTGAGGATGGATGACTGCTGTAACTCAGCTGTGCTAAGTAACCCAAAAAGTAATTGATGCAGATTATCCAGTAAATCACCTTCTACCGGACTCACTATTGGTAGTTCATCGACACTATATTGTTCTGCGGACGCAACCGTTTGCATGCGGGACAAAGGCGCGTCACTACTGCTTGCTGCAACGAGCTGTTGCTCTGGCGGCAGCACACGCTGTGGCGCTGGCTTGGGTGTGAGCACGAGATATCCGGCAAAACCAAGTAGCACAAAGACAATCAAAAGCAGAGCCTTGCTATAAGTCATATGAAATTCCTTTTCTCAGTGCTAGCAATTTAGCAGCAAAATACCGTTTGTACTATCCGATAGCACCTCACTCAATACTCACGCCAATAGCGATTGATCTCTTAGCGCGTTCTTCTACAATAGCGCCCAACAAAGCCGGGAGGAATTATGACAGAGATGACGGGCACGGTGAGTTTGACTTTACAGCAACAGGTAGCAAGCTGGCTGGAAAAAAACTGGGTGCAGCGCACCTTATTAAGTTTAATTCTGCTTAACGCCGTTATTCTGGGGTTAGAGACAGTACCGACTGTGATGGCGCAGGCCGGCGGGCCTTTGATGCTGTTGGATAAATGGATCCTGGCGGTATTTGTGCTGGAAATTGCCCTGCGTATCTTTGCCTATCGCGGCGCCTTTTTTAAAGATGCCTGGAGCCTGTTCGACTTCACCGTGGTGGCGATAGCGCTGGTACCGGCCAGTGGGCCTTTTGCGGTACTGCGTGCGCTAAGGGTGCTGCGGGTATTGCGGGTACTGACCTTTGTACCCTCGATGAAAAAAATCGTTGGCGCACTGGTGCAGTCATTAAACGGTATGCTGTCCATTGCCATGGTTCTGGGCCTGGTGTATTACGTGGCCGCGGTAATGGCAACCAAGCTGTTTGGCGAAGCCTTCCCGGAATGGTTTGGTAATATTGGCCGCACCCTGTACACGCTGTTCCAGATTATGACGCTGGAGAGCTGGTCGATGGGCATTTCACGGCCGGTAATGGAGCAATTCCCCTATGCCTGGGCGTTTTTTGTGCCCTTTATCCTGATTGCCACCTTTACCATGTTAAACCTGTTTATTGCGGTGATCGTGAATGCGGTGCAAAGCATGCATGACGAAGAGCATAAAGAAGAAATTGATGCCAAACAGCAGTTGCAGCATGACTTAGTCAGCCAGATGCAACAGCTGCAGGCCGAGCTGGCAGCGCTACGGGCGAAGCTGCCGCCAAATAACAAGGTTGATTAAGGCTGGTTTAAAAAGCTATCCAGCTCGCGGCCGGTTAGCTTGCTGATACTGCTGAAAATAAACCAGATGGCAAAAAACAGCACCAGCATACTGGGCAGGACAATCACCGGGTAACTTAGCCAGGTCATTCTGCCCAGCTCTTCATTAAAGGCGGTGGTGCCTGGCGGACTGACCAGGATCACCTTGGCCAGAATATAATTCAGCGCCGATGACAGGAAAAACGAAGCGGCGACCAGATAGCCGGCCTGCGCCAGTTTGCGCTCAAATAATACCGTGTTTTGCCGCTCTGCCAGTGCCTGATACAGCTTGTCGGTGTCGAGGATCTCGCCGTTCAGGATAAACTTTTGCACCAGCGGATAGGGCGTATACTGGCTGATTAACACCGACAGACCAATGGCGCCGGGAATGGCCGCCTCTTTAATCGCAATATAGCTGGCGTCCAGTTGCAACAGCGCGATACCGCCGGTTAGCAGCACACTGATCACCCCCAGCACCGAGAAAAAATTCACCTTGCCGGCTTGCTTCAGATCCCAGAGGCCATACAGCACCGGAAACGCCAACGCGACCACTAAACCCCATACCGGCCCCAGATGCTGCTCGCCGGAGAATTTACTTAAGATAATGGCCGGAATGGCCACGTTAATCAGCAGATTGGGTAGCAGGCCGCCGCCTTTTTTCGCGGGCTTGGCCGCAGAGGAATTTTGCATCACAACAACTCCGAAACAGATCACTGCCGCCAGTATAACCTCAAAAGCTGCACCGATGCAGCAAGGTCAGGGCCAGACGGCAAGGCCGCTAACTAAAGATCGCGGCCAGTTGCTCCCGGTAACGGCGAGACAGCGGCAGGACGCTACCACACTTTAGTACCAGGCTGGCGTCGCCTTTTTCACCGGGTCTGAGTTCGGTTATTTCCTGCTTGCGCACCAGATAACGGCGATGTACCCGGGCAAATAACGCCGGATCCAGTTTCTGTTGTAGCGAAGCCATACTCTCGCGCAGTAAATACATTTTAGGCTGGGAGTACACGGCAATTTCAACATAGTTACCGGCACTTTGGATCCAGCGAATATCTGTGACTTCAACCAAACGTAGCCGGCCCGGATCGCGGATAGTCAGGCGCTCAGCATAGCGTGGCGTTGCCTCGTTGCCGTTTTGTGAAAGGCTACCAATTATTCTATGGCAGGCTTTTAGCAGCGCCTGCTGGAAGCGCCCGGCGTTAAAGGGTTTTAGCAAAAAATCAACAGCGCTCAGCTCAAAGGCCTGTACTGCGTAATCGGCAGAGGCGCTACACAGGATCACCGCCGACTGATGCCGCAATTGCTGCAATACCGTCAGGCCGTCCAGCAGTGGCAGCTCCACATCCAGAATAATGATATCCGGCTGATGTAACTGTGCCAGTTTCAGGGCATCGGCACCATTATCCGCTTCGGCGCTAATCACAAATTGCGCTTGTTGCTCCAGTAAATGACGGATCCCGGCCCGGGCCAGAGGTTCATCATCCACGATTAAACAGCTTAGTTTCATACTTGGTTCGCTTTAGGGGCGGCATGGCCGGCAGCTTGCCGGTGCTGACCGTATTAACAGTGCGCTAAGTGTAATAAAGATACATTCTTGAATGTATCAGTTTTGTCCCGAAAATATGTTAGCTGGTAGCATTGTTACTTTTTTGTATAAGCCCGCGCTGATGTAAGGCGTGGCGCAGCTTACGTGGGATCTTGTCCCGCTTTTAGTCCCGCTTATCCCGGCGCTCTCCATCCCGGTGTCTTTTTGCTGGACCCTCAACACTGTGGGCAGTAGCTTCGCGCGGGCTACAAGCGGTGTAACACCATTAAAAATGTCTAATAACAACCTGGTCAGCTAGCTGGCTGGGGTCCAGAGGGAGCGTTATGCAAAAATCCATATTAAATACAGCAGTGCGTCTGGCGATGCTGGCTGCGCCAGTGGCCATTGCCGGCTTTAGTACTGTCGCCGTGGCACAGGAAGAAACCGCCCGGGTGGAGCGGATTGAAGTCACAGGTTCAAGAATTAAACGTATTGGTGAGCTGGCGCCGACACCAATTACCGTTATTACCGGAGACTCACTGGTTTCGGCTGGTGTGGTGAACGTGGGGGACTTACTGCACAAGATGCCGAATACCCTGGTTGGTTTATCGCCGGAAACCTCAAACAATACTGTCTTTGCCAGCGGCTTAAACAATACTGACCTGCGCGGCCTGGGCTCCAGCCGTACCCTGGTGCTGGTAAATGGTCGCCGTTTTGTCTCGGGCGCACCGGGCAGCTCAGCAGTAGATTTAAACAATATCCCTACTGCCGTGGTAGAGCGGGTTGAAATCACCACCGGTGGTGCGTCTGCGGTCTATGGTTCTGATGCGATTGCCGGGGTAGTGAACATCATTACCAAAAAATCCTATGACGGCATTACGCTGGACGTATCGACCACCCAGCCAACGCAAAGCGGGGGTGAGGAAGAATACGCCTCTATTACCTTTGGTTCAGAGTCGGGCCGGGCATCCTTTATTACCAACCTGAGCTGGGCACGGCAAAAGCAAATCAGCTATATGGATCGGGATTATCTGCGTGATGCACCAATCGTGATCCGCAACCCGCGGGTAGGGGCGGTTGATTTTGATGCCCGCAACGAACCCAATGCGGTGTTCGAAGGCTTATTAGGTCGGCAGGTACTGGCCGCCTATGATAAAACCGGTACCTTTGTGGTGGGCGGTAAGCGTTATAACTTTACCGATAGCGGCGAGTTAAAAGAAATGGCACTGGGCCAGCCATTGCCACCTAACCCCAATGGCCGGGTCGACTACCTCGGCGGTGAAGGTTACGTATTTGCCGAAAACCAGTTTTTACGTACGCCGCTGGATCGGATCAACCTGTTCAGCAGCATGAAGTACGATATTAACGACAATCATGCCTTTACTGCGGAATTTACCTATTCGAAAACTGATGCCTACGGCGAAAGCTCACCGGCGTTCCTGAGCTTTGGCGTACTGGGTGATAATGCGCTGTTACCGCAGGCGGCTCGCGATCTGATCCGTAGCACGGCCAATAGCGATTTCCCGGATGGTCGGGTATCGATGGGCTACCTGGCCTCTGACTTCGGCAACCGTCGCTATAGCCAGGACAGAACGCTGGCGCGGATTGCGCTGGGACTGGAAGGCTTTGTTGGTGACTATTCCTATGATGTTTATGCCACTTCAGGCCATGTACAGGCTGATACCGAGTGGTATGGTGAGATGTTTGAGCAGCGTTTCTACGATGCGGTAGATGCCATCGAACTGGACGGTCAGATTGTTTGTCGCAGTGCAGCGGCCCGTGCTAATGGCTGTCTGCCGTTAGATATCTTTGGTCGCGGCATTTATAACCAGGATGCTTACAACTGGGTGAGCACCGACGCGCTGCGCCGCTCGTCTATTCAGCAGCATGTGGTTGGTGCCTCTGTAAGTGGTGAGCTGTTTGAAGTGCCTGCCGGTGGTGTGGCCGGTGCCTTAACAGCCGAATACCGTAAAGAAAAGGCCGATACCCTGCCGGATCCGGCAATGCGTGATGGCTTATTATTTAACAACCAGTCGGCGCCGTTAGCCGGTGATTTTGATGTGAAAGAAATGGCCGCCGAGCTGTCAGTACCGCTGCTGGCTGATTTGCCGTTCGCTGATATGCTGACGTTAGAAACCGCCTTCCGTTGGATGGATTACTCCACGTCCGGTACCGATAATGCCTGGAAAATCGGCCTCAACTGGGCAGTAAACGATGAACTGCGGGTACGGGTGAACCGTTCTAAGTCAGTACGGGCGCCTAATATCGGTGAACTGTATAACCCGCCGGGTCAAACCTTCCGCTCGATCACCGACTGGTGTGCATCCAGCCGCGCTAATGCGCTGCCAGAGAAGTACGCGGATAATATCCGGGCGAACTGTGCGGCCCAGGGCATTCCGACTACCTTTGAACCTTCAGCAGAATGGTTTAGCTCAACCCGTCCGGGCTTTATCGTTGGTAACACTGAGCTGAAAAACGAAGTGGCAAAAGATATTACCGTGGGCTTTGTGTATACCCCGGCCTTTATCGACAACTTCAGCCTGACCGTTGATTACTGGAAGTTTGATATCAGCGATATGATCAACAGCTTTACCGGCACCTCGCTGGTGACGCTGTGTTATCAGGCCGACTCGCTGGACAACCCGTATTGCCCGTTGATTGAACGTGATCCGCAAACCTTTGAGATCGTTAACTACTTCGAAAAGCCAGTTAACTCTGCAGTTAGCCGGACTTCAGGTTTTGATATCGAGGCGAACTACCGTCTGGCTACCGCCGTCGGTGATTTTGGTTTCCGTTTAATCAGTACCTATCTGCAGGAGCGGATGTACAACTCTACCGGCCGGCCGGATGATCAGGTAATTAATACCGGTGAGGTATTAAGACCGAAATGGAAACATCGCTGGACCACCGACTATACCTATGCTGATTTCTCGGCTGCGCTGACCGTGACGCACCGTTCAGCTACCGTACTGTCGAATACCTGGTCGCCAAACGTCAACAACTACAACGATGTACCTTCGTACACCACCTTTGATTTAACGGCCCGTTACAATGTCAGCCCTAAGCTGCAGCTGCGTACCGGTATGTTGAATATGTTTGACCGCAACCCACCGCGTCAACCAGGTGTTTATGACGATGGTGCTGCCTTTGAAGTCATTGGCCGCCGTATTACCGCGGGTCTGAAGTACGACTTCTAAGCGTTAACAAAGCCCTTTTTTGGCCAAAACCGGCGCCTTCCTCCCTGGGGGCGCTGGTTTTTTTATGCCTGAAAAACGCGGGCTAAATGTTGCTGCGCCTGAAACACATCATAGTTGAGTACCAAAGCAGAACGCGCTAGGGTGTGGTGTATTATTAAGCAGTGGAGCACGGTTATGGATCAATATGCGGCTCTCAGAGCCAATGTCGGGTTATTGGGTACCGAGCTGGGTGAAACACTGCGTCAGCATCTGGGTGATGCGGTGTTACAACGGGTGGAGCAAATTCGTCAGCTGTCTAAGGCAGCGCGGCAGGGTGATAATCAGCAGGCGGAACAGCTACGGCAGGTGCTGACGGCACTGTCGGATGATGAGTTACTGCCGGTGGCCCGCGCCTTTGCACAGTTTCTGAATCTGGCCAATCTGGCCGAACAGCAATTTAGTATCAGCGCCGCCGGGCGTAGCAGTATTGAAAAGCCGGAACCCTTAACCGAACTGTTTCAACGCTTACAACAGCAGGCCATTGCTAAAGCCGATATCCGCCAGGCGCTGCATGATTTGTCGATTGAGCTGGTGTTAACCGCGCACCCGACCGAGGTCGCGCGCCGCACCCTGATCCACAAGCTTACCGAAATTGCCGGCTGTCTGGCCGCGCTGGAACAGCCGCAAACGCCGTGGCAGCGCCAGCAAACCGAGCTCAGACTCACCGAGCTGATTAGCCAGGCCTGGCATACTAATGAGATCCGCGAACAGCGGCCAACGCCGGTAGATGAAGCAAAATCCGGTTTTGCTGTGATTGAAAGCTCACTCTGGCAGGCGGTGCCGGATTTTTTGCGCGAACTGGATACCGATTTACAACGCGCACTGGGCGAGGGTTTACCGCTGGACGCTGCACCGGTGCGCTTTTCGTCCTGGATGGGCGGCGACCGCGACGGTAACCCCTTCGTTACTGCCAAGGTAACCCGTCAGGTACTGTTACTAAGCCGCTGGAAAGCAGCAGATTTGTTTATTCAGGATTTAGATCTGCTGTCGACCGAATTGTCGATGAATCAGGCTTCGGCAGAGCTGCAAGCCGCCAGTGAACAGGCATCTGAGCCATATCGCGCAGTAGTAAATAAGTTACGCCAGCAACTGATTTATACCCGCGATTGGTTAACCGAAGCATTAAAACATGACCGGCTGCAGCGCCCGGCCGATCTGATTTGGCATAACCAGCAGCTGCTAGAGCCCTTGCTGCTGTGCTATCAGTCACTGCAGCAAAGCGGCATGACCCGCATTGCCCAGGGCCGGCTCACTGATACGCTGCGCCGTGGCTATGCTTTTGGTTTAACGCTGCTAAAACTGGATATCCGCCAGGATGCCGGCCGCCATGCTCAGGTCTTCTCAGAGTTAACCCGTTATCTGGGGCTGGGCGATTACGCTGCCTGGAGCGAAGCCGACCGTCAGGCCTTTTTACTGCGCGAACTGCCAAACAAAAGACCGCTGTTCCCGAAGCAATGGCAGCCATCGGCTGAAGTACAGGAAGTACTGGATACCTGCGATATCGTAGCGCGCCATGGCAGTGAAGCTTTAAGTACCTATGTGATTTCGATGGCTGGTAAGCCGTCAGATGTGCTGGCGGTGCAACTATTGTTAAAAGAAGCCGGTATCAGCTTCCCAATGCCGGTAGCGCCGTTGTTTGAAACCCTGAGTGATTTACAAAACGCACCGGACTGTATGCGGCAGCTGCTTAGCATCGACTGGTACCGTGGCTATATTAATGGCCGCCAGGAAGTGATGATTGGTTACTCTGACTCAGCCAAAGATGCCGGCGTGCTGGCCGCTGCCTGGGCGCAATATAGCGCGCAGGAAGCCTTGGTGCAGCTGAGCCGTGATTATGGTGTGAAATTAACTTTGTTCCATGGCCGCGGCGGTACCATTGGTCGTGGCGGTGGCCCGGCGCATGCGGCGATCTTATCGCAGCCGCCGGGTTCGTTAGTCGGCGGTTTGCGGGTGACCGAGCAGGGCGAGATGATCCGCTTTAAATTCGGCTTACCGCAATTAGCGGTGCGCAGCCTGGCGCTGTATGCCAGTGCGGTACTGGAAGGGCTGTTATTGCCGCCGCCAGTACCCAAAGCCAGCTGGCGCCAGCTGATGAGCACGTTGGCCAGCGATTCCTGCGACGCCTATCGTGCGGTCGTGCGGCATAATCCGGAATTTGTCCCTTACTTCCGTGCCGCCACGCCGGAGCAGGAACTGGGTAAATTGCCACTGGGCAGCCGGCCGGCGAAGCGTAACCCGACCGGTGGCGTCGAGAGTTTAAGGGCCATCCCGTGGATTTTCGCCTGGTCGCAAAACCGTTTAATGCTACCCGCCTGGCTCGGTGCCGGCAGTGCACTGGCTAAAGCGGTTGAGGCTGGTAATAGCGCGCTGTTGGATGAAATGCAGCAGCAGTGGCCGTTTTTTGCTACCCGGCTGTCGATGCTGGAAATGGTATTCTTAAAAGCCGATGCTAAGATCGCGGCCTACTATGACAAGGTGCTGGTACCGGCAGCCTTGCAACCGCTGGGCGAACAACTGCGGCAGCAACTGGCAGCCGATCGCCAGCTCTTACTGCAGTTAATTCACAGCGATACGCTGATGGCAAAAGAAGGCTGGATCCGCGAGTCGATTATGCTGCGCAATACCTATGTCGATCCGCTGCATATCCTGCAGGTCGAGCTGTTAAAGCGCGCCCGCCAGGCACCAGATGATTTAACCGCACAAAGCAACCGCGCGCTGATGGTCACCATTGCCGGTATCGCCGCCGGCATGCGGAACTCGGGTTAGCGTTTTCGCTAACCCGAGCCCGAACACAAAATCGAAAGCGCCACTGGAAACCGGCAGCAACGGCCGGTTTTTTTATACCCCGGTTCCAGCATCTGTTTGCCGTCAGTGATCAAGTAAGGCGGGCACTATTTGACAATAATCAGTCTGCAGCCTCCCGGCTTCCGCTAAGATGTTTGCCAAACAGGTTCTTTACGTTTGATTCCACTACCACGAGGTGCGACATGAGCCAGATACTGGGCAATTGGGATGATATTTTGCTGCTGAACGATCAGCTGAGCGAAGATGAGCGGATGATCCGGGCAATGGCGCACGATTTTTGCCAGCAAGAGTTGATGCCTGGCATTCTGGCAGCCAACCGGCATGAGCATTTTGACCCGGCTATTATGCGCAAGTTTGGCGAAGTGGGTTTACTGGGCGCCACCATCAAAGACTATGGTTGTTCCGGTGTCAATTACGTCAGTTATGGTTTGGTGGCGCGTGAAGTCGAGCGGGTCGACAGCGGCTATCGCAGTGCGATGAGTGTGCAGTCGTCGTTGGTGATGCATCCGATTTATACCTTTGGCAGCACGGCGCAAAAAGAAAAGTACCTGCCCAAGCTGGCAACCGGCGAGTGGATTGGCTGCTTTGGCTTAACTGAGCCGGACTCAGGCTCGGATCCGGCCAGTATGAAAACCCGGGCGAAAAAGGTAGAAGGCGGTTATCGCCTGAGCGGCAGTAAAATGTGGATCACCAATTCGCCGATTGCCGATGTATTTGTCGTGTGGGCCAAGAACGAAGCCGAAGGTAATGCCATTTGTGGCTTTGTGCTGGAAAAAGGCATGGCCGGCTTATCGGCGCCAAAAATCGAAGGCAAGCTGTCGCTGCGCTCGTCGATTACCGGCGAAATCGTGATGGACAATGTGTTTGTGCCCGAAGAGAACATGTTCCCGGAAGTTCGCGGCTTAAAAGGCCCCTTTAGCTGTTTAAATATGGCGCGTTATGGCATCTCCTGGGGCGCACTGGGTGCGGCCGAGTTTTGCTGGCACGCGGCCCGGCAGTATGGGCTGGATCGCCAGCAGTTTAACCGGCCGCTGGCGCAAACTCAGCTCTACCAGACCAAGCTGGCCAATATGCAAACCGAAATTACCCTGGGGCTGCAAGGCTCTTTGCGGGTTGGTCGTATTATCGACAGCGGCAGCTGGGATCCGACCATGATATCGTTGGTAAAACGCAATAACTGCGGCAAGTCGCTGGATATTGCCCGTATGGCGCGCGACATGCACGGTGGCAACGGCATTGCCGACGAGTTTCATGTTATTCGTCATATGATTAATCTGGAAACCGTCAATACTTACGAAGGTACCTACGATGTACATGGCTTGATCTTAGGGCGGGCGCAAACCGGGCTACAGGCCTTTTTCTAAGCCAGGCCTAATATCACAGCCAAGGCCTGCACAGCGTGTTTTGAACCGCTGGTTCAGGCCTGTACCAACTCCAGCCATTCACCGGCAGTGCCTTTTAACAGCAGCGCCCGTCCCGCTGGGTAGTACTCATCGTCCAGCGCATAAATGCGGACGCCCGTTTGCGCCGCGATGTGCTCGATATCCTGACAATAACAGCTAATCAGCGCAATGCCGGATGGCAGCTGGCCGGCGGCGACTTGCAGCGGTTCGGCTTCAGGCAATTGGTCAATCTCAAATAACGCCTTGCCAGCCAGTTGCAGAGTGGCCACCGGGTATTGCTGCGCTATGGGCCTTTGCCAGGCCTTGTTTAGTACGGTGATCTTGGTATCAAACAGCAGGGCAGGGGCGGCCAGGTTCAGCTGCTGATAAAAATCGACTGCTTTTTGGCGATCCGCTACCGCCAGCACCGGAATAAACAAACTGCCGCTAAAGCTGTCGGTTTGCGGTAACTGAAATGGCGGCACCGGCCTTTGTATTTCGGTCAGATAGCTGACTTCCTCAGCCGGGCCGAGCAGCTGCATGGCTTTGATGGCATCGCTAAGCTGCAAAAAGGCCGGTTCGCCCAGCACCTGAAAGCTTTCTTCCTGCAACGCTGCGCGCACTGCGTCAACATTGGCGACATTCACTTCCAGTGCCAGCCAACCCTGACGTTTAAGCGGCTGTACCGGCTGCAGACTTTGCTCAGCGGGCAGCTGAATAAGCCGCAGCCAGCCATCGCCATTGGCGGCGGCTAAAATCAACATCGGTTGGCCGGCATAAGCCGGCGCTTGCCAGAACGCGGCCAGCTGTGTGCTGACTCTGGCAGTACGCAGCACAGTGAACCCCAGCTGCTGACAATAGGCTTGCCGCACTCGCTCTATATCTGCACTTACCAGGGTGGCGCCCAAAATAGGGCCGAGTTGCGGGCTCACAACTTCGCCTCATAGCTTTTACCCAGTTCCAGTATGGCATTGGTGCCCAGTAGCTGGTTCAAACTGGTTAAATCCAGCATCCGCTCGCGCCAGCTGGCAGTATTGCCATGAGTTTTCATATCGGCCAGAAATTGCTGCGCCATAAAGGTGTACGCCCGTACCATGGCACCGGGGAAAATCACCAGCTGATAGCCGAGCTGCTGCAAATCTTTGGCTGATTGCAACGGGGTACTACCGCCTTCAACCATATTGGCCAGCAGCGGGATCTTGTCCTGAAACTGATTGTTCATATGCTGCATTTGCGCCAGCGACTCCGGCGCTTCGATAAAGAGCACATCGGCACCGGCTTCGTAATACGCATGGGCTCGCTCCAGTGCCGCATCAAAGCCTTCGACCGCTATCGCATCCGTACGGGCGATAATCAGGGTGTCTGCGCTGTGACGGGCATCGACTGCCGCCTTGATTTTACCGACCATCTCACCGCTGCTGACCAGGGTTTTGCCTTTCAGGTGGCCGCAGCGTTTCGGCATTTGTTGATCTTCCAACTGAATAGCTGATGCACCCGAGCGTTCAAACAACCGTACGGTGCGCTGCACGTTTAACGCATTGCCAAAGCCGGTATCGGCATCGACTATCATCGGCAGGGCACAGCGCTCGCGAATGAGGCTGATGGTTTGTGCCACTTCGGTCATCGACACCAGGCCGATATCCGGCCGGCCTAAGCGAGTGTAAGCGATGCTGGCGCCCGACAGGTACATCGCCTGAAAGCCGGCTCGTTCAATGAGTGACGCACTTAACGCATCAAAGCCGCCGGGGGCGACCAAAATTTCCGGGGCCTGGATCAAGGCTTTTAACGAGGCTACTGCCATAACGGTGTCCTGTTGCTGCAATGGTTTAAAGGGTGTTTGTGACTTGCTGCTTGCGCGCTGAAGCTAAAATATCCGAGGCCGAAGCGCTCCAGATGGCCTGACTACTTATATACTCCAGCAGCTGCTCCAGATAGCCAATCCGGTGCGGTTGGCCCAGCAACCAGGGGTGAATGTTCAGAGCCAGCATCCGGCCGCCTTGTTCCTTGGCTTCTTGCAGCAAAAAGTCGCAGCTGTCGCTCAGTTGCTGCACGTAAGAGGCCTCACTGTGCAGGTTGTTGCCGAGAATAAAGGCATCTTCCAGCTCGGTGGAAAGCGGCATCGCCCATATCGGCTGGCTTTGGGTTTGCATCGGGTAGGGCAGATCGTCGTTCACCCAGTCACACAGGTAGTCGATACCCTGTTCAGCCAGCAGATCTGGCGTGTGGGCGCTCTCATTGCGCGCCGGGCTGAGCCAGCCACGAACGGCCTGACCACTGAGATTACGCAGGGTATCGAGCGAGCGTTGAATCAATACACGCTCGTCCTGTTCACTGAGGCCGCCGTAATGCAGGCTGTCCATATTCCAGCCATGGCAAATGATTTCTTGCTGCCGCTCTTTCAACACCTCTACCAGATAAGGGGTGCGTAGCGCCAGTTCGCTATTGATGGCAAAAGTCGGGGTAATGTTGTAGCGATCCAACGCTTTTAACACCCGGAACAAACCGACTCTGTTGCCGTAATCGCGTAAACTGTAGTGGCGTAGATCCGGGTAGGGCATGGTCATGCCGCCCGGAACCTTGTAGGGCTTGCCCTGTTGATTCAGCGGGAAAAATTGCAAACAGACATTGACCCACAGCGCCAGCGGCTTGCCGTTGGGCCAGCTTAGTTTGGGTCTGTCGGTCAGCATCGACCAGCGGTAGCGCTCGTGGTCCATGCCATAGCGGCGTTGCGGGTAGCTTAAATGGGTCGGGTCCAGCGCCATCAGACACCTCCTGCTTTGCTGGCAATGTCGGCTTGTACGGCATCGTAATAGTGGCTGCGAAAGTAATCGGCAATCTCACGGCCGGTGGTGACCCACACATCCGGATGACTGGTGATATAATCCAGCGCCTCTTCGAAGGCTTTCATCCGGTGCGGACAGGCCACCTGATAATTGTGGGTGGGGATGCACATAATGGTGCCGGACTCCTCACCTTCCTGATACAGCCGGTCAAAGTTGTCTTTTAGCATCTGGCCATAGCGTCTGGGCTCAACTTTATTCACCACATAGGCGATGGTGTCGTTCATTTCCAGCGAATAGGGGATCGAGACAAAGCGCTTGTTGCTGCGCAGCGCTATCGGCGTTGGTTGGTCGTCGTGAAACAGATCGCAGGTGTAAAAACCGCCGTCTTCGCCAAACAGTTCGGTGCCAACTTCGGCAAACAAGTCCAGCGTCAGCTCCGAATGCGACAGTGCCGGTGCCAGATAGCCGGCGCATTTTTGGCCGGTATGGCGGTAGATGGTTTCCATTGAGTCGCGGATCATCGCCCGCTCTTGCTGCTCCGACATACCGTAGGTGTAACGGGTGTTGTAAATGCCGTGACTAAAAAACTCCCAGTTGCGCTCCTGGCACATGGCGATAATTTCCGGGTGATGCTCGCACAAGGCAGTGGATAAACTGACCGAGCCGCGAATGCCGTATTTATCCAGCAATGCCATCTGGCGCATATGGCCCACTCGGTTGCCGTAATCACGGATGCCATAACCCTGAATCGCCGGGTAAGGCTGCGGCCAGGCCTTGCGATGTGGGTTATCCGGCGGGTCCAGCTCATAAAACTCAATATTCGGCGCCACCCAAAATGCCAGCTTTTTGCCATCAGGCCAGCGGATCTTTGGCCGGTTCTGATAAGGCCAGTACTGATAAAACCCGGGATCTGCTTTCATGCCCCGCTCCTTAATCGTTTTGCTGTGCCGCCAGCCAGCCCATTACCTCATCAATATCCAGCACATCGGCGTACTTCAGCGCCAGATCGGTCAGGTTGGCGTAGTGGTAACTTTCGTGTTTATCGGCCACGCATTGCTCAGGTACTATGGTTCGGTAGCCACGCGATAAGGCATCTACTGCAGTGGCGCGAATACAGCCAGAGGTAGAGCCGCCGGTAATAATCACAGTATCGACCTGATGCCAGATCAGCAGTGATTGCAGTGGCGTTTCAAAAAAAGCCGAGGGCATTTTTTTGCAGTAAATGACATCGCGCTGCCGATCGATAGTCAGCCGCTCATCAAATTCAGCCCGCTCAGAGCCAAACTTGATATTTTGCAATGAGTCTGGGGTGTTGGTGCGGGTGCCCCAGACGCCGGCATCTTCGCCGGACGCCATATAAGCAACATGGGTCCAGACTACCGGCCAGTTTAACGCCCGAAAGCGTTCGGCAAGCTGATTGGTGTATTCCAGCTGTCTGGGATCGGTCTCGTAAGCCGTCGCAAACTGGCCAACGGCGGTGTAAGCCTTTTGCGGATCGACATTCACCAGCACGGCTTTGCGGCCAAAACCAAAACGCTTGCGGGCCGGGTTGTTTTTCACATCGAAGTAAATTTCTTTGGCGGTTTTGCTGGTGGTTTCCATAACTGGTCCTTTGTTGGCTTAGCCAATTGGGTTCTGTCTAAGGCAGCCTATGCAGCTATAAGCCGCGTGTCTTTGACAAAAAGCATGATCTGCCTTGTTTTGCCGACCAGGCTAACGGGCGGGCAACGCGGCAAAGTAAGCAGCCAACAAGGAGATATCCTGATCTGATAATGCCCGCGCTTGCGGCGACATCAGGTTATTGACCCGCTCGCCATCGCGGTAAGCCAGCAGCGCACTTCTTAAGCTGCTTTCATCCTGCCCGGCTAGCGAGGGATACATAGGGTTCACAGAAATACCCTGAGCCCCGTGACAGGCTGCACAGCTGGCAGCGCGGGCCCGGCCAGCCCTTAATAGCTCGGCTAAAGCCGGGTCGGTTTCCGCAGCTGTGGGCTGTTTAGCCGCTTGCTCTGAACAGCCAGCCAGCAAGACGCTGACCAGCAACAATACCGCACTGATAGTTTTCATATGCTCTCCGTTAAAGCATTTGCAGCAGACCTTTACCCTAACATAGCGTGCTGAATTGCACAGATTGCAAGGTCCTGTACTTTGCTTTCTGTCAATTGCCGTGTGATATTCTTTAGGTGTATTTGTATCTAATGTCTGAGGTTTTCCTGCATTCGTACCCTGTTCCTGATAAGGAACTGCAGCTTGCTTATTCCGACTTGCTAAAGCGTGCTTTAAGATAAGGCATTAACCCGCCGGCGGCGAGGATTGCCATCAGCTGTGGCGGTATGGCTTCGCAGCTAAATTGTTGCCCCCGTGTATGATTAATCACCAAGCCCTGCACTAAATCGACACTGACGTTATCTCCCTCCTGCACACCCTCTAACGTTGGGCAGAACAGTACCGGCAGGCCGAGGTTTAATGCATTACGGTAAAAAATGCGGGCAAAGGAGCGGGCGACGACGGCTGCAACACCCAGTTCGACCAGCGCCTGGGCGGCTTGCTCGCGTGAGGAGCCTATGCCAAAAGCGTCGCCGGCCAGCATAATATCGCCGGGTTTTACCTCGCGGGCGAAGCTCGGGTGTACCGCTTCCAGGCAGTGAGCGGCGAGTTCAGCGATTGAGCCTTTCATATAGGCGCCGGGAGCCAGTACGTCGGTGTCGATATTGTCGGCAAACACCCAGGCTTTGCCGTTAAGTAGCGTATTCATCAGTTGTCCTCGGCGAGTAACAGACGCGGATCGGTAATAACCCCGGTAACCGCAGCGGCGGCCACGCTGTAGGGCGAGCCGAGATAGACATTGGAATTGGGCGAGCCCATGCGGCCTTTAAAATTGCGTGAAGTGGACGACAGGCAATTTTCGCCATTGGCAATGGCGCCGGCGCCCATACCGGCACAGGCGCCGCAGCCGGTTGGCAACAAAATAGCGCCGGCTTCGGTCAGGGTGGCCAGGGTGCCGTCTTTGGCGGCGGCTTCGGTAGTTTTTAGCGAGGCCGGGGCTATGAGTAACCGGGTGCCACGTGCGACAGTGCGGCCTTTTAAAATACGGGCCGCCATATGTAAGTCAGACAATTTAGCGCCGGTACAGGCGCCGATATAGGCCTGATGAATGGGCACCGCCTCGTATTCAGTGACGGCTTTGGTGTTCTCGGGGCTGTGTGGTGCCGCTATCTGCGGCGCCAGTTCGGCGGCATTAAAATGGTATTCGCTGTGATAGGCAGCGCCGGCGTCGCTGTGCCAGTTCAGTGTATCGGCGGCCGGGGTTTTGCCGGTTTGGCGGATCCATTCCAGCGTGGTCTGGTCGGCTTCAATAATGCCGGTTTTACCACCCAGTTCAGCCGACATATTGCACAGCACCATCCGCTCGTACATCGACATGGCGCGCACGGTGTCGCCGCCGAATTCCATTACTTTGTAATTGTTATTCATGCCCAGCCTGGCACATAAAAACAGCATAATGTCTTTGGCGCTGCAGCCCTGTTGCAGCTGACCTTGCCAGTTAATACGCACCGTTTCTGGCACCTTGATCCAAATTTCGCCGGTGGCCAGTACGCCGGTCATTTCGGTGGCACCGATGCCGACCATAAAGGTGCCAAAGGCGCCGCCGGTGGGCGAGTGCGAATCACCGCCGACCAGAAACATACCGGGCTGCAAATGGCCCTGCTGCGGCAGCATCACATGGCAAATGCCCTGCATATCGTAAAAGTGACCAATTTGCTGTTCGTTGGCCCAGCGCCGGGTCAGCGCCAGAATTTCTGCGCTTTCCGGATCGGTCGCCGGCACAAAATGATCACTGACCAGCACCACTTTACTGGGATCAAATACTTTTGCGCCCAGTTCTTCAAGCCGGCTTTTTACCCGCCGCGGCCCGCTGGAATCGTGCATTAGCACTAGATCAACGGCACAGGTGACCAGTTCACCTGGGCTGACATAATCTTGCTGGCAGGCGCGGGCGATAATTTTTTGCGCCAGAGTTAGTGGGCGATTGTCGGGTGTTGTCATGTTGTTTCCTGTACCACTAAGCGGTTTTTTGCCAGGCGGCAAATTGTGCCACTGCCGGGGTTGTCGGCGCAGCCTAAAGCGTGCTATCACAATAAAAGAAAGCGCCGGGCTATGGTATTGGCGAT
>OGCL01000703.1_pt1 | contig 33209 bp, 30 predicted proteins | sample 1570041 | NCBI WGS metagenome assembly OGCL01 (sample SAMN06266162, study PRJEB24511) | hot springs metagenome | isolation source: Hot spring water | place: South Africa: Limpopo | collected 2015-06-22 | reverse complement strand
GTCTTCGTATGGACTGCACCTGTAGAACAAATTTTAACCAAAGTCGCCAAAAGTAAAGAAGCGTTGGACGCACTACACTAGATTGCTTCGCCCCCATCACTTCCTTCGCTACGCTCAGGATAGGCTCTGTTGAATGGCAGGAAGGGAAAATCGTTTAAAATAGGTTATAATGGTTTCCAAATCCTCTGAAAGGTTTCTCTATCCTTTACATGCCGATTTGAGAAAGACACCCTATTTTTAAACATCCATCCATGAAACATATACGAAATTTCAGCATCATCGCACACATTGATCACGGAAAGTCAACCCTCGCAGACCGCCTGATTCAATATGCTGGCGTCATTGAAGAACGAAAATTTAAGGATCAAATCCTCGATAGCATGGACATCGAGCGAGAGCGCGGGATCACCATTAAGAGCCAGGCCATTACCCTACCCTACCACTCCAGAGATGGATCGGATTATCTTCTCAATCTGATTGACACGCCAGGCCATGTTGATTTCTCTTACGAGGTCTCTCGCGCCCTTGCCTCTTGCGAAGGAGTGCTCCTTTTGATTGATGCCGCACAGGGGGTTCAGGCCCAGACCCTTGCCAACCTCTATCTTGCCATGGAAAACAACCTCGAGATCATTCCTGTCATCAATAAGATTGATCTCCCCACCGCAGATGTGGACCGCGTGATCGAGCAGATTGATGCGGAGTTGGGACTCGACCCTTTTGGATCTTTAAAATGTTCAGCCAAGGAGGGAATCGGAGTGGAAGAGATTCTGGAGGCCATTGTCCGCCGCATCCCTCCTCCAAAGGGAGATCCTGATGGACCTTTAGCCGCTCTGATCTTCGATGCCCAGTACGACCCCTTTCGCGGAACGGTCATCCACTGCCGGGTCTTTGATGGCACAGTGAAGCCTGGAGATTCGATTCGCTTCATGTCCAATCAGGCTACCTATCAGGTCGAGGAAGTCGGACGGTTTCTACTCACCAGGGAAAAGCAGGAAAGCCTCTCCGCAGGAGAGGTCGGCTATATCTTTGCAGGCGTTAAAACCGTATCAGATGTTCATATCGGCGACACCATTACCTTCGATGAACGGCCCTGTGAAAAGCCCCTTCCGGGTTTCAAAGAATTCAAACCTGTGGTCTTCTCCTCCATCTATCCCATTGCTCCAGAGGACTACGAAGACTTGGCGGTTGCCCTTGAGAAATATAAATTAAATGATGCAGCCTTCGTCTATCAGAAAGATTCATCGGTGGCCCTGGGACAGGGTTTCCGCTGCGGTTTTTTGGGCCTTCTCCACCTTGAAATCGTTCAGGAAAGGTTGGAGCGGGAGTATGATCTTTCAATCCTTCTCTCAGTTCCATCTGTCCGCTATCGCTTCACATTAAAAAACGGGACCGTCCTCTTTGTGGATAATCCTGCCTATTATCCGGCCCCCGTCTCCATCGAAAAGGGAGAAGAACCCTATATCCGTGCCACCCTGATCTTGCCGGAAAGATATCTGGGCGCTGTGATGAAACTCTGTATGGAGAAGCGGGGTGAGAATTCAAAGCTCAATTACCTTGGCCCGGGTCGTGTCGAATTGATCTATGAGATGCCGCTGGCAGAGGTGATTTACGATTTCTATGATCGTTTTAAATCCATCACCCAGGGATATGGGTCATTTGATTATGATATCCTGGATTACAGAGAGAGCAACCTCGTCCTGGTTGACATTCTGGTCAATGGCGAGAAGGTAGATGCCTTATCCCAGATTGTTCATCGGGACCAGGCACGTCCCAGGGCACTGAGGGCCTGCGAAAAATTGAAGGAGGAGATTCCCCGGCAGATGTTTAAGATAGCGATCCAGGGCGCCATCGGTGGAGAGATCATCGCCCGCACTACAATTTCGCCCTTCCGAAAGGATGTGACCGCAAAGTGTTATGGCGGCGATATCACACGGAAACGAAAACTTCTTGAGAAACAGAAGAAAGGTAAAAAGAGGATGAAGACCATCGGGTCCGTCTCCATCCCCCAGAGCGCCTTTCTTGCTGTATTGAAATCGGACACAGACCATTGATTTAAATCCGAAGCACCAAATCCTAAACTCTAAACAATTTCAAATGACCAAATGTCAAATGTTCTAAACAAGACAGTTTAAAAGTTTTGAATTTTGAAAATTCGGATTTGTTTCGGATTGGTCCGTGACGGACGCTTCGCTCACCATTCGAGTTTCGAATTTTCCAAATTCTCAATATATGTTTGGATTTAAGATGATACTGGGTTAGGCAGGCCAAAACTCGATGGATCCACAAAAAACACCCGGGCTCTATATCCACATTCCTTTTTGTCTGAGCAAATGCCCTTATTGCGATTTCTATTCAACAACTTTTACCTCGGTCATCCCAGAATTTCTTAAGGGACTCTTCAGGGAGATGGAGAGGTACCGCCACCGATTCGATTCTTTTGATACGGTTTACATCGGAGGCGGGACCCCTTCGCTTCTCAGCCCCAAGCAGTTAGAGGAGATCCTATCGAATATAAGAAAGAACTTCGATCTGATACCGGGTACCGAAATGACTTTGGAGGCGAATCCAGCGGATCTTAACCCGTCTTTCCTAAAATCGATACGTCACATGGGCATCGGCCGGATTAATATCGGAATTCAGTCTTTTGATGAAAAGAGACTTCGATTCCTCGGGAGAAGACATTCTGTAAAACAGGCTATTTCTGCCATCGAAATCTCAAGAGACACTGGATTTCAAAACATCGGGATCGATCTCATCTACGGCATCCCAGGACAGAAGATGGTCTCCTGGCTTAAGACATTAAAACAGGCGGTTGCCTTTTTGCCAGAACATCTCTCCTGTTATCAACTCACCCTTGAGCCGAAAACAGTCTTAGGGCAAAGAGGCCAGGCCGGGGAATTCTCCATCCCCGGAGAAGAGTTGCAGTATGAATTTTTCATCAGAACATCTCAATTCCTTGAAGAGGCTGGCTATATTCATTATGAGGTATCGAACTTCGCAAGAGGCTGGGAGCATACCTCCAGGCACAATCAAAAATATTGGGACCATACCCCTTATCTCGGTTTAGGACCCTCAGCCCATTCCTTTCAGGGAAATCAGCGGTGGTGGAATTTTTCATCCCTAAATTCATACCTCGATTCGATCCGTAATGGAAATCTTCCTATCGAGGAAACCGAGAGCCTGACTAAGGAACAGCTCCAACTGGAAGCACTCTACCTCGGCCTCCGGACAAAACAAGGGATTTCTCTGAAGGACTATCAAAACCGATACGAATCCGATCTTTTGATCGCAAAAAGGAAAGCCTTGAAAAAGTTAGAGGAAGAAGGTTTCATCACCATTCAGAATGGTCATCTCCAACCTACTCCAACTGGTCTTGCCATTGCTGATCGCCTCGCTTTAATTTAGCCGATTGAAGAAACTCCATAACAATGATATATTCCCAACACATGAGGGTCCAAGAGGGATATCATGAGTGAAGCAGAACTCCTCAAAGAAATCGAATCGCTCCGCCGCAGAATCACGGAACTGGAGCATTGCGAACAAGAACGGAGAGAAAGGGAAGAAATATTCCTCGATCTCATCAATGCCACGGAAGAAATCGTTCTCCTGATTGATCAGGAGGGTATCATCCTCACTGCCAATAAGAATGCCTCCCACCATTATGGGGTCCCCATAGAATACCTTCCAGGGAGATCCATCTATGAGCTCATCCCCAGCAGTCGCATCAAGAGCGGTAAAGATAAGGTCAAGACAGTGATTGAGACAAGAAAGCCGGTCCGATTTGAGGGAAGGCTTCAAGAGAAGGTTTTCGACAACTGGCTCTATCCTGTCATCAAGGAGGGGGGCGAGGTTCAAAGGATTGCCATCTACGTCCGGGACATCACCGAACGAAAAAGGCTTCAGGAGATCTTGAAACAGACTGAGGAACAGTATAAAAAGATTTATGAAAATGCCATCGAGGGGATTTTCCAGATAGGCTCCGCTGGAGACTTCGTCAGCGCCAATCCATCCTTGGCCCAAATCCATGGGTATGATTCACCGGAAGAGCTGGTCCAGACCATAAGGGATATACGCTCCCTGTATGTCAATCCAGAGGATCATCAACGTTTAATCCAGCTTCTCTTTCAACAGGGCGCTGTTCAGAACTACGAAGCCAAAATGCTTCGCAAGGACGGAAGCCCTCATTGGATTTCAACCAACGTGAGGTTGGTCAGAGATGCTCAAAACAAGCCTTTGTATTACGAAGGCACCATGATCGATATTACCCACCGAAAAACAGCTGAGGAGGCATTCGCCGAAAGCGAAGAACGTTATCGAACAGCCATCGAACATTCCAACGACGCAGTGGCCATCATCCAGGGCGATCAGCTCAAGTATGTCAACCGGAGATATGTGGAAATTTTTGGCTATGACAGGCCAGAAGACGTCATCGGGAAACCTATCTCTCTTGTGGTCCATCCAGAGGACCGAGACAGAGTTATGACGATCAGCCAGAAAAGGCAGCGGGGAGAACCCGTTCCTTCACGATATGAGTTTAAAGGGGTCACCCGAGATGGCGGAATCGTCTTTATTGAAGTCTCTGCAACCAGCATCGTCTATCGGGGCTCCCATGTCTATCTTGTCTATTTAAGGGATATTTCAGAACGAAAAACAGCGGAGGAAATCTTACGAAACGAGCGAAACCGGTTCCAAATCCTTTTGGAAAGTGCACCTTTTGGTATCATCATGATCGACAGGGAAGGTGTCTTTCAATACATCAATCCGAAGTTCAGGGAGCTATTCGGTTATGAATTGAACGAGGTGCCCAATAGTAGGGAATGGTTCCGAAAGGCATTTCCGGACCCAAAATTGAGGAAAGAGTTGATCTCAACCTGGATCGGCTACCTGAGAAGCACAAGTCCAGGAGAAAAAGTTCCAAGAACGCTTCCCACCACCTGTAAGGACGGAACGCAAAAGATCATCCATTACATCCCGGTCCGACTCGCTACGGGCGAATACATTGTGACCCATGAAGATGTAACCGAACGGATTCGGGCCCATGAAGCCTTGATTAAATCCCATCAGGAGCTTGAGCACCTGAACCGGGCAAAGACAAAAGCGGTCCATCACATCTCCCACGAGCTGAGAACACCACTCTCTGTGATCCAGGGGAACATCCGGCTATTAAAACAGAAGCTCAATAATCTACCCATGGACGAAAGTATCCCGAAGATCATTGACATGCTGGAACGAAATCTTTCAAGATTGTCTGGTATATCGAAAGAAACAGATGAAATCTTCAAAATCTCCCAGGAACTTGAGGCAGGGATCCTTCTTGATAATCTCGAAAGGCTCTCGCAACGAATCGAGGATTTTCCAGACATCCCCTCGGAAATCCGGGCACATTTCGATGCACTCAAGAGGTGGTTCAATCAATATCAGACCGGGGACGCAAAGCTTTTTGAATCCATTCGTCTCTATCCATTCGTCCTCGATACGCTCGAAAAGGTCAAACATTTATCGCGCGACCGAAAGATCCGATTTCTGGTGGAAGGCAAACATCATCTCTTTGTGCTCATGGATCCTCTTATTCTTCAAAATATTCTGGAGGGTCTTCTCAGGAACGCCGTGGAAAATACACCGGACGGAGGAACCATTCACCTGGTGATTGAGCAGAAGAATGATAAAATCATGCTTCATATTGCTGATGAAGGCGTCGGGATCACAGAAGAAAATCAGGCCTATATCTTCGATGGCCTTTTCCATACCAAAGACACAGAACTCTATGCCTCAAAGAAACCTTACGATTTTGGTGCCGGCGGAAAAGGATTAGATCTCCTCCGGATGAAGGTCTACAGTCAACGGTTTGGTTTTGACCTCTCCATGAAAAGCAAGCGGTGTATTCATATCCCCTCGGAACGAGACCTCTGCCCTGGGGATATTGCCCGATGTCCTCATGTAAAGGATGCCAAAGGGTGTGCAGCCTCGGGTGGAACCACGTTTACCATCACCTTCCATCCCCGGAAGGCAAACCAGCCTGCCCATATTTGAAAGACATCCGTTTGGAATCATCAGGGGATCTGGAGGAGGGTTTTGACCCTGCTGATCTTGCCCTCGATTTCGCCCTGGCGGCTGATCATGATGCGCTGAGCCATGGGAGAGCCTGCCCCATGAACGGATTCAATTAAATAGGCAACCGCTCCCGCACCGGCGACTAAATTTTCAATCAGACGTAAGACCTTCATGCGATCCACCACAGAAACTCCTTGAACCGCAGCAAGATATTTCTGGATATACGGTCCGGCGATGGGGTCATCGAGGTCTTTGGCAGAGGGTAATGTTCCGATCAGTCCTCCAGCAATATCTGTGGCCAGGCGAGCCAGCTCAAAAGGAAAACGGGTCACGTTGAGCTTGCAGACATTGGCCAAAAGCATGTCAACCTCAAAATTTCCTGCTTTCGTGGGATGTCCCAGTGCAGAGCAGGCAATACCGCAGGCAAACATGGTCTCATTGAGGTGAATCATTTCAACAATCTTATCTCGAATGTGTGAAGCATTCTCCACGCCATTCATTCGGGCAATCAGAGCCGTGGCGCCGATGAGAACATCGCCAACACCGACTTTGCATCCCCCGTAACTCTGACGATGGTAGGCGGCAAACCGCTCCACCAGCCTTCCGGATAGCCCCACCTCTCCATTGAGAAAGACACGCTCTTCTGGAATGAAGACATCCTCAAACACGGTCATGACCTCCTGGCCACCGAACATAGGATTTCCTATATCGAACGACCCCAAACCCTCCAACTTTCGGGTGTCACTCGCCTGTCGTCCATAAATATATTTGATCCCTCGGGTATTCGTGGGAACAGAAAAACAGATGGCCCAGTCTTTCTCTTCAGAAGTCAGGCTCGTTGTGGGCATAACGATCATCTCATGGGAATTGACCATTCCGGTTTGATGAAGCTTGGCTCCGCGTACCACCACCCCGTCTCGTTTCCGCTCTACCACACGCAGGAAGAGATCCGGATCAGCCTGGTCCTTGGGCCGTTTTCCCCGATCCCCCTTTGGATCGGTCATGGCTCCATCCACCACCAGATCCTCCTGCTGAATCCAGGACCAATACTTCCGGAAACGTTGATGGTAATGTGTGCCATGCTCCTGATCGCATTCATACGTGACGCTGAAAACCGCATTGGCGGCATCCAGCCCCACACACCGCTGGAAACAACATCCTGTCAGGTTTCCGCAATGCCTTTGCATCATCACCTTTTTCATCAGATCTTCCGCACTCTGGTGGAGATGGGTAAAACGATTGATCTCCTCGCCCGTCAAGGAGGAACAGGTCCGGAAAAGAGATCGCGTTTCATCCTGATGGGCGCAATCAAAAGTGGCTGCTACCGCATGAACTGATGGCGAGATCAAAGGATGATCCGGCAGATCCTGCTCTTTCTTTCCCATCACATTGGCCTCTAACCCAAGCGACTTGAGCGAGTTGATATACTCTTCTCCTTTTTTAAGTGCCATCTCTATGATCTCCTTTCCCGAATCGAACGTCCAAACTGATGGTCCTCTCTTTCAAAACACAAAATGATGGGTTTAATTATATGAAAGAACACATTAACATTCAAACAAATTACTTCATATCAAAAAATCCGTACTCCCCCCCCTCTGGATCAACCTTTTAACGACTAATGGAGTCATAGACATCCTGTAAATCCAAACGGAAGTAGGAGTCCAGTGATTTCAGTCCCGCCATTGGCGGGACCAAGAGTGGGATGGATTCCGAGTTTGCCCGGAATTTTTAGAGGTGGCATATAGTTTGACAAAAACAACCATTTTTGATAGGGTCTTACATAATCATATCTGCAGTTTATTAATTGTTAATTGTGCGTAGGAGGAGAAAATGTGTATTAGGGAAAAATGCCAGAGGTTGATCGATACTCACCAAGATCGTTTCGTCCCCAAAGGTGAAGCTTTTCTCACACCAGCTCAAAGAAATATTTTTCAGGCTGTTTCTGATTTTGTGCGAATAAGCCGGAGCCCAATTTTGAGGTACGCTGATATTAAAAGCAAATATAAAGGAGGATTGCAACTTTCAGATTTCTGCTATAACCTTGTTAATATTGGTCCAGATTTTGAGGTAAAATTTCTTCGTTCTCTTGATCGGGGCAGATATGAATTTGTAAATTTCAATTGGGATACTGCTGAGAATATTAAAATAACATGGTTGCCAAAAAGCTCTGATGAATTAAGAAAACAACCTTTCACGGTGGGGCATTATCGAATGAACAGGTATGAATGGGATTTCAAAGAATTGGCAGAATTCCTTTGATTATTTCTGTTTGGAGTTGAACGCAGACATGTTGCTTGTGCAGATAGTTACCCATAGGGTTGCTCCGGCCCAGTTTTTTGGCCGAACATGAAACCCGATAAAACACAAATAAACAGTCTTGTCAAGGAACTGGAGAAGAGACACAGGGACAAACTTGATTTCCTGAGAAATGAAGCAGAAAAATTCAGCAGATTCATTAAAGCACTCCCTGCATTTAGAGGAGTGGTTGTTGAAGGGCAACTCAAATATAATGGCGAGTGTTGAATCTTTCATCACGGTTCAACATGGGTTACGGCATCATATCTCCCCGGAATTATTTTGCAGGAGGACAAGAAACGAACTGCCGAATTAATAATTTAATATATCAGGCGGCCAAAGCTGGCCGTAGAATATCTTTATGGTTTGTGAATACCAAAGATTATAAAGGTATCGAGCGTGAGTTACGGGCATCTGATCCGCCTGAGTGGAACAGAATTCAATTAAAATACATAAAAATATTTCTTATGTGGTATAATTATTTTTGTAAAGTAAAAGGAGGTGGCACCAAATGGTAGAGATACATAAAAAAGTAGTTCTCGATGAGAATCAGAAGCCTTTTGCTGTCCAAATACCTATCGAGGAATTTGAGCGGTTAGAAGAGATTTTGGAGAATTATGGGTTATCAAAGTTGATGGATGAGGTGGTCGATGACGAAAAGCTGTCAATAGAGGATGCAAAAAAATATTACCAAGCACTAAAGACGAATGTGGAAAGTTGAGTATACCAAACGTTTTATTAAAGAATTATCTGAATTGCCTAACATAGTACAAGTTCAGGCTGAACGCATTGTTTTTGAAGAACTATCGGGGTCCAATCCTTTTTCGTTGGGATACCTTGAGCGTATGAGAGGCTATCCAGATAAGTATAAGATCCGGCTTGGGGATTACAGAATTGGTATTAGAATAGATAAGAAAAATAACTTGATAATTTGCCAACGTATTGCTCATCGTAAAGACATATATCGAATATTTCCGTGAATCTCACATAACCAGTCAATGAAGGCGGCAAGGAATAGGTGTCGCCGTTAAAAGAACGGTCAGTTGCCTCACACCTAATTTCTATCGTTCCAGGCCACACTGAAGAAGAACGGATTATGATCAGAGACGGAATTTATCAGGCTATACCCCAGTTGATTACTGAAAACAGGTTAAAACGGTTATTTTGTCGCATCCGTCCCCCCTTTGTAAGGATGCCCTAACGGCAAAAGCCCGAACACATGGTATGGTAGATCTCTTCAAAAAAAGCCTAAGCTCCTCCGTTTTTTTATAAAGCATAGCCCTCTTTCTTTACGCCTTACATAGGACATTATTTTTACAGTTATCTGTAATTTGGCATTCTTTCTCTTGCTTCAGTCTTTGAATAAATCATGCCCATGCACTCGTCTAAATAGATAAACCCCGATAGAAAGTTTTCGATTCGTCAACAGGACGGCTCACATAACGTTTTCTAAAGGGGTAAAGATGAGACAAAAGGAGTGATGATATGAATAATTTGATTTTCCTCGGCAGCCTGGTTCTGGTTGGCTTGTTGTTTTCGGCTGTGTCTGGTATGGGGAGTATGGTTATAACGATCGATATCGTCATGGTGATCATCAAAACTGCGATGATCACCGTCATGATGGATATCCCCCCACACATCACCGGGGTGATCGTGATGGACATTGGCGTGGATCCGGGTACAGACCTTATCCGCGGCGGTAAAAAAGCTGAGGTTCTAAACTCTTGTTAGATGCCGGTATTTCATCCGGTGGGGCTGGTCTGCCTCAGCCCCAAGACGACGCTTCCGGTCGGCCTCATACTCCGAATAGTTTCCCTCAAACCAGACAATATTGCTTTCGCCTTCAAAGGCCAGGATATGGGTGGCAATCCGGTCAAGAAACCAGCGATCATGGCTGATCACAACGACCGAACCTCCAAAGTTTTCAATGGCTTGCTCCAGTGCTCGAAGCGTGTTCACATCCAGATCATTCGTCGGCTCGTCAAGAAGAAGGACATTGGCTCCTTCCTTGAGCATCCGTGCGAGATGGACCCGGTTTCGCTCTCCGCCGGATAGCATCCCAACCTTCTTCTGCTGATCAGTTCCAGAAAAATTAAAGCGAGCCACATAAGCCCGTGAATTGACCTGCCGGTTTCCAAGCAGAACCGTATCCTTCTTCTCTGAGATCACCTCCCAGATCGTCTGCTCCGGATCAAGGATGTCTCTGCTCTGATCCACATAAGCCATCTTGACCGTCTCACCGATCCTTATGGTTCCGGAGTCAGGCTTCTCCTGGCCGGTAATCAAACGAAACAGCGTGGTCTTTCCAGCGCCATTGGGACCGATGATTCCGACAATCCCGCCTGGAGGAAGAGAGAAGTTCAGATTCTCCATCAGAATGCGATCGCCATAGGATTTGGTGAGATTTTGACTTTCGATCACCACATCCCCAAGCCTTGGTCCCGGAGGAATATAGATCTCTAATTCTTTAGCTACCTTTTCACTCTCTTTCCCAAGTAAAGTCTCGTAGGAGGCAATTCGTGCCTTTGACTTTGCCCGCCTGCCTTTGGGAGTCATCCGAATCCATTCCAACTCCCGCTGAAGCGTTTTCTGGCGCTCACTCTCAGCCTTCTCTTCCTGCCTCAGACGACTCTCCTTCTGCTCAAGCCATGAGGAATAGTTTCCTTTCCACGGGATACCCTCTCCCCGGTCAAGTTCCAGAATCCATCCGGCTACATTATCCAGAAAGTACCGGTCATGCGTCACGGCAATGACTGTTCCGGCATATCGTTTCAAATGCTGTTCAAGCCAGGCCACGGTCTCGGCATCGAGGTGGTTGGTTGGTTCATCCAGAAGCAAAATATCCGGTTTTCGAAGCAGAAGCCTGCAAAGCGCCACACGCCTCCTTTCACCGCCTGAAAGGACTTTTACGGGTGTCTCTCCTGGCGGGCAACGAAGCGCATCCATGGCCATCTCAAGGCGTGAATCAAGATCCCAGGCATCGAGCGCATCCAGTTTCTCCTGCACCTTGCCCTGTTGTTCGATCAGGCGGTTCATCTCCTCATCTGAAAGAGGCTCTGAAAACTTCTCGCTGATCCGGTTAAATTCATTTAAAAGATCCACGGTTTCCTGAACCCCCTCTTCGACGATCTCACGCACGGTTTTGGTCTCGTCAAGCTTTGGCTCCTGTTCGAGAAAACCGATCGTGTAACCCGGCGTCAGGATGGTCTGCCCGTTAATTTCCTTGTCTTCCCCTGCGATGATTCGAAGTAAAGAGCTTTTTCCTGATCCATTCAGACCAATCACACCGATCTTGGCGCCATAAAAATAGGAGAGTGAGATATCTTTTAAAACCGGCCTCTTATCGTAGTACTTACTCACCCTCATCATGGTGTAAATAATTTTCTGTGATTCGTCTGCCATTTTGATGTTTGCCTCCTGCTATTCTTTTAGAGCTTATATTAGAAAATTCGAAATCCGAATATCGAAATCCGAAACAAATTCGAATTTCCAAAATTCAAATTTTCTAAACCCTTTTATTTGGAACATTTAAAATTGGTCATTTGAGATTGTTTCGGATTGGTCCTGCTGGACGCTTCGCCCGAATTTCGTGCTTCAGATTTATTAACTGCTTAACCAAAAGTTATTTCGCTGCCTTTTTGGACGCTATTATTTCCTGAAAAAATTACCGCCACTTCACCTTAGGAGTTTCGCGTTGAACAAGGTTCGGATATTTTATATCTGGGTAGCCAAGCCCCATCGCCGAGTAGCATCGGTGGTCTGCCGGGATCCCAAGCCAGCGTTTGATCTTCGGTCCATGATTTACCGCATTGACCAGAAACCCATTAAAACAACATCCCAATCCTAAACTATGAGCCATTAAAGAACAATGATAGAGCGCCACAGAACAATTAAAAGCCGAGGAACTATCCCAGGATTCGGCATGGGTGATCATCACAACCGGCGCATGATAGAAGAGGCGATCTTCTCCCCGATTAAGAGCTTCTCGTGCAACCCTCATTTTGGGAAGAGAATCCTCCAAATATGAAACCGTCTTTTTGCCCGCAACCAGAGAAAGGAAAAAACGGCTAAGCCTCCGCTCCACTCTTGAAAAGACCTTCTCATAAAACCGGATGGTCATCTGTCTTAAAATTTCGATCTGACCTGGTGATTTCAGCACAATATAATTGACATTCTGGCTGTTTGTGCCTGTCGGTCCGTATCTTCCGGCATCGAGAATTCTTTTCAACATCTGCTCCGAAACCGGTTCAGGGGTGTATTTCCTGACCGAACGCCTCTCCCGTAGGAGAAGCTCCAATACTTCCGGTGAGACAGCGGGAAATTTACCCTCTTTGGGATGTTTCTCTGGAAGTTTCCCTTGATAGAGTATGGCTTCGCTTGGACAGACTCCACTGCAATGACCACACCCAAGGCACCACTCCCCTCTAATGACCTTTGCCTTCTCTTCAGCCATCTCGAGCACAAAGCTCGGGCAAACCACCACACATCGTTCACACCCAATACACTGGTTCTCAATGATTTTAGGGGGACTCACTTCCCGCTTCATCATCCCAAATACCTCCACGGGTCTATATTTAAATCCACTTGGGAAATCAACCCCCTTAGAAGAGCTTCGCCCTACTTCCAGGAAAGCTCATGGGAGGCATTAAATCCCGTGTTCGCTAAGAAGGTAATGCACTCATCTCCCTGTGAGAAGCCGGCTTTCTAAGGGGGTTATAAATGCACCTAATCTTGCAACATTACGGCCTTTATTACAATAATTAAAAATGATCTAAAGTTTATTTATAAATTTCATACTCTTATGCTGATAGATCTCTTGAAAGACAGAAGGAGAAAGGAAGATTCTCAGGATTTGACAAAAACCATAAAATCATTTAGTATTTTTCGATATAAATTGGGGAGGAGTTCAATGTTTGCTGTATTAAAGTCAGGTGGAAAAGAGTATCGGGTCGCTAAGGGTGATGTGATCCGTGTGGAAAAAATAGGAGGCAGCGTGGGAGATCAGGTAACCCTGAAGGACGTATTAATGGTCTCTGGGAATGGCGAAACCCACGTTGGCACTCCCAATGTAAAAAACGCGGTCATCATCGGCGAGATTGTGCAAGAGGCCAAAGGGAAAAAGGTCTTCACCTACAAGATGAAAAGGCGAAAAAACTACCGACGGATGAAGGGCCACCGCCAGACCTATACCTATTTGAAGGTGAATGAGATTGCTTTAAGTTAAAACTCAAATGGAATATTGGAATTATGGATCAATGGACTCAACCGGTTTTCCAACATTCCATCATTCCACTATTCCTGCTTTAGTTTCGGGAGGTTGTTATGGCACATAAGAAAGCAGGTGGAAGTTCACGCAACGGCCGCGATAGCGCTGGGCAGCGTTTGGGAGTGAAACGCTTTAGCGGACAGTTTGTCCCGGCAGGCAGTATCCTTGTCCGTCAGAAAGGCACACGGATCTTCCCAGGAGAAAATGTTGGCATGGGAAAAGATTTCACCCTTTTTGCCCGAATTGAAGGAATCGTAAAATACGAGAACAGGGGAAAAGATAAAAAACAGGTAAGTGTGTACACCCCCTGACCCCTCTTGGATTCAGGGCAAAACCCTGTACCCGAGGTGGTACCGGGTAAGATCCTGCACCTTCAATGGTTCAGGAATCCCTCTGGCCTGCAATGAATAAGAATGAAATTTGTGGATCATGTTAGAATTCGGGTAAAGGCAGGCGATGGTGGAAATGGTTGTGTCAGTTTTCGGAGGGAACGTTATGTTCCCAAGGGAGGTCCGGACGGCGGTGATGGTGGAAAAGGGGGAGATGTGATCCTCCGGGCAGATGGTCAGCTCTCAACGCTTCTCGATCTATCTTACCCTCAGCAATTTCGTGCCCAAAAAGGGACCCACGGTAAAGGTAAAAACCAGACAGGCAGAAATGGCGATGATTATATCATCCGGGTCCCGGTAGGCACACTCGTCCGGGATGATGCAACCGGTGAATTATTACAGGACCTTCTCTTTGATGGACAGCAATTTGTGGCTGCAGCCGGCGGTCGTGGAGGCAGGGGAAATGCACGATTTGCTACCCCAACGCATCGAACCCCCCGCCATGCTGAAAAGGGCCATCCTGGCGAGGAGCGGTGGCTAAGGCTTGATTTAAAACTCCTTGCGGATGTCGGCCTGATCGGTTTCCCTAATACAGGGAAGTCAACCCTTCTTTCAAAAATATCCTCTGCCCGGCCTAAGATCGGAGATTATCCCTTTACCACTTTGGTTCCCAATTTAGGCGTCGTAGAAAGAGAAGAGGGACGGGGTTTTATTGTAGCGGATATCCCGGGACTGATCGAAGGGGCTTCAAAGGGCGCAGGGCTTGGTTTGACTTTTCTCCGACATGTGGAACGGACACGGCTTCTCGTCCACCTCCTTGATATTTCCGGAGAGCCGTCACGTAATCCTGTGAAGGATTACCATTCATTGAACAGCGAATTGATGGCCTATCATCCTTCCCTTGTTGAGAAACCTCAGATGGTTGTACTGAATAAGATAGACCTCCTCCCTGTCCGTGAGCGGATGGCAGAGGTGAAGGAAGAGTTTGGGGCGATGGGTCAACGGCTTTATGCAATTTCAGGCAAGACTGGAGAAGGAATCGACGAATTCATCCTTGCCATCTCACTGGCATTGGATTCCATGATAGATCAAGGCAATGAATAATAAAGAGATAAGGAAAAAAGTTCTCGAAAAGGCGAGAAGAATCGTCGTCAAAGTGGGATCCAGCATCCTGGCTTCGGTAGACAAAGGACTCCACTATGAAGTCTTTTCCCATCTGACCAAAGAGATTTCAGAGTTGAAACGGCAGGGTTATGAAATCGTCCTGGTGTCATCCGGTGCCATTGCCGCCGGCATGGAGAAACTGGGTTATAAAACCCGTCCTCAGTCAATTACCCAGAAACAGGCCACCGCAGCGGTGGGCCAGAGCCGGTTGATCCATATCTATGAAAACCACTTTTCTCGTTACCAACAGATGGTTGCCCAGGTCCTTCTGACCCATGACGACCTGAGCCATCGCCGAAGATTTCTCAATGCCCGAAACACCCTCCTGGCCCTTCTTGAATTGGGAATCATCCCGATTATCAATGAAAATGATACGGTCGTCGTAGACGAAATCAAAGTGGGTGATAACGATAACCTCTCCGCACTCATCACAAATCTGATTGAGGCAGATCTTCTCATCATCCTCACGGACATCGAGGGCATCTGTGATCGAGACCCTAGAAGTCACCCGGAGGCCAAATGTATCTCTCTGATTGAGGACATTGATGCAGATATGGAAGGAGTGATGGGAGAGACCAAAAGCCAAATGAGTGTAGGAGGGATGATGAGCAAGATTCAGGCAGCTCGAAAGGCCTCCAGATTTGGAATCCCCACAGTGGTTGCTTGCGGGACCAAAAAGGAAATCCTACGGCAGGTATTGAAAGGAAAGGAGGTTGGTACACTCATCCTACCCAAGATGAAAACCTTGTCCAGCCGAAAACACTGGATTGCATTCAACCTCAAACCGAAAGGCGATGTCATCGTGGACGAAGGAGCCAAAAGAGCCATCATCCAAAAAGGGAAAAGCCTCCTGCCCTCAGGCGTGCTGGAGGTGAGGGGTGATTTTGATCGGGGAGATTCCGTCTCCTGCATCGGGCCTCGTGGAAAAGAGTTTGCCAGAGGGTTGGTGAACTACAGCCTCCAAGAACTTGAAAAGATCAAAGGCCACCGGACCAATGAGATTGAGAAGGTGTTAGGTTATAAGTATTCGGATGAGATTATCCACCGGGATGATCTGGTGGTCCTATAGAATCATAATGAAGAATACAATGGATCTGAAGAGAGAAGTTAAAGAGATTGCCAAACGGGCAAGGGAGGTCTCTCATCAGCTTGCCAGGCTTTCCACGGAAACGAAGAATAGCGCTTTGCTTCAGATGGCCGATGATCTCGAAAAAAATCAGGGGGTTCTAATGGAAGAGAACCAGAAGGATCTCATGGCAGCAGAAAAGGCCCACCTTTCTCCGGCCATGATGGACCGGTTAAGAATGACCCCTCCGGTGATTCAGGCCATGGCCAAGGGGCTCCGGGAAATAGCCCGGCTTCCTGATCCCGTGGGAGAGATCATCAGGATGTGGAGAAGACCGAATGGCCTGACGGTGGGCAGGATGAGGATTCCCATTGGCGTGATCGGAATCATCTATGAATCAAGACCGAATGTCACTGCGGATGCAACAGGCCTTTGTCTCAAATCGGGAAACGCCATCATTCTTCGCGGAGGTTCGGAGGCTTTTTACTCCAATCAGTCCATCGTCCAGCTCCTTCGAACCTCATTGAGCCGTACCGGAGTTCCTGTGGAGGCCGTTCAGATATTTTCCCAGACCGATCGGGAAGCCATTGAAGAAATGCTTCAGCTCGAAGACGAGATCGATCTGATCATTCCCCGGGGAGGAGAGGGGTTAATCCGATTTGTCATAGCCCACTCCAAGATCCCGGTCATTAAGCATTACAAAGGGGTCTGCCACATCTTTGTAGATCAAACTGCAGATCAGGAATCCGCTCTCAAGATTTGTCTCAATGCCAAAACCCAGAGGCCTGGGGTGTGCAATGCCATGGAAACGCTTCTGGTCCATGAGAGGATAGCAGAGGAGTTCCTGCCAAAGATTGCCGACCTCCTTCGACAGGAGGGGGTGGAACTGCGGGGATGCCCAAAGACACGCCTTATCCTCACCGGCATCAAAGAGGCCAAAGAAGACGATTGGTATGAGGAGTATTTGGATCTGATCCTCTCCATTCGTGTGGTGAAAGGAATTGAGGAGGCCATCCAGCATATTGCCACCTATGGATCGCTTCATACCGAGGCCATCCTCACTTCTGACTATCAAAATGGACAGCGCTTTTTAAGGGAGGTCAATTCGTCCTGTGTCCTGATCAACGCATCAACTCGCTTTAACGACGGCTATGAGCTTGGCCTCGGGGCTGAGATGGGGATCAGTACCTCCAAACTTCATGCCTTTGGTCCGATGGGTTTGGAAGAATTGACAACAACCAAATTTATCGTATATGGAGAAGGACAAATAAGAAGCTAATAACCAAATCCCAAACACCAATCATCAAATAAGGTCCAATATCTCATATTCAAACTTATTGAGCACGTAGGTGTTTAGAACTATTGGGTTATTAGAGATTTGGTTATTGGTTATTGTTTGGTGATTGATTATTGGTGATTGGTGCTTAGAATCTCCTCGGATCAATGGTGATAAGATAAAGGACGGAAGAAAAAGTGGCAAAGGAAATCAAAAGGCGAAGGATTGGGTTATTCGGAGGGACCTATAATCCTATCCATTTTGGGCATCTCAGGGGAGCCGAAGAGATTCGAGAGTCCTTTCATCTGGATGAAGTCATTTTCATCCCAGCAGCCGTTCCTCCTCATAAGGCTTCCGAGGAAATCATTTCCGGCAAACACCGGATGGAGATGATAAAGCTTGCCATAGCCACAAACCCTTTCTTTTCCATCTCTGAGATTGAACTCTCAAGACCCGGAAAGTCCTATACCATTGATACCCTTCGCCATTTTTGCGAAGGGGATCCCGCAACTTTTTTCTTTATCCTGGGAGGGGATGCCTTTGTGGAAATAGAGACCTGGAAAGATTTTCAATATCTCTTTAACCTTTGCCACTTCATCGTGATGGCTCGACCGGGGTTTAAGAGAACGCCAGTGGCCTCCCAGCTTCCCGGCTCATTGACCTCTGCATTTCAGTATGATCTCGAGACACAGGTCTGGGTTCACCTCTCGGGATATCATCTCTATTTTAAAGAGATCTCTTTTCTCGACATCTCTTCCACCAAAGTCCGGGAATTAATCGAAAAGGGAGAATCGGTAAGGTACCTCATCCCTCCGGAGACAGAGGCCTATATTTATAAACACAGACTTTACCGCAGGAAGGGAGACGCCCCTGGGGGGTCTGGCGCGTTTTAGTGAACTTCGGGTAAAAATTTTTTCTATTTTTTTATTTTTCTATTGTTTTCGATTTTTTTTCTGGTATAATGCTACACTCAAAATCGTTGATACGGGAGGATATGACCACCGATTCGAAGACCAAATCGCTTCTCTGCCTGAAGGCAGCGCTTGAAAAAAAAGCTCTGGACCCGGTCCTTATCGAAATGAAGGGGCTTTCCTCGGTGACCGATTACTTCCTGCTTTGTACCGGGAAGTCGGACCGTCAGGTTCAGGCGATTGCCAGATCTATTGAGGAGACCCTCGAGAAGAAAGGCATTCGCCCCCTTGGTCAGGAGGGATGGACACAAGGGAAATGGATTCTGATGGACTACAATGATGTCGTGGTTCATATCTTTCAGGAGCCCGTAAGAAAATTTTATGATATCGAAGGAATTTGGATGGATGCGCCTCGCATCGAGTTAACCTTGGGAGCGGACATTGGCTAAAAAAAGAACGATTTTGAAAAAACCTAAAAAAAAGAAAACCTCTTTCAAAAAGAGATTGGAGAAAAGGACTGATCCGAAAAAGCAGATGAGACAGGAGATGGATAAAGGAAACGAAAAGATTGACAAAAAGACCCTTTCCAGACTCAAAAAGGTTCTTCTTAAGGAAAGGGAACAGATTGTAGGAGAGGTCAAACAGACCTATACCTCTTCCCAGGAGATGGGACAGGACGGAATCCAGGATATCGGGGATGAAGCGGCAAATATCTATAACAAACAGATCCTCCTGAGCCTCAATGAAAGTGAACGCATGAGACTTCAGGAGGTGGATGAGGCTTTGGATCGTATGGCCAATGGTACTTATGGAATCTGTGATGAGTGTGGAGAGCCAATTAACCCTAAAAGGCTTGAGGTTCGGCCAGTGGCAAAATACTGTGTGGCCTGTCTGTCCAAAATGGAAAAGGGGAGGCTCTAATCGATGCTGGTGAAACTGTCGATCATTGCCATTCTGGGCTTGATCTCCCTTTTCTGCTGGGTTTCTCTGACCAATCCCATGGATGTCCAATTCCGTTTTTTTGGGAAGGTCATCCCCACCGATCTCTCTACCTTGATGATTACCTCCTTTATGTTGGGGGTTCTGTTAGTCTTCATCAGTACCCTGGTAAGAGATGCCAAGCGGGCCATCGAGGGGTACCGCCAATCCCGCAAGAAAAAGAAGGAACAATCCTTGAAGGAGGAACTGAATAAAGGCATGGAGGATTTCCTGCGGGGCGATCTGGCCAGAGCCAAAGCGCATTTTACCAATGTCCTCAAAGACGACCCCTTTCAGAAAGATCTCTATTTAAAACTCTCTGAGATCTCGGTCAAAGAGGCCAATGATGAGGAGGCGCTTCATTGGTTGGAGAGAGCTCGGTGGATTGACCATAAGAATGCCGAAATTCCTCTCCGGCAAGCTGAGATCTATCTTCGGATGAAACGTTCTGACGAGGCCATCCGGACCTTAAAGCGAGCCATTGATCTGGATGAAACCAATCTCAGGGCCTTAAAAAGTTTAAGGGAGATCTATCGGAATGATCGGAGATGGGAAAGGGCCATTCGGACCCAAAAGTCCATCCTCAAACTGGCCAAGGATAAACCCACCGAAGAGAAAGAGAACCTCTTTTATCTCGGTTTAAAATATGAATATGCCTTGGATCTTCTGCATCGGGACGGAGAAGACCTTGAGGAGGCCTTAAAGGTAGCCAAAGAAATCGTCAAAGAGGAAAAGACCTTTCAGCCTGGTTTTGTCCTATTAGGCGATATCTATCTCAGGATGGGAAAATGGGTGTCTGCAGGAAAGGTCTGGGGAAAAAGTTTTCGACGGTTTAAATCCATCATCTTCATGCTTCGTTTGGAAGAGCTCTATCTGAACCGGGAAGACCCGAGCACCCTTCTCCGCATTTACCAGAGAACCCTCGAAAATGATCCCGACAACTGGATGCTCGCCTTTTTCTACGCCAAGCTCTGTTTGAGGTTTGAGATGCTCGATGAGGCCCTGGAGGAGATCCAGACCATCAGTCTCAAGCAAAAGGATTTTCCTGCCCTGCACAGGCTCCTTGCAGAGATCTACCTCCATAAGAAAGATTTCAGCCGGGCGGCTCAAGAGTTTGAAAAGACCTTCGAACTGAGCGGAACCTCCTACCTTCCTTTCGTCTGTAAGGCCTGTAAAAGAGAGTCGAAGCAGTGGCTTGCCTACTGCCCACACTGTCATCAGTGGTCCACCTATAATATTGAAGAAGTAGAAAAAATCGTCTCTCCGCTTTCTCCCCCCCGCCCCTTTTCTAAAAACGGATTTTACTCCCTTGAAGAAAGATAAGGGAAATCTTCAAGATTTGAATCAATGCGTCTTCATGTCGAAAAATTACTCCGCTTTTTAATCCCTCCCCAATGCTACTGCTGTGAAACCTTTCTAAAAGAAGGCCAGCAGCGAATCTGTCCAGATTGCCTTTCAAAAATTCGTTGGATTGAACCACCCCTGTGCACCCTCTGCGGAACTCCTTTTCTTTCAAAGCAGACCCGTAATCACCTCTGTGGCTCTTGTCTGACCGGAAGAAAATATTTTACAATGGCAAGGGCTGTGGGATATTATGAAGGCCCCTTCAGGGAAGCCATCCACCGATGGAAATATGAAGAGAAGAGTTATCTCACCTCTTTCTTCGGAGAGAAATTAACCGAAGGATTCCGCCGATATTGGACTCCCGGCTCGATTGACCTCCTTATCCCTATTCCACTTCACCCAAAGCGATTAAGGGAACGTGGATTCAATCAGGCTCTTCTCCTTGTGAAGGAGTTGAGTCTAAAAACTCGAATTCCTTATTTGAAGAGACTGCTCCGCAAAGGGATCTTCACCCCTCCGCAGATTAATCTGAGTGGTCAGGAGAGGGAAAGGGGGGTGCGGGGTTCTTTCTATATTCAACGAGATGAAGCAGTCGAAGGGAAAACCATCCTGCTCATAGATGACGTTTACACCACCGGTGCAACAGTCAATGAATGCGCAAAGGTGTTATTAAAGGCTGGAGCTGAACGGGTGGATGTCCTAACCCTGGCCCATACCATCATGAGTTGATCGTTCACGGTAAGGTATCGCATTCTAAAAGGGTTTGAGGCATTGCCTCCCCCCTTGGGAGATTGGGTGAATCGCTCAATTTAGATTAACGATAAGGGGTTCGCGTGAAATGAGGAATTCCCGTAAGACCAATACTCTTATTTATGCCTCGATCACATAGGCCAACAAGATGGGTCATCATAGTAAAACATTCTGGTTGTGGATCTTGATTCCCATGGTGATGGTATTCGGTTTTCTGTTCTGGACCGTTCAATACCTTTTCGATCCCAACCTCTATCGTAACGCGATCCAAAAAACACTGACCTCTCAGCTCGATCGGGAAGTCTCCTTTGGAAAGGCCAGAATTGGCTTCTGGGGAGGAATTGGAATAGCCTTCGAAGATGTTCGGATTAAGGATCGCTCCCAATCCTTCGATCTCCTCCGATCTCAGAGACTGATCTTAACAGCCAAGACCCTTCCTTTGCTCAGGAGGGAGGTCAAATGGAAGAGAATCACTCTCGACAAACCAGTCGGCTATCTCTCCAGAGACAGAAATGGAAGGTTCAATTTTTTGGACACCCCTATCAACCAGGAAGTTTTAAAACCCTCTCAAAAGAAGATATTCGAGATCCTTTCCACCCTCTTCGGAGGCTCTCTCTCCATCCGTTCAGGAAAGATCACTTTTTCTGATGAGTTCTATGGTAGCCCCCCTCTTCTGACAGAGATCCAATCTCTTGAACTCCGCCTTTCAAAGATCACTTACGACAAGCCTTTTCCTTTTCGGGTGAGCGGCAAGATTCTGCATTCGAATAAGGAAGGAAAGATTTCTATTTCTGGGACCATTGAAAACATTCCCAAAGGAATGGACCTCTCAAAGGGGAAGGTGAAAGCCGAGGTGGAAGCAAAAGGGATTGAGGTCTTTCATTTCTGGTCCTATCTCAAACCCTTACTTCCCATGAATCAGATCGCCGGAGTCCTCGATCTGAAGGGGAGGTATCAGGGGGATCTCTCTGGACCTTTTAGTGCCTCTCTCCATCTCCAGATGAAAGAGGTTGTCTACGATCATCCGCAGGTCTTTGCCTACGTATTCACTCCCAAATGGGTCCAACTCGATCTCCAGGCCAGATACGACCGTCAGACCTTTGAGGTTTCAAAATGTTCGGTCGAACTTCCAGAAATTAAAGTTACGGCAAAAGGCAGGATCTATGGAATCGGGACGAAAGGGATGGGCATGGAGGCAGAGGCATCGAGCAATGTCTTCGATATCGCCAACGGAAGAAGGTTGATTCCATTCCGGATCATCACCCCGAGTGTCTCCGAACCTCTCTTTCGCGCTGAGGGAAGCGGGCCGGCACAGATCCTGTCTGTGAAACTCTCGGGGAAGATTCCTGAAATCGATCACTGTGACGAACCCCACAATGCCCATGTCCTTTCGGTTGAGATGAAGGTTCATCAAGCCCGTTTAAAACTCCCCTGGAACCTGCCTGCCCTTGAAGACTTAAAAGGCCATCTTCTCTTCAAACAGGGCCATCTCCATCTGAAAGAGGTCCAGGCCAGAGTTTTCCATTCCAGCATTGATCGAGCCCAAGGCATCTTTCATGAGCTTCTTCAAGTTCCCACGCTTGAAATCCAAGGGCAAGGCCAATTTCAGGTGGCTGATCTCTCCAGGTTGCTCCAGACGGACATCCTGTCCGATGATACGGAAATCATCAAAGCCCTTGAACCCATCACCTCCTTATCGGGAAAGGCAATCTATCAACTCTCGGTGAAAGGAAAGTTGAAGTCTCCTCTTCGTTTTCAACATCAGGGAGATTACCTTCTATCAAAAGTTCACCTGACCCATTCTCAAATTCCTTTTCCAGTCTCCATTGGAGAGGGAAGTGTCAATCTATCAAACGAAAATATTCAATGGTCTGGAGCCAAGGTGGAATTTGGTCATTCCTCTCTTCTGATGAGCGGTTCATGGAGGCGCGGAAAGGCTTTCGAATTCATCACGAGCGGAAGAATGGATCTAAAAAACCTTTTGGCCCTCTCTTCATCTCCCCTCTTTCCAAAAGAAACAGGCTTCAAGAGGGAGGATATCAAACATCTATCCGGAATGGCTCAGATCTCTTTCAAAGGAAAAAGGGCTGCTCCGTTTCAACCGCTTGCCTACGAGCTGGAATTGCTTCCCCGGGAGGCTTCGCTCCTTTTGAAAACCGTATCTCACCCGCTCCTTCTAAGAGAGGGGAGGCTCTCCATCTCCAACCTTGGGATGGCTTTTTCAAAGTTTAAAATTCAGTCTTTAAATTCCTCCCTCGTTCTGGATGGAACAGTGAGGCAGGCGGAGGTGAATCTGTCTACGATCGGATCAATCGACCTCAAAAATATGGATTCACTGCTCCAATGGCCTCTCTTTCCGGATTCGATAAGAATTCTGGCCAATAAGATTCAGGATCCTGCAGGAGAGATGGAGGTTCGCCTCAACTGGGCTGGGAAATTAGACCAGGGGATCCATGCCATCCGAGACGGTGAAATTCTTCTGAAATCCATCGCCCTCAAACACACAAAGATTCCAGTCCCTCTCTCTCAGATCGAAGGCAAGTTTCGCTTCTCTCCCCAGCAGGTTCGATGGGATGGATTGAAGGCTAAGCTGGGAGAGTCCTGGTTGATGCTTTCCGGAACCTCGCCTCGCTCTCCAACAGGATTTGGAGAAAGGCATCTCCATCTTTATCTCAGCTCCACCTACCTCGATCTGGATCTCTTCTTTCCAAAGAATGAACAAACCACTCTGACCTCTTTTGATCAGATTAAACCATGGTTTTCTCTCTGGACCATTCAGGGCAAGATTCTTGTTGAAAAAGGAAAGTTTCGAAATCTCGATTTCAAGGACTTAAAATGCGACATGAAAACCGTGGATGGAAAACTTCGCCTCCATCCGTTTGAATTGAAGGCCCTTGGAGGGGATCTCTGGGGGGAGGCCTGGTTGCAACCTGTGGAGAAAGGCTTTCGATTTGAGATGAAGCCTCGTCTCTCCCATATGGAGGCCAAGGCCTTTCTCCGAACGCTTCTCTCCAAAGGAGAAGAAGAAAAGATTATGGTCACTGGAAGGGTCTATCTTGACCAGGTGCAACTCCAGGGTGAGGGAGAGAATTTTCAGAAAGTAAAAGAATCTCTCCAGGGAGAACTCAGGTTCGAACTGGAAAACGGGATCATCGAACGGGGTAATCTTTTAGCCAAAATCTTCTCCATTCTCAATGTATCCCAGCTCGTTAAGGGAAGGGTTCCTGACCTTAAAACCAAGGGACTTCCTTATCATCGAATCTCTGGAACTATTCAAATCAAGGATGGAGTGGCCTCCACCGAGGATTTTCTGGTGGACAGCGATGCCATGAGGATCACCCTAATAGGAAAAATCGATCTTGGCAAGAATCTGATTGATTCAAAAGTTGGCGTTCATCCTTTGGGCACGGTTGACACGATCTTGAGCAACATTCCCATCGCTGGATATATCCTGACCGGAAAGGATAAGGCTTTCCTATCTTATGTCTATGAGGTGAAAGGAGATCTCGATGACCCTAAGATCGAAGCCATTCCCTTTAAAGCGGTCGGAGAGGGTTTGGTTGGCATTTTGAAACGTCTCCTCGAAACTCCCCTGAGGCCTTTCAAAAAGAACAATACCTCCAAATAGAAGGATGCCCAAAAATGTCAAACAAATATATTTTTTCACAAGCCCAGTTTCTTCTTGACAAATAACAAGATGTTGTTGTACTGAATAATGGTCACACTAAATATAGCCTATCGCTAAATACAACCTAATTTTATTATTCCATTCATTCAGGTGATAAAAAAATGACAAATATCATAGAGATGAGAGAAGAACGTCGAGATTTGAAAGTCGGAGATTCCGCTCCACGAGAAGATTATGAAACAACGGATATGGCCCTCTTTGTCCGGACTTCTGAAGAGACTTTAAATGATTGGAACCGGCAGAGGATCGTTGATGCTCTCATCCGTGAGACTTACATTGATGTAGACACCGCAAAAGAGATCGCACGGGACGTGGAAGATTTAATTATCACTTCCAAAATCAAGATGATCACCGCCCCCCTGATCCGAGAGCTGGTAGACACCAAACTCGTTGAGAGAGGACTTGAACAGGCCCGTAAGATGCACACCCGTCTCGGTATGCCTCTTTATGATGTAGACCAGCTCATCCTCCATCCCAACAAGGAAAACGCCAATGTCCCTCATGGCCCGGAGGCCACCAATCTTACCCTTGCAGAGAGGATCAAAAAGGAGTATGCCCTCCTCTCGGTCTTTTCACAGGAAACAGCCGATGCTCACATGCGAGGAGATATCCATCTCCATGATCTCGGTTTTGTCGATCGTCCTTACTGCAGTGGTCAATCCCTCGAATATATCAAACGGTTTGGCCTAAGCCTTCCCAACTCCATTGCCATGGCCAAACCAGCCAAACATCCAGAAGTGTTGCTGGCCCATATGGTGAAGTTTGCAGCTGGGCTTCAGAGCAATTTTGCCGGAGCCATTGGCTGGGATTCCGTCAATCTCTTCTTCGCTCCCTATCTGGTCGGCATGTCAGATCGGGACATGGAACAATTGGCACAGATGTTGATTTTCGAATTCTCTCAGCAGGCGGTGGCTCGCGGGGGTCAGGCGATCTTTACCGATATCAATCTCTACTGGGAGGTCCCCAAACATTTTGAACAGGTCCCGGCCATTGGTCCAGGCGGTCAGCAGACAGGAAAGAGCTACAGTGACTACCTCCATGAATCGCAGCGCTTTGCCTGGGCTTTGTTCAATGTCTTCTTGGAGGGAGATGGTTCCGGAAGGCCTTTCTTCTTTCCAAAACCCCTCATCCATATCACAGAGAAATTTTTTCAAACCCCTGGCCATATGGACTTTCTGCACCACATCTGTGAGATCGCCTCAGAAAAGGGGAATACCTATTTTGTCTTCGACCGTGGAGAAACAGCCAAGATCTCCGAATGCTGTCGTCTCAGTTTTAAACTCGACCAGACTGACCTCGAAGATGCGAGGGAACCCTGGAAGATGCGATACTGCGCCCTTCAAAATGTCACCCTCAATCTCCCACGGGTTGCCTACCTGGCCAAAGGGGAGGACACCCGGCTATTCTCAAAACTGACAGAGTTCATAGAGATTGCCGTCAAGGCCCATCTTGAAAAGAAGGCTTTCATTGAAAAGCTCCTTTCCATAGGGGAACGGGGCCCACTGGCCCTCCTGGCCATGAACCGGGACGGGTCTCCCTACCTAAGGATGCATCGCGCCAGCTTTCTCATCGGAATGGTTGGGCTGAATGAACTGGTGCAGATCCACACCGGTCAGGAGATGCATCAATCGAGGCAGGCCTTCAAATTTGGGTTGAAGGTGATTGCTCACATGAAACTTCTGGTCGATAAGATGAGCCAACGGTATGGCATGCGTTTCGTCCTTGAACAGACCCCTGCTGAATCAACCGCCTACCGTTTTGCGAAACTGGACCTGCGGTTTCATTCACCCCGATCCGGCCATATCGTCAAGGGCGACCTCTCCAAAGGAGAAGTCTATTACACGAACTCAACCTATCTGAATAACTCTGCCGTGCTCAACCCAATTGAACGAGTCCGGCAGGAGGGGCTCTTTCATCCGCTGATCGAAGCAGGGGCATTGACCCACATCTGGTTGGGGGAGGCCAAGCCTTCCAAAGAGTCCTTGGCCAATTTTGTGATCAAAACCTTCAGGCATACTCAAAACGACCAGATCGCCTTTTCACCGGAATTCACCACCTGCAATGCCTGTAATCGAACGAGTCGGGGTCTGCAATCCAGCTGTTCATACTGTGGATCGTCCGAAGTGGATGGCATCACCCGAATCACTGGTTACTTTACCAAACTCTCCAGTTGGAATAAAGGCAAGATCGGTGAACTCAGAAACCGTTACCGGAATCAGGCTTACATCGAAACACAGCAGGGATCAACCGTTCTCATGACCGGGTGATCTTTAAATGGAAGACAACGGTGACAAAGACCGAATTGCCCGTCCCCGGCACTCCATCGGGTGGGCTGGGGAAGCGGGAAGCTCGAGACTTGAAATCGAGCATCCAGTTTCGATTTACGAGTTTCAATACGAGTTACGATCACAACAAACGATTATTTATTTTTAGGAGAAAGCATGGAACTGATCAAAATTTTTATAAAAGCGAAATGTCCGAAATGTCCCGCCGCTAAAGAGATTGGAATCGAATTGAAGAAGGAAGGCGTTCCGGTGTTCCACTATGATCTCGACACGATCGATGGTCTGGCAGAAGCTTCCTTCTACAGCATTCTTTCAACCCCTTCCCTCGTCATTGAAGATGAACAAGAGAGGGAGATCGCCAGCTGGAGAGGTATGGTCCCTACGCTTCAGGAGGTGAAACAGTATCTATTCCGGAATAATTGAGGTTGTTCATCCCCCCTATCCATAATGGCTGGATCCGTGCTCAAATTGACCATTTAAGGACCGATACCTTATTGATGCTGAAGTTTTCAGGGACCGATTCTCTCTTCGCCGGATTCAAGAAAGGGGGATTTAGATGAATTTAAGCCATGATCGAGATCAAAGGATTCTTAGAAACTTCTTTTCTGGATTGGCCGGGAAAGATCTGCGCCGTCCTCTTTCTATCGGGTTGTAACTTCCGCTGCCCATACTGTCACAATCATGCTCTGATCCTTCACCCAGGACGATTCGTTTCGATCCCTCTCGATGACGTTTTTCAGCGACTTCAGGCTTATGAGGGCTGGCTGGATGGGATCTGCTTGACCGGTGGAGAACCCTGCATGCATGCAGATCTTCCTCTATTCATTTGCCAGCTCAAAGAGAGAGGATGGCGGGTCAAACTCGACACCAATGGCTCCAACCCCGAAATGCTTGAGACATTAATTGATCAGCAGGCCGTGGATTTTGTGGCCATGGACGTCAAGGCCCCGCTCGACCTCTTCAGCTATTGCCGGTCCAGTGGCCTTCCCATTGATCTGACGCGGATATCGAAATCCATTGAAATATTGAAACAGGGAAAAGTGGAGTATCAATTCCGGATGACCGTTGTTCCCCAACTCCACAGTGAGGAGGCGATCCAGACCCTGGGGCAACAATTGAAGGCTGGCCCAAGATTGGTGTTGCAAAATTTCAACCCCGAGAATCCGCTGGACCCCTCCTTAAAAGAAGTGGCCCCATACGATCCAAAACGTTTAAAAGAAATGGAAAAAAAAGTGCAGAGCCTGGTGTAATGGCATGGAACCCTGAATGGATCAACGGACAGGCACGGTTTTGATAAGGCTTTAGGTACCCATCACCCAATACCGAGACCCAGATCAATTTCAATGGCCCAAAGACAAAATCTCAACCCAGTTGTGGCAGACCATCTCGTGCTGACATGCTTCCAACGTCTCGTCCGTGCAAAACTTTACTTCTCTCGGCACCTGCTCCAACGGACATCATGGCCATATGCCATCCTTACCTTAGAGATCACGCAAAGAGAGGTCCTATGATGGCTGTGGAAGACTCTAACAAGAAGCCATGATCGGGTGGTTCAGAGAATCACCGCTGTTTTTCAACCATCGGATCAACCCATACGGTTTCGGTCATTGACCACCGGAATGGATTTGGTATGTGGAATGGGTCGTCTGGAATGTGAACGATGAATCCTCCTTCCCTGAAAGCCATCCAAATGAAAGTGGACGCACTGGAAAGGGAAATCCATCTCTTGAGATCTATCTTTGAAACCATCCGTGATCCTTTCTTCGTACTCAACCGAAAAGGAGAAATTATCAAGGCCAATTCAAAAGGCTTGGAGATATTAGGAGGCTCTCACGAAGAGGTTCTGAAGACGGGCTTCATGGATAGAGTGACTCTTGAGGATCTCGTTCTGGTGAGGGATGGATTTCATGAAATGGAAAAGGGGCACCCAATGACGTTGAACGTCCGGATCTTGAACCAACAGAGAGAGGTAATTCCTGTCGAATGTTTTGGAACCTTTCAGGAAGAAATGTATCTGATCACCCTGAGGGATTTAAGGGAAAAGATTCGGCTGGCAGAGGAATGGGAAAGGTCAAAGAAACAGTGGATGGACAAGATTCGGGAAAGGGATCAATATGCCCGGGAGCTTCAAGCCATGAAAGATCTCTTCAGAGAGAAAACCCGAGAGATTGTGAAGATAAAAGAGCAAGCCGTTCTGCTTTCCTATACCGATGACCTTACCGGCATCTATAACCATCGTTTCTTCATTCAACAACTGGAATTGGAATTGGAGCGGCAGAAACGATATCTCACGCCTCTCTCCCTTCTGATGATCGACATCGACTACTTTAAGCACTATAATGATCGGAACGGACATCTGGCGGGCGATGAGGCTTTGAGGAACATTGCACTCCTCATTCAGCATGGAGTGCGCCAGAGTGATATTGTTGCCCGTTACGGAGGAGAGGAATTTGCCGCCATTTTGGTCAATACAGGAAAAGAGAAGGCTATGGAGATTGCCGGGAGGGTCAGAAAAATGATTGCCGATGCATCCTTTCCTCATGAAAAGCATCAACCCAATGGAAACCTGACCGTGAGCATTGGAGTGGCCACGGTCTCTTCTTCCGTGTTGTCCCTGACGGATCTGATTCGTGAGGCTGACCATGCCCTCTATCGGGCCAAGAAAGCAGGTCGTAATCGTATTGAGGGATGAATTGAAAACCCTTCTCGTCACCGCAGGGCTCATCATTCAAAACAGGAAGGTCCTTGTGGCTCAGAGAATGAAAGGAACTCCCCGTGGACTCCTCTGGGAATTTCCAGGGGGAAAGGTGAAGGAGGGAGAAGATCCCAGAGATGCTTTGCGAAGGGAATTAAAAGAGGAACTCGATATTGATGTGGAAGTGGGAAACATCTTTGAGGTGGTCTTTCATCCCTACCCCGAATATCCGATCCTCTTGCTCGTTTATCGCTGCCGGATGATCCAGGGGATACCCAAACCCATCGGTTGTCAAGATCTAAAATGGATCCGGATCGAGGAGCTTGCCGAGTTGGAAATGTCTCCTGCGGACGAACCCGTTCGGAACCATTTAGCTTCTTCTAAAACAAGCCTCATTTAAAGCAGGGACCATTTCATTCTTACGATTGGAAAGAGAATGGAATGGATTATATAATAGTCCTGGAGCGAACCCATGCCAAAAGATCCCATGCAGAGATATGCCGAAAGTCTTGAAAAAACAATCCAGCACAATTTCGCCCATCTCAAAGAGATGGTAGAGGATTTTAAGGGACTCTGCATGGTGGTCACTCCAGAAAAACATACTCCTCAGGATATTATTGTTGATATCCGCGAACTCTACAAAGAAATCCGGGATCGCCTGGCAGAGATCAAGGCCATTCAATCCCTTCTCCAGGGGAAATACCGGCAGTATTATCGCCGTGACTCGCTGCGAGACAAGACCGTTATGGAATTTGGATTTCTGACAAAGAATCTTTATTCCAAGTTCGAATATATTCTGCTTCAAAAGCAGGTGATGGCCCATAAAAAAGAGGAGGAGAGTTCGAAAGAAGGGCAGAAGGGATTTCCCTTTCAGTGGTTTCATTCAAAGGAGCATCAGGCCGTCTTTGTCAGAAACCTCCGGATTCTCCATGAACTCGATTATGCCCCCCCTGCCTCGTCAGAAATGGAAGAGAGACGGAAGGTCCTCCAGGGGAGACCTCGACATCTCACCCTCTTCTGCCTCAGAGGTAAATCCAGCCAGATGGATGAGATCTATTCCCGGATTCGATTGCGAGAGCATGATATCATCGAGCGCTTTGCTCCCGAGGAGCTTCATGGGTTGATGGTTCATTTGCGAGAGGTCCAGGCGGATGAAGTGAAAAAGGCCTTTGAGCGGATTTTGGGAAACGAAGAATTCTCAAAACTGAAATGTCTGATGATCCCGATTCATTCTCCAAAAGATCTTGAAAGCCATCCCATTCAACTGATTAAAAAAAAGCTCGATGAGATGGAAGAGGGAACGATTATGACCCTGAACCCCTCCCAAGCCCCGGAAATTTAAGATTAAGGATCAGCGGGGGCTCCTCACTCTTATACTTTTTGTTTGACACCCTTCATGTAACTCGTTATATAGTGGTTTGAAATGGATCAAAACTTTAAACAATTCTATTTTTTCAGCGACTTCCTGAATCGGAAGGCCTACCTCCCCTCTGGAAAGAAAGCCGGGAAGGTGGTGGATCTGGTAGCCGAAAGAGGCGACCCCTATCCCCTGATCCTCGGGATGGTCATAAAATCCAAAGGAAGGAAGAAAGATTTTATCCCATGGGAGAAGACGCTTCACATTGAACCCAGGATCATCCTGTCCGAAGAAGACTTCTTCGATCTGACAAATTTCCTAACCTCAAAAGATGTGGTCCTCCTCCGGGAGGAAGTGATGGATAAACAGATCGTGGACACTTATGGGGCAAAAGTGGTGAGGGTCAATGACCTCCATTTCTTAAAAGTGGAATCCCGTTTGCGGCTGGTTCATGTGGATGTCGGATTTCGAGGGTTGATGAGGAGGGTGGGCTGGGAAAGATATGCCGATCGGGTGCTGGAGTGGCTTTTTTCTTATAAACTTCCAAACCAATTCATCTCATGGAAATATGTTCAGCTCCTCTCCGGCTCTGACCTGCTTCATCTCAGCGTCTCTCAAAAAAAATTGTCCCACCTCCATCCGGCAGACCTTGCCGACATCATCGAAGATTTAAGCGGTCGGGAACGTTCGGCCATCTTCGATGCTCTCGATCCCGAGACCGCCGCCGAGACCCTCGAAGAGATCGATCCCAAGATCCAGAAGGCCCTAATCGAAACCATTCCCGTGGAGAAGGCGTCGGACATCGTGGAAGAGATGTCGCCCAGTGATGCAGCCGATCTTCTCGCGGACCTTCCAGAGGAGAGAGCAGAGGAGATCCTCGAAGGGATGGAACAGGAAAAAGCAGAAGATCTCAGAGAACTGCTGGTCCATCCGGAAGAAACAGCAGGTGGACTCATGACCACGGCCTATCTCAGCTTGACACCGGAGATCATGGTTGATTCAGCGATATCCAGATTAAAGGCAGAAGCCCCGAATCTGGACATCATGGATTACATCTATATTGTGGATGAAGAGGAGAGCCTACAGGGGGTGGTGAGCATCCGGGACCTTCTCACAGCACAGTCCCATCAACCTCTATCCGAAATCCAGGTTCCCAGGGTGGTGAGTGTGACCCTGGATGAAGATCAAAAAGAGGTTGTGGAGATCTTTGCAAAATATGGGTTTCGAGCACTGCCGGTGGTAGACGATGAAAACCATCTGAAGGGTGTGATCAGCTTCCGCAACGTTCTCGAAGTTTTGGCACCTGATGCAGGGTAATCCAATACACCAATCACCCTACCCCCCGATCCCAGAATGACCCATATCCCCATTGAAAGTTTTTGAAAACGTTTGATGATGGAGTATGGAATCACGGGATGGATCTGGTCCTGGCCAGGCAGGACCAACAGGTGAAACCTCATTAGTACGACCATGACCGACTACAAAAAGTTTTCTTCAGGCTCAAGACAATCCCTCTGGAGGACCATCAGCCTCTTCTTCATTCTAATGGGTCCTGGCATCATCACCTCCAACGTGGACAATGATGCAGGTGGGATCACTACCTATTCTCTCGCCGGGGCGGAATTTGGGCTCAAACTGATCTGGTCTCTCATCCCTATTATGGTCGTCCTCATCGTGATCCAGGAGATGTGCGCCCGCATGGGAGTGGTTACGGGAAAAGGCCTTTCAGACCTGATCCGAGAAAAATTCGGCGC
>OGCL01000702.1_pt1 | contig 33225 bp, 39 predicted proteins | sample 1570041 | NCBI WGS metagenome assembly OGCL01 (sample SAMN06266162, study PRJEB24511) | hot springs metagenome | isolation source: Hot spring water | place: South Africa: Limpopo | collected 2015-06-22 | reverse complement strand
GTCGGGATTCTCAGAGCCCGGAGCATCTCATCCACATCGAAATCAACAAGGAGTGTGCCCTGAAAGAGGATGGCTCCTGAAAGCTCAGTTCCGCCTGTTCCGGATATCTTTCGGCCATTCACCTCGACATCGTTTCTTGGTCGAAAATAGGCACGCAGTCCAAGACGCTGAAGCCCATGGGCTGAAGCCTCTCCCATCCTTCGGTAGAGGTCTTCGATCCTCGAAGGGATTCGAGGATCTGTTTTGGAAATGTAGATTTCCCACCCTAATTCCGCCCTTCCCCAGTAGATGGCTCCCCCACCGGTGAGTCTACGGTTGATCTCAACTCCTTTTCCCCGGCAGTAATCGAGTCGCACCTCTTCTTCGACGGATTGATGATGGCCGACCAGAACTGAAGGATTGGAGAACTGGAGAAATCGGAGAGTATGAGGAATCTTCTCGCAAGCTTTCTGCTCGAGAAGAACCTCGTCAAGAGCCATATTTTCAGCAGCACTGCGGGCGCCAGTATCTAAGAGTCGCCAGATTTCCATTAGATGATTGTATAGCTTATTTTTTCTTACCCTTCAACGGACACTATGGATTTTTACATTCTAAAGTGATAGATTGATAAATATCGAATGCGGTTAAAAGAGGAGAAAAATGAGAGAAATGGATTCAAAACAGGTTTCTGAGAAGGCAAAAGGCTATTTTGATCAAGGGTATAACTGAGCGGAGTCTGTCTCCTTGAGTTTCAAGGACTATCTCGGGCTAACAGATTCCTTGCTTCCCCAATTGGCTACCGGTTTCGGTGGGGGTATAGGCCGAAAGGGATCGCTCTGCGGAGCTTTTACCGCATCCATCATGGCCATTGGGGTAAAGAGGGGCAGAACCGATCCAAAGGATCGAGAGGCCCTCTTAATGGTTTATGAGAAATGCCAGCAATTCTGGGAGAAGTTCGAAAAGGAGTTCGGAAGCAGAAACTGTTATGACCTGATCGGCCTTCATCTGGATAATCCAGAGGAGCTTAAGAAGTGGCTTGAGACCGGAGGCCGAGAAAAGTGCACGGCTCTCGTAGGCAAGACTGCCGAGATGCTCTGCGATTCTTTAAGCGAGATAAGATAGGAGCAATTCGTTTGGATCTTCTAAAAACATACCGTCTCTATAAAAAGATCAGCCAGTACCCAAACCTGCTCGGCCTGATTCGAAGCACTTTCATGGAGACCCTTGAGAAGAAAGGGATCATCACACGGACCAAACTTTACGAACAAGCGATTGAGGAACTGAAGAAGGATGGCCTTCCTGATACCGAGGCGAACCGGCAGGAATATTTGGAGGCACTGATCGACTACTATTTTGCTACCCATCTCACCCCCACTGAAATTGAGAACTATATCAATCTTGCCAGAAAAAAAGATAAGGCTATGACTCTGAGCAAGATTGTCAACCAGGATCAGGCAAGCTCCCTTAGGATATTTAATGCCCTCCAGGAATTCTGTGAAATCCCCAAAGGAGAAGTTTACATCTCCAGGGAAGAGGCCGAGGGGATTCGGGTCGCCCTGATCAGTCGTTTCATTTCAAGCCAGCTTCCCTTCATCGGCCTTGCAAAGAATCATATCACCATCCGGGATTTTCATACCCTTCTTGAACGAACGCGCTGGAGTCGCAAACGACCCGGAAAACTTGGAGGAAAAGCCGCTGGAATGATTCTCGCTCATAAAATCCTTCTGCCCCTGCTGGAGGAGAAGGATCCAGAACTCGAAAAGTACGTTCGGGTTCCGGAGACATGGTATTTGAATTCTGGTGTCTTTTCGGAGTTTCTGGACCGAAATAACCTCTACCTTTTCCATACCTATAAATATAGAGATCGAGAGACCATCGAAGAGGAATTCTCAAGGATCGAAGAAAGGTTCCGATTTGCGACTTTTGCTCCGGAGGTGGTTGAAGATTTTCGAAAGATCCTCGAAGAGATCGGTGAACACCCGATCATCATCCGTTCTTCAAGCATGCTTGAAGATAGCTTTGGCTTAGCCTTCTCGGGCAAGTACCTCTCCTTCTTTTTGACCAACCAGGGCGATATTGAGACCCGCCTGAACCATTTCATCATGGGCCTAAAAAAGGTCTTTGCCAGCACCTTTGGCCCTGACCCCATCCTCTACCGCAGAGATCACGGGCTTCTCGATTACGATGAGAGAATGGCCATGATCGTCCAGAAAGTGGTGGGAAGGCGATTTGGGGACTACTTCTTTCCCTTTGCAGGCGGGGTGATGTTTTCCCGCAATGTTCATGCCTGGAATCCCAAGATCAGAAAAGAGGAGGGCCTTGTGAGGTTGGTCTTTGGTCTGGGAACCCGGGCAGTTGACCGGGTGGGATCCGACTATCCCAGGATGATTCCATTAAGCCATCCCCAGCTCCGACCAGAGATCACAGGAGATCAGATCAAGAAATACTCTCAACGGCAGGTGGATGTCCTCAACCTGAAGAAGGGGATATTGGAGACGATTGATTTTAGAACGCTGAAGTCCCAAATTGACTATCCTGATCTCTTTTATGCCGTCTCGATTCAAAAGGACGACCATCTTGCCCCTCCTCTGTTCAAAACCCAGAACCTGAAAGAGGAGGAGCTCTGTCTCACCTTTGATAATTTTTTAACCAAGAGCCATTTCGTCCCCCTTGCGAAAAAGATCCTTTCGAAAATCGAAGGGGCTTATGGAAGGCCCGTAGATATTGAGTTTGCCTGGGATGGGGATAAATTCTATCTGCTTCAGTGTCGTTCCCTTTCCATCCGCAAAGAGAAGGAATCTGTGGAATTCCCAGAAGAGGTCAATCGGGACAAAATTCTGTTTACAACCCAAACAGCCCTCTCCAATAGCATCGTTCCTAATTTGGAGTATATCGTCTATGTGGACCCGAAGGCTTATGACCTGTTGCCTACCTATGAACGAAAGATGGAGATTGCTTCGGTTGTCAATCTATTAAACAAGAGTTTCGCCGAAAAACGCTATGGCTTAATGGGCCCGGGGCGGTGGGGAAGCAACGATATCAATCTGGGCGTCAGAGTCACCTACTCCAATATCAACAAGACCAAGTTATTGGTGGAGATCGCCTTTGCCAGGAATGGTTCAACGCCAGAGGTCTCTTACGGAACCCATTTTTTCCAAGATCTGGTTGAGGCAGACATTGTGATCGTTCCACTCTATCCGGATGATCCCAATTCGATCTTTAACGAGCAGTTCCTGCTACAGTCACCGAATCTCCTTCGGGAAATTGTTCCGGAAGCCCGAGGGACTGCAGAAGTGGTTCGGGTGATTCATATTCCTTCTGTATGTAATGGCCTCTATCTACAGGTTTTTCTAAGCACGGAGCAACAGAAAGGCGTCGGCCTTTTCGGCCCATTGATGGAAATTAAATAGTCTTCTCCTCATACTCTAATTCTTTAATGGAGTGATTGGGTTGAGAAACCTATTGATTTCTTTTCAGATTTGAGTTAAATAATTGGCACGATGGATCCAATGGAAAGGAATGGAATGAGTCTGGCCTGGATATGGCGTAGAGGAAATAGGGACGGATATTGCCTCATACCCCTCTCTCCATAATCTGGGTTAGAAGGAGCAACGAAGAGGCCATGGGCAATATCCACCCATGGCCTTTTTATTAAGAAATTCCGATTACCAAGTACCTATCATCAAATAAATCTTAATAACCAATGATCAATTTTTCTAAACAATGTCTTTTGTTTGGTTATTGGTCATTTGGAAATTGGTGATTATTTGGGATTTGGTCATTGAAATTTAAATCCAAGAAATATTAAAGGGGAGGCGTTAAAAGATGGATCGGATCTTCAGTGGAATTCAACCTTCGGGCGAAATTCATATTGGCAATTATGTGGGAGCGATTCGTAACTGGGTTCAATTAGTTAATCAATACGAGTGCATCTACTGTGTCGTGGACTATCACGCCATAACGATTGAATATGAAGTGAGCTCGATGCAGCGGAGGATTCTTGAAACAGCCACCATCCTTGTGGCCTGTGGATTGACTCCGGATAAGTGCACCGTCTTTGTACAGTCCCATGTACCAGAACATACTGAATTGACCTGGATCTTTAACTGTGTGACACCGATCGGAGAATTGGAAAGGATGACCCAGTTTAAGGAGAAGTCAAAACAGCACCGACACAATATCAACATGGGCCTTCTCGATTATCCTGTGCTTCAGGCAGCGGATATTCTGATCTATAAGGCGGGTTACGTGCCGGTCGGAGAGGATCAGACTCAGCACGTTGAACTCTCGAGAGAGGTCGCCCGAAAGTTCAATGCTCGCTACGGTGAAACCTTTCCTGAACCCCAGGTCCTCCTTTCGACCGCTCCAAGGATTGCTGGAACCGATGGACAGGCAAAGATGTCCAAATCAATGAATAATGCCATCGGGCTTCTTGACCCCCCCGAGGTTATTCAGGAGAAGCTGAGAACAGCAGCCACCTGTCCGCACCGAGAACGCCGGAGCGATCCCGGGCATCCGGAACATTGCAATATCTTCACGATGCACACTGCTTTTTCCAAAACGGATCAGATAGACCATGTAGAAAAGGGCTGTCGAAGTGCGGGAATCGGATGCATCGAGTGTAAAGAGCTCCTTTCTGAGAATATGGTTGAGGAGTTGAGTCTCATTCAGGCGCGCGTGAGAGAAATCAACGGGAAGCCAGGATATATTATTGATGTCTTGAAATCCGGTGCCTCCCGCTGTAAAACCATTGCCACAGCGGTCATGGATGAAGTGAGGCAAAAAATCGGCATCAAATCAGACTGGTGATAAACAACGTAGCACGAATTCTTATTCCGAGCGATCGAATAGAAGGATATATTTGAATCCATACCGCTCTCCAATTTGGCATAGAAGATATTTGGAGGGTCTTGCCCCATACTTCAATTCACTTTTAATCTTCCGATTCCCCTTCCCAATTCTTTCTGGTTGATGACCCGCATGATTATTAGGAATCATCACTTGAAGCCTCCTCATATCTTCAGCAGAAAGACCTTCAGACCCACTAAGAAACGAAGCCAAGGGGAAGAAAAACCTTCCTTGAAACGTTAAGCAAAACTGTGATATTCATTAAAAATAAACAAATTTAGAGAAGGGACAACAATGAGGATTTTAAAAATAATCGTATTCGTTTTATTGATCTGTTTTCGGGGGGTAGGTCACGCCGCAGATCAATCTTCCAGTAAGGAATTCGACCCACAAAAAATTTTTTTCGAACAGAACCCTCCGGAACAGAATTCGGCATTGGCGGAAAGGATTAAAGGTCTTGAGGAGTCTATCTTTAAACTGCGATTAGAGATCGCAACTTTAGAAAGACAGCTAAAAAGTATTCAGGTCCGGCCACCCCTAACCTCCTATAAGCTTCCAACGGAGGTAACCCTATGCGGAGAGAAAATACCCACTGAGGACAGGAATATCTGGGAGAATCTGGATCGGGAGTTTATCATCACTCTGGACAATCATGCTCAGATCCTTCTATGGATGAAACGGGCACGCCGTTACTTCCCCACCATTGAGAAAAGGTTGAAAGAGATGAATCTTCCAGATGACCTGAAGTATGTCACGATTACGGAAAGTGCTCTCAGACCACATGCAGTCTCCTCTTCGGGTGCGGCAGGGATCTGGCAGTTCATCCCTTCCACGGGTGACAAATATGGGATGAGGAGGGGTAAGGCTCTCGATGAGCGTTTCGACTTCTTAAAGGCAACTGAAGGGGCATTAAACTATCTGAAGAATCTTTACGAAGAATTTGGGACTTGGACTCTCGCAATGGCAGCCTATAACGCCGGAGAGAATCGTATCCGGAGAGAGATCGAATTACAAAAAACAAAGAACTATTTCTATCTGGACCTCCCCATGGAGACAGAGCGATATGTCTATAAAATTGCTGTGTCAAAGATAATCCTCTCCAATCCGGAAAAGTATGGCTTCTCTCTTGAAGATTCGGACTTCTACGAACCTCTGAAGTTGGAAAGAGTCCAAATCGAACTGAAACAGCCCCTGCCGATAATGGAGGTAGCACGGGCCATCGGATTTTATTACAAAGAGGTCAAAGAAATGAACCTCCACCTCTCAAACGAGTCGATTCCTGCAGGGACCCATTTTCTCAATCTGCCCTCTGGGACCTCCGAGAGATTTTGGACTTTTTTCAATAACTGGAAGAAGGAATCGGAAAAGAAATAGCCTGCTAATTTTCATTGAAATGATTCAGCAAAAGAAATAGCCTTCATCTTAAGATAAAGGATGGTTAGCATGGAAAAAGAACCGATTTTAATCGTTGACGATGAGCCCATGGTTTTGGGTACAGTTGCCTCCTACGTGACCCATATCGGGTTTGAGCCTATAACCGCCGGGAATGGCAAAGAGGCCTTGGAGCGATTAAGAAGTGATCCCACTGCCATCTTAATCACCGATATCAGGATGCCTGAAATGGACGGGTTTGAGTTAATGAAAACGGTCCGGTCTGAATTTCCGGATATCCATATCATTGCCATGACCGGTCACGGGGCTTCCTATACCTTTACCGATGTGGTTGAATGTGGAGCAACCGATTACCTGAACAAACCTTTCTCCCTCGACGAGTTGAGGGCCAAATTGAATCGGGTGAGTCGAGAAAGAGAACTCCTCAAAAATTTAAAACAGAAATCGATGGAACTGGAAAAGGCGAACGAAGACCTGAGAAGACTCGATAACCTGAAATCCATTTTCGTCTCAAGCGTATCACATGAACTGCGGACCCCTCTGACCGTCATCAAAGAGTTTATCTCCCTCATGCTGGAAGGATATGGAGGCTCGCTCACAGAGGATCAGAAAGAATATCTGGGCATTGCCCACAAGAACATCCTGCGGTTGACGAACCTTATCGATACGCTATTGGACTTCTCACGGATTGAATCCGGAAAAGGGTTACAGCTGAAATTTGAACCCACCCCTTTGACGGAAGTGGCTGAAGATGCAGTGATGACATTAACCCAATCGCTCGAAGAGAAGAGTATAACCTTGGATAACCGCCTTGATCCGGACATGCCTATGGTTCTGATTGACCGAAATCGTTTGATTGAAGCGTTAATCAACCTCATTAGTAATGGAATTAAATTCACTCCGGCCGGAGGCAAGATCACAATCGATACGAAGGGACTTACAGAGAAACGGGACTATTTGAAAGTGGTGGTGAGTGACACAGGTGTCGGAATTCCTTCAGAAGAATTGCCCAAAATATTCGATCGATTCTATCAGGGTCAGAGCAGTGGGATTTCGATGGGGTTAGGGCTGGGACTTGCCATTACTAAGGAGATCATTGAAGGACATCAGGGCACCATTCAAGCAGAGAGCCGTCAGGGAATTGGAACGACATTTATCTTCACCCTTCCCCTCCTCGAGGTAAATAATATCTTCCGGTTGATCATCGAGCCGATGTTAGAAGAATCTGAAAAAGAGAAACTCCCTCTTTCAATGATCCGAGTGAAGTTCTGGGATCCAAAGCAGAAAAGGGAGGTGGTCTTGAGCCAGGAGTCCTGGGGAAGTGTGAAATATGCACTTCAGAAGATGGTCCGTTCAGTCGATATGATCGTCCCCTTTACAAACAGCTTCATCTTTATCTTTTCATTTATTGACCAAAAGCTCGCTGTGGAAATCGGAGAAAGGGTGGAGGTAAAGCTAACCCAAGGATCCTATGTTCCAAAGGGGACAGAGGTCCAATTCAAAACCTATTCCTATCCCCAGGATGCAGGTTCAAAAGAAGAATTTTTAAAAGGGTGCCGTCAACTGATCAAGATGGAGTAAACCCTGCTATAAATCTAAAGGAAGGAGTTGACGAAAATGAGAAAGGGGTATCGGGAAGTTCCTCCCATTAGAAGCGTTTATCCTATGATGAGACCATTTATGATGATCTGCATCCTGCTGATCTTCTTGGCGGGCTGTGAGGGAAAGTCTACCCCATCCCAAGGCAAGACAGAGTCAATTTCTGTTCCGAAAGTGACTGTCGAGAAAGAGAAAGCGGAAAAAGAAAAACCTCTTCCTCCCGAAGTAAAGATTAAGTTGAAGAGAGATGGTAAAGATAATTATTCTTGGGAATTGAGTGGTTCCGATGCGGATCAAATTCTGAAGGTAAATGAAAAATTGAGAAAGAAATTAGGAGGAGAACAGCAGAAATAATCGGCAATAGGGTCAGACCTCACTCTCAACAAAGGCAACCTCTGCAGATAATCGTCTTATATGGAAGGAGGTATTGAAAAGTTATGGAAACATTTATTGAGCAGATCATGAAGGAACTTCCCTTTGGGCTTGGAATTGCCATACTCATCTTTTTGGGAATCCTATTGATCATCTGGCTTCTTCTCCCTCTCTGGGTCTTGTTTGTCCAGTGGAATACCGGAAAGATCCGAGAAGAGATCCGAAGGCTTGCCGATCAGATGGAAAGAAAGGATTTGAATAAACCCTGCTAGAAAGTTTTCAACCTTCTAACGGGAAGGCTCACATTTCGATAGAATCTAAACTTTGCACGGGGCAAGAAGCGGGGTTTTCTAACGGGGTGAAAAGAGAAATACGATTCCAGGCAAGAGAATGAAAGAAGCCTCCAATAATTTTAAATTCGCCACTCCATTGAAAACCAGAGTCCAATCATATCAGGAGCTCCTGGATTTCAGCTCCCGATGGAATGATATCTTTAGGGGTAGCCTGAAGTGGGTTTTCCTCCTATTTTTCCCTTTGATGATTGGCCTTGTCCATTCTCAGGAGCTTCCCAAAATCCCTCTCTATATCAAACAGAAAACGATACAAGTCGAAGTGGCCAAGACCCCTGCGGAAAGGGCTGTTGGATTAATGAACCGAAAGCACCTTGGGAAAGATGAAGGGATGCTCTTTATCTTCGAAGAGGAAGGATATCATAGCTTCTGGATGAAAGACACCTACATTCCGCTGAGCATTGCCTTCATCAACCGGGAAGGCCGTATTGTGAAGATCGCGGATATGAAACCCTTGGCCCTGACCTCGCATTCTCCTCCGCAACCTATTCTCTATGCCCTGGAGATGAATCAAGGGTGGTTCTCTAAGAATGGGATCAAGGTCGGAGACTTGATCAGATTTTCCAAATAACCTGAAAAAGAAGTTTCGGGTTTGAAGTTTCAAGTTTATAAATCAGAAACTTGAAACTACAAACTTATAACTTGAAACTCTAAGGGGTATCGTAATCTCCGGTCCAGCAGTAGAGACAGAGTTTTTCGCGAGGAAGACCGATGGCTTCCACCATATCTTCGATCCTCTGATACTTGAGCGTCGTCGCTCCCAACTCCTTGCAGATCCAATCGACCATCCGCTGATACTTCTTGGAACGGTGCTCAATATATTCTCTCACATCTTCAATATCCTTACCCTCAAGGGCACGGATCGCCTTGCGCGCCGCCAGCTCTTTTGTATAGCGAGTGGAGAGGGCGAAACGGCAGGGGAACATCAAAGGAGGGCATGCGGGTCGGATATGAACCTCCTTGGCTCCGTATTCCCAGAGCTTTTTGATGGTGTAATTCTTCAATTGTGTCCCCCGCACGATCGAATCTTCGCAGAGGACAATGCGGTTTCCCTGAATCACTGATCCCACCGGAATGAGTTTCATCGTTGCCACCAGATCTCTGATCTCCTGCGAAGGTGGGGTGTAACTTCGGCCATAACCGGGTGTATATTTCACCAGAGGCCTTCGATAAGGGAAACCCGACTCCATGGAATAACCGATGGCATGACCTACCCCTGAATCTGGAACACCAGCCACCAGGTCTGCCTTCACCCTGTCTCTTCGAGCCAGTGCCCTTCCGCAACGCTCTCGAACCAGCTCCACGCTGATGCCCTCATAACTGGAGGCAGGATAACCTGTATAGATCCATAAAAAGGCACAGATCTGATTCTTTGTCTGACCAGGCGATTTTTCCACAAGTCCATCCCTCCCGATGAGCACAATCTCTCCGGGATCGAGATATTTTTTAATCTTGAAGCCTAAATTGAGAAAGGAACAGGTCTCTGTCGCAACAGCATAGTCGTCTTCCCGTTGTCCGATCACCAGAGGGGTTCTTCCCAGACGATCACGGGCAGCATAGATTCCCTCTTTCTTGAGCAGAAGGATAGAGGCAGAACCCTTAATGCAATCATAAACAGACTCGATACCATCGAGCAGTGTTGGCCCTCGGGTGATGAGTTTGGCAATCAGCTCAACGGAGTTGATCCCTCCGCTTGACATCTCTCCAAAAGTTTCTCCATTACGGAGAAGTTCAGAGGCCAACTCATTCACATTCTCTATCAAACCCGCTGTCACAATGGTGAAATTTCCAAATCGGGAGCCGATAATCAGAGGTTGAGGATCCCTATCGCTGATCACGCCGATCCCGAAGGGACCCTTCATCGTTTTATAATCATCGAAAAATTTTGATTTGAATTGACTCTTGCTGATATCGTGAATGGAACGATAAAACCGTTTGCCCAATACGGCCATCCCGCCATATTCGGTTCCCATATGGGAATGGTAGTCGGTTCCGTAAAGCAGCAAGTCCGCACAATTCTTTTTCGTAACGATACCGAAGACCCCGCTCATGTCTCCTCCTCAGCCAAGCTCTCGTTTATCCCAATAACAAAGCCTTTCTTTCTTGTCAATTAGGTAGAAAATAGGTAACGTCTAACGGTCACGGTGACGATGCCCGTATCGTCATTCGGTAACGTCTCTCGTCTAAAGAATTTGACGTTACCCCCAGACGTCAGACGAAACAGGCTTCGTAGCCGTAACCCTAACCCATGCCTTTGATTACATCAAGGTCTCCTCGATGGACGGGGTCCATTGAAGAATGAATGCATCCTCATTCCCGTAGTAGTTCGGCGAGATGCCGATCATCTGGAACCCCATGCGTGAATAGAAGGCCTGTGCACCGAGATTGCTTCTCCTCACCTCCACCCGCAACCTTTTTAAATGGGTCATTTCCATTGCTTTTCGAAGAAGTTCCTTTCCAATTCCCTTTCTCCTCTGCGAGGGAAGGACAGCAATCGAGATAATCCGTCCTTCTGGAATAAAGACAATATACCCCGAGATTTGTTCCCGTTGATCCGCCGTTTCCACATAGACAAGAAACGTTTCTGGACAGAAAGTATGAAGCTCGATAAAGGTTCTCCGGTCATAGGGAGACTTTGGGAAGGATTCTCGTTCGATTTGAAGAATCGCATTCAGGTCAGCAAGAGAGAATGGGCGGATCATTGGTCCCTTTTTCGCCGGATATAATGGAGACAACACCTCCAGTCAATGGCCGCGAACGCACATTGGTCAACTTAGATTTTTTCATCAACCCTTCATATTCCTCAGCATACCGAAACTGGAGGACGGATTGAGGGAGATAGGCATAGGCTCCCCGATCGCCCGAGATCCACCCTCCAACGCGAGGAAGAACCTTCTGAAAATAGATGGGGTAGAGCGATCGCATCAGCCCTTTCTCTGGAAAGGTAAATTCAAGAATAACCACCTTTCCGCCCGGCCGGACGACCCGGACCATCTCGGAAATGGCCTGTTCCTTCTTAACAACATTTCTAAGGCCGAAAGCCATCATCGTACCGCTGAAAGTATTTTCCCGAAAAGGGAGTGAGAGGGCATCGCCAAGCCCAAGAACGACTGTTTGAAAAAGGTCCTTCTTCAAAAGCTTTTTACGGGCCTTTTGAAGCATCGGTTCTGAAAAATCGAGACCGAAGACCCTTTTTCGAAGTCCGTCCTGACGAATGATCTCAATCGCCACATCTCCAGTGCCAGTGGCCACATCGAGGATCCACCCCTTATCTTCACGAAACTCTCGAACTGCCGTCCTTCTCCAGTAGGAGTCTCTCCCAAAGCTGAGAAGATGGTTGAGAAGATCATAGGTCGAAGCGATGTTGTCGAAGAGATTTCGTATGGACTCGGGATGGAGTGAGTAAGTTTTCATTCAGAAAAATTATAGCAAAAGAGAAAACGAACGGCAATTGACATCACTTTTCACAAAAAGTAGAATATAAAAAAATGTTATCTTTTGAAGCAAAGTGGCCCTCTAAAAATGGAAATCATCCTTACCTTATCCTTAACCTAAGACCTCTTTGAGGTGCGGATCAGCTTCTATGGTTGCGTCCATTATGAAATCGAAAAATTTCCTCTCCGCCCTCATGATTTGTATCCTCCTGATTTCTCCCTGTTACGCTGAGATGTATAAGTGGGTAGACGAAAAAGGGAGAATCCATTTTTCCGATGATCTTTCAAGGGTCCCAGAGAAGTATCGCTCTGGTTCCGAGATTCGAAAGATTCCTCAAGAGGGAAAAGAAACCACCATATCAGAATCCCAAGAGAAGCCAAGAGCCGGTTCTGGAATCACACCTACGACTTCCTTGGAGGGCCTTCAGGGATATGAGGTGAATCTTCTAAGAAGGCATGAATTATGGCTGACAGAGGTTATCCTGAATGGAAAGATGAAATACTTCTTCATCGTAGATACCGGTGCCAGCTTCACACTGATCAGCCGCCAGATCGCTAATGAATTAGGCATCCCCATCAACGATGAAACACCTTTTATTCGCATCAGCAGTGTGAGCGATGTGGTTTTGACCCCCTTGGTGACCTTGCGATCGGTCCAGGTAGGAAATGCCCTGTTAGAAAATGTAGATGCTCTCGTCTACACCATGCCCCACTATTCGGGGCTTCTGGGAAATTCGTTTCTCAATAAGTTCAAAGTGGTGATCGATTCGCTCCACGCAAAGATGACGCTCTTTCCTCTGGAGGGAGTGCCCTCAGCGGAGCGGCCTGGTGGATATAGCCGTGACTACTGGGTCGGTCAGTTCCGATTCTATCATCGAAACCTCGAAGAGTTAAAAAGACTGAAGGCCAACTATGAAAGCAGGGGTTTGAGAGGGGAACTGACAAGGATCAACAATGCGATTCGATATTTTGAGGAACAATTGAACGAACTGGAGCGGAAGGCTTCATTTGCCGGCGTACCCAGGAACTGGAGAGAATAACAACACTGTTATACAGTGGAATAATTCTAAATTCGAAGCACGAAGTCCGAAACGAGCACGAATGCTCAAAATCTAAATGTCCTAAACAAAAGATTTCCGAATTTTGGAATGGTTTCGAATTTCGAAATTCGGATTTCGGATTTACATGGCGAAGCCAGGATCAGGGTGTATACAGCACAACCAGGAGTTTGGCTTCGGTGTCGCTGAGATTTCGAAGTTTATGGGGGATGCCCGAATCGAAATGGAGGGTTTCCCCTTTCTTTAGATGATTCTGATTTTCGCCGACCCTCACCTCGATCTCTCCTCTTAAGACATAGATAAATTCCTCTCCCTCATGACGATATTCCACCATCCGATGGTCCTGCCGTGGATCGATAGTGACAAGAAAAGCTTTCATATGTTTCGTCTCGGCATCTGGAGTGAGTGTTTTGTAAGAGTAGGCCTGCGTCCTTTTATAAAAGCTCTCTCTCCTCTTTTTGGCTAAGGCTTCCTGCTCTTCTGCGGACAGGAAAGATCCTGAATCGACCGAGAGGGCTTTGGATATCTGAATCACCGCCGAAACAGGAGGAATGACTTTCCCCTCCTCAATCTCCCTGAGATAGCGGTGTGAGAGTCCAGTTTTATTGGCAAGAGTTTCGAAAGTGATCTTTCTGAGTTGACGGAGTTGTTTCATCTTTGCTCCAAACGATTTTTCATCAACCTTCTTCGTGACCATATGGCCTCCTTATAATCTATCTAATTTTTCATCCCGTTAGAAATGCCGCTCAGATGCACTTTGGCGGAAGGTAATCCCCCATTCGGTTTCGAGTCGTTCGGTTCCGCACTTCGCTGAACTCACAATTCGGAGTATATCGAAGGGACGCAACGGCTGGAATTTCTAACGGGATCAATGACTCCATTATAATCCCAATTCTTTTTTTTTCAACTGAATTTTTTCTTTTGGTTATTTTGTTTTCGTTATATAATTAAATAAAGGAGTCTAAAAGAAAAATGCGATGGGTGAATGCCGGAGTGGTTGAAAACCGCTTTGAAGGGGACAGGGTATCACAGGCCTTGAAAGAGGCTGGAATCCCCTATATGATTAAGTCCTTTCTTGATACGGCATATAATGGGCTCTACCTTCCCCAGAAGGGCTGGGGACGCATCATGGTTCCAGAAGAATTCAACAATGAGGCAGAACGGATCATTGCTGAAGTGAGAACATTTTTCCAAAAGGAGGTCAAAGATGAAACTGAATAGCTTGGAAGAGATCTTAAGGTTTGCCGTTCGGAAGGAGGCAGACGCCGCATTAGCTTACCGAATCGCTGCCGATCGGGCGCGCCCTGGAGTCAAACAACTATTTGAAGAGTTAGCCGAAGAGGAAGAGGGACATAAGAAAAAACTTGAAAGATTCGATCTAGAGAAAATCAATCGAATGAAGTTGAAAGAAACAAAAGGATTGGGTTTGAGTGAAAGGATGGAGGATATTCCTTTTGGTCCACAACTGACTTATGAGGAACTCCTTCGGATGGCCATTAAAAATGAAGAGAGGTCTGAGAAACTTTATACCTCAACGGCCAAACTGGTCAACGATCCAAATCTGAAGAAGTTGTTGATAATTCTGGCCAGGGAAGAGTCAACCCATAAGGAAAGACTTGAAAAAATTTATGACAATGAGATTTTGAAAGAGTTCTAAATGATGAACTCTCTACTCCGAAATCGATTCAATCGATGGGTCGGATCCTGATAGAAGGATGAAACCCAAAAAGTTGAAAAAAAAATTTGAATTTGTCGATCACACTGCGGACATTGGGCTGGTTGTCTATGGCAAAGATCTCAAGACGCTTTTCGAGAATGCCGGTGAGGCTTTCTTTCATGTCATCACCGATCTGAAAAAGGTGAGGCGAAGTGAAGAGAGAAAGATCGAACTGAAGAAAGAGAGCTTGGAGCGACTCATGGTGGATTGGTTAAATGAACTCCTTTACCTCCATGAGGTGGAGAATCTTCTATTGAAGCGTTTTGAGGTAGATGGAATCGGAGAGGAAGGATTAAAAGCTACGGTCAAGGGAGAATCGTTTAAAGAAGGGGTCCATGTGATCAAGACCAGTGTGAAAGCGGCAACCCATCACCAGATTCAAGTGAGAAAGGAAAATGGCCATTGGAAAGCACAGGTCATTCTGGATCTCTGATGGATGAACGGATTGAATTAGATTGATTCATTAAGGTTACGGCTAAGAAGCCCGTTTCGTCATTCGGTTAGGGTTAGGTTTAAAGAATTAAACACGGCAGACGTAGCCTTTTATGAACGATACGGGCCTCGCTTCCCTAACCGGTAGACCTGTTTTTTCATACAAGGGGTGATCAAAATGTCTGCAGACGAAAAGATTAAGGTTCAGAAGATAGATGATTATCGATGGAGAATCCCTCGTGAAGGGAAGATGAGGACAGATGGCGTCATCTATGCGGAGGAGCGGATGTTCGGGGATATCCGGCAGGACCAAAGCCTTCTGCAAGTCGCCAATGTGGCATGGCTACCTGGTATTGTCGGACAATCCCTGGCAATGCCTGATGTCCACTGGGGATACGGGTTTCCCATTGGCGGAGTGGCAGCCTTCGATCTGAATGATGGGATCGTTTCTCCGGGAGGCGTTGGATATGACATCAACTGAGGGGTCAGATTGATGCGCTCAGGTCTGAGCCGCAAGGAGATTGAAGGACGAATCAAGGAAGTCGTCGAAGCCCTCTTCTTTAATATCCCTTCGGGAGTGGGGTCCCATCGAAAAGACATGAAGCTCTCAAAAGAGGAACAGAAGCAGGTCTTCCGTAAAGGGGCAAAATGGGCGGTTGAGAGAGGTTTTGGAATAGTAGAGGATATCGAACATATCGAGGAAGAAGGCTGTATCGAAGGAGCAGACCCGGATGCCGTTTCTGAAAAGGCAATGGAGAGAGGTAGGGCCCAATTGGGGACATTGGGCTCTGGAAACCATTTCGTTGAAGTGGGGTACGTGGCTGAAGTCTTCGATGCCTTCATCGCACAAACTTTAGGTTTATGGAAAGATCAGGTGACAATACTCGTTCACACTGGCTCCAGAGGTTTAGGCCACCAGGTCTGTGACGATTATATAAGGGTGATGATGAATGCCGCCCGAAAATATCAGATTGAGCTTCCGGACCCACAACTCTGTTGTGCACCAATCTCCTCACCAGAGGGAGAACAATATTTAGGAGCAATGGCCTCTGCAGCCAATTATGCCTTCACCAACCGACAGATGATTTCGCACTGGGTAAGGGAAACTTTCGAACAGGTTTTTAAAAAGGGGCCAAGAGATCTTAAGCTCGATCTCATCTACGATGTCTGTCATAACATCGCAAAGATTGAAACCCATACGGTCAATGGAGAAAAAAAGAAGCTCTGTGTTCATAGAAAAGGGGCGACTCGGGCTTTTCCTCCAAATCACCGCGATATTCCTGAGGATTTCAGAACGGTCGGTCAGCCTGTCCTCATCCCAGGGGACATGGGCAGATGCTCTTACGTATTAATCGGGACGGAAAGGGCCATGCAAGAGACCTTCGGTTCCACCTGCCACGGAGCTGGAAGAGTGATGAGCCGGAATCAGGCCATTAAAGCGGCTAAGGGAAGGGCTGTGGCCAGAGAGCTGGAAGACCGTGGGATTATTGTAAAAGGAGCGAGTCGCGGAACAATCGAAGAAGAGATCCCTGAAGCCTATAAAGATGTCAATGATGTGGTCAACGTGGTTCATCACGCAGGCATCAGCCTCAAAGTTGTGAAACTGGTGCCCATGGGAGTGGTGAAAGGATAGGGTTTCTATTTAAGATTTTAGATTGCAGATTGCAGATTTAATATCTGAAATCTAAAATCTCAAATCTAAAATGAGATTATGAAGATTCTGGCCATTGATATTGGAGCAGGAACCCAGGATATTCTCCTTTTCGATTCTGAGAAAAATATCGAGAATTGTACCAGTCTGGTTTTGTCGACACCCTCAAGAATTCTTGCAAAGAAAATAAGTAAGGTTGATGGGGACCTTTATCTCTATGGAGATACAATCGGAGGGGGATCAATCACTCGGGCAATCTCCAATCACCTCAAAAAGGGTTATCGCATAGTCATGGATGCATCTTCAGCCTATTCCATTCGCAACGATTTGGATGAGGTCATGGCGATGGGAATTGAAGTAGGGGAAAAACCTTCCTCTGGCCACTTCCATGAATTAGAGATACGTGAGATTGATCTGGAACTGCTTGGCCATTTCCTTACACAATACGGAGAAGAATTTAGATTCGATGTCATTGCCATTGCCGTTCAGGACCATGGAGTGGCCCCTAAAACGATTTCAGACCGGGTTTTTCGGTTTCAACAGATGGAGGCAATGCTGCGTCAAGATAAAAGGCCTGAGTCATTTCATTTCGCGGAAGACTCCGTTCCAGACTATTTTCTCAGGATGAAATCAGCATTGAAAGCTGTGAAAAGAACTTTCGAGCAACCCGCTCTGGTGATGGACACAGCTTTTTCTGCTATTCTGGGATGTATGGACCACGAAAAAGAACCGTTTCTGGTCGTCAATGTCGGAAACGGACATACGATTGCCGCTCTGCTCATCAATGGAATGATCGAAGGGCTCTATGAACATCACACCCATCGGTTAACTCCGGAAAAACTTGAAAAGCACCTTCGTCTCTTCTGTCGAGGGGAATTGAGTAGGGGGGAGGTCTTCGAAGATGACGGCCACGGAGTTATCACCCTGACTCCTTATTATGGCGATATTATGGCGAGAGTCACAGGTCCTAACCGTAATCTTTTTCAAAAAACATCATTAAATTTTTCCTATGCCGCCCCTGGCGGCAATACCATGATGACCGGTCCTCTGGGGTTAGTGAAAGCCGCTCTTTATAGATTTCAGAACAGAGAAAACAAGCGGCATTAAGAAGTTGAATTGATATTAATAGTCTCATAATAGAATAGACACTCTTGGTCAGGAGCTTAAAGGGTTTAATTTAAGAGGGGGTTAATTCCCTCCCCTCAAAGTAAGGAGGAGGTTAAAAGTGGAAAGGGTTTACTACTCTTCTTTTGATTCAACATGGTTGAAGAAGGTGTTTGTTGCCTCCACGGAGCGGGGTATCTGCATGGTGGATTTTTTAACCTCGGAGGGGAGGTTCTTAAAAGAGTTAAAAGCTCGCTCCTCCGGAAAAATTGTGCGTGATGATCGAAAGAATCAGAAAGCCCTCATTCAACTGAAAAAGTATCTCGAAGGCAAGCTCCAGCGTTTTGATTGCAAACTGGATATAAGAGGAACCCCCTTTCAGAAAAAAGTGTGGTCAGCTATAGTAAAAATCCCTTATGGCAAAACCCGTTCTTATAAAGATATTGCCCATGCTATTGGCCATCCAAAGGCTTTTCGGGCTGTTGGAAATGCAAACGGAAGCAACCCTATCCCTTTGATCGTTCCATGCCACAGAGTGATCGAAAGCAATGGTGCATTGGGTGGATTCGGTCACGGGCTGAAGGTAAAAAAGCAACTGCTGGACTTTGAAAAGACCCATGCAATTTGATCAGTTTCTCAAGGAAGTTGCAGCTTATTTAGGCCTTCAGTGGCGGCCATTTCAGAGGAGAGGGATTAAGAGAAAGGTTGAACGCAGACTCACTCAACTGGGTCTTTTCGATTTTGAGACGTATCTAAAAAGAATCAAGGATGATCCTACCGAACACGCATATCTCTCAAATATTCTCACCGTTACCATCTCAAGATTTTTCAGGGACAAGGAAGTCTTTGATGCCCTGGAGACCTCTATTCTTCCAGCAATTCTTAGAAACAGAGAAAAATCCGATTTGAAGATCTGGTCCATTGGCTGCGCCAGTGGTGAAGAACCATACAGTTTTTCGCTATTGTGGAAAGAAAATTTTGAGAAGGAATATCCGGGAATTCTTCTCTCAATATTAGCCACAGATATTGATGAGAAGATGATCGAGAGGGCGAAGGAGGGCCGCTACAAAAAGAGTTGCCTCCGTGAAGTCCCGGAAAATATTTTAAGGCATTATTTCAGGGCCGAAAATGGATTCTATGTTCTGAATGAGGTGATCCGAAAAGGTGTGGAATTTAGGGCCCATAATATCCTTGAGGAAGAATCCTTCTCAAATATGGATATCGTCTTTTCCCGTAACTTAGCCTTTACCTACTTCTCGAAAGAATCTCAGATAAAAGTCCTCAAGAAACTTGCTGCATGTTTGAACGACCACGGGTATCTGATAATCGGAAAAGACGAAACCCTTCCCTTCACCTACCCCACCCTCTTCATCCCGATTTTTCAATCTGAAAAAATTTACAAAAAGTTTAATCCAACTGACCTGGTAGGACTGAATGAGGTTCTTTAGAACGAACAAACTCGCCGGTGGCAATTAGGCATCCAGTAAACCTCGTTAGAAAGCTCTTTCTAACGAGGTTTACCTTTTCGATCTCTTCTTCAGCTTTTTAATCTCTTCTTCAACTTCCTCTGCTCCCTCAGCATAAAACTTCTCTTCATCGGGAGCCAACTCGCGAAGAAGCCGGAGGAACTCGCCTGCATGAACTCGTTCTTCATCGGCAATGTCCTTAAGGACCTCGATAGCAAGCTTATTGTCCGTTGACTCTGCAAGCGGCATGTACAACTGAATCGCTTCGTACTCAGCAGCGACCATGAATCGAATGGCTCGAATGAGTTCCTCATTGGTGAGTTTCCTGTCATTTGCCAATCCTGAAAAAGGCGATCCAAATTCCGGCATAACTATTCTCCTTTCTTTATATTTCTCTTATCTCTGACCCAACGATTTGACCGACTATTATAAGGTTATCTTACCTAATTTCAATAATCTTGACTTTATGGCTCCTTCTGTCCGTTTATGTTCTTCTGAAATTTCTTTGAATGATTTGCCTCCATCAAAACTCTTGATCAGTTGGTTATCTTCCTCTTCGGCCCAAGGCTCCCCCGCATTTTCTGGAAGGGCTCCTTGACGCATCTGTCTACTTTGGATTCTTGACAACGCCTCGATTGCCTTGAACAAAACCCTCACCGTATCTGGATGCTGGTAGGGACTGTCTTCTGGAAATACTTCTCCTGTAAATGGATCTATCCCATCGCTCAGCAATCTTAGAATTTGTATCGCCCGGTCAGTATCCATTTTTGCTAATACATACAAGGCTCAGAGGTTCGTAATAGAAATCTAAAGCACTGCGGTTCAGCCGCTGGCGATGGCTAAAGGCTGCAATGGTTCTTACACTCGACAAGAAATCATGTTGGAATGGTTGCAACAGGCAAAACAGTTTTTCTCTATTAAGACGAAAATTACTCTTTTTTCGCTTGGAATTACTTTTAACTCTTGACACTGAAGGCTTTATAGGGAGCATACGCCCAAATTCACTTTTTTGCCTCTTTTATTTCAAAATCAAATAACATAGAAGCATTTAAAACTTGGGAAAATTCCTTAATACGTTTTTCTGCCAATTTAACATATGCTTCATTTATATCGTAACCGACATAATGACGATGTGTTTTTATTGCTGCCAGAGCCGCTTGCCCGCTTCCTATAAATGGGTCAAGGACTACCTCTCCTTCAAATGTATAAAGTTGAATCAGTCTATAAGGTAATTCTATGGGGAATGGGGCGGGATGTCCTATTTTAGTTGCGGGTTCAGCGGCAAATGTCCATACACTTTTAGTAAATTCAAGAAACTCCTCTTTAGTAATAGTGCTTTTCCTTTTTACACCCTCTCTGCTGAACATACCTTTTGAAAAAACTAAAATATACTCATGGATATCCCTGAGCGTAGGATTTTTAGCTGAAAGCCAGCTACCCCACGCAGTAGAAGGACTACCACTTGAGGCTTTATTCCAGATGATTTCACCCCTCATCAAAAATCCTAAATCTAACATGTCCTCAACGATAAAGGCGTGAAGAGGAATGTATGGCTTTCTTCCAAGATTGGCGTTATTAATGCACACCCTACCACCTGGAACGAGTACTCTCTTAACCTCCATCCATACCCTTCTCAAAAATCCTCTGTATTCGTTTAAAGTAAGGTTCTCATCATACTCCTTTCCGACATTATAAGGTGGGGAAGTAACCATTAAGTGAACACAATTATCCGGCAACTCTTCCATTTTCTCGCTAGTTTTGCAAAAGATTCTATCCAAAAATCGAGAAGGAATAGGATTTTCTACATACCTGATTATCTCCTCTTTTGGTAACCCCTCATATAATCTACTTGCATAAAATGGGGTAGAATCATGGTTAATCCGTCCGGGTGAACCAAAAGCACTTGTCTTGGTGCCGGTTTTTCTTTGGGTTACTGTCATTTCAACCCTCCCTCCATAGGTCAACCCACCTTTTATAGGAATTAAACTCTGTTCTTGTCCTTTGCCAGGTTATTGAGATATTCCTTGAATCACTATCTCCAACTAAACTCAATAAGGCTTCTTTAGTAATCTCAACACCTCTGGGATTTGTTCCAGGTTTTGGAAGTTTAATATAATTGTGCCTGCCTATTCTATTAAAAAGCCTCTTCTGGACATTCAATGGTATATAATAAAATCCTCCAATATCATTCCAGTTTATCTGAACAAGGACAATATCACAGTGAGGATAGTAGTTTTCACGAAACTCTTTCGCCTTCGTGGCGTCAACCGTCCATATAAGTTTTACTCCGCTAAAACTTTTCCCTGTAATTGTTTTTATAGATACTGGGTTCCCAAACAACTTTGCGTCTACTTCTGGTTCTGTGATTGGAATTTCTGTTTTAACATTTGACTCGCCAAATTTATAAATAAGCAGGGCAACTATTATTCTCTCACGAACTGAACCAACCTCCATCCCGGTTTTGCCTGCTCTTGAACTTTCCAATTCTGCAAGCTGGAACAAGTAAGGCAAACGCCTTTTTATTTTATCGACAAGATTTACATCTTCAAATATCTCTATCAAGCTGCCGGACATTATTTATTACCCTCAAGAATTCATTTACACATTGGCTTAAAACAATTAATGATCTGCAGGGTGTAATTTGTAAAAATCCTACCTATTCGGTTGATTTTTGTCAATGGTTACATCACGGAGAACAGCTTCGTTAGTTTGATGAGGGTGGGGAAGTGACGGAGCATGCCTTTGATGAGGAGTTGTCGGGTAATGAGTTTCTTGAGGACCTTTAAACCATTAACGTCAAAAAAGTATGGAAGGCCGAATTTTATCTTCAAAAGGCACAGGTCAAACACAGTTGCTGAATTGGCGATGATATGTAGGTTGGGCTGAATCATTGGGTTTCCTGAAGAGATGGTCATCTCACCCTGTTTAAATCCCAATTCCACAGCACTCTGGATGTCAGGAGACTCTATCACTACTCTTGTTTTTAAAGATTTAAGAAGTTTTATTCTCTCCGGATGTTGATTCAGGTTCTGCTGGATGAGTTCGGAGAGCATCACGGCAAGGCCGTTATCGCTGGCTTCTTGGAGTAGGGTTATTGGCGGATTCATAATAGAATGGATGCCACTGACGAATTTATGGTTGAAGCTGAAATTAACTCCCCTTCCCTCTTAACCTAAGGGGGGGTGACTTCCCCTCCTCTTAAAATAAGGGAAGGATGGATGGGAGACGGATTCAAAATGCCTTTTGATATACTTTTAAGACCTCTTCGGAATCGAAGATCGGTTTGGGATTATAAACGATTGCTCCATCCATCAAGGCGTCATTGGCGCATTGAGCCAGACCGGATTCATCCACATTGACCTCTCTTAGGGATTGCGGCATTCCCAATGCCTTTGTAAACTCCCATATAGCAATGGCCGCTTGTTCTGCTGCTTTCAAAGGGTCCATTCCTTTAACCTCTTTGCCCATGGCTTCAGCAATCAAGGCATAAAGATCAGGGCAGGCGTCAAGATTGTACAGAATGCAATGGGGCAAGAGGATGCTGTTAGCAACCCCGTGAGGCACACCAAATCGTGCACCAATGCAGTGGGCAAGAGCATGAACCATTCCCACTTGAGCATTTGAGAAAGCAGCTCCTCCAAGGGTTGCAGCAATAAGCATCTGACCTCTGGCAACGATATCCTCTCCGTTTTGCATGGCCCTTGGAAGAAATTCCTTGATCAGCCTTATCCCATGAAATGCCAACCCTTCTGCAATCGGTTCTCTCTGCAAAGAGTGGATGGCTTCAATGCAGTGGCATAGAGCATCCATTCCTGTAGCAGCAGTAAGGCTCTTAGGCATTCCAACTGTCATGTTCGGGTCGAGGATAGCAACGTTTGGGACGAGAAAGTTGTCTGCAAACAGTAATTTCCGGTTCTGATCATGATCCTTGATTACAGCTGCATAGGTAACCTCACTTCCTGTCCCTGCGGTTGTGGGGATGACGATATGCGGCATAAGAGGACTTCCAAGTATATTGATCCCCGAATAATCTTCCAACCTTCCTCCTTTAGATAAACAGATCGCCATTCCCTTAGAAGTATCAATGGCGCTTCCTCCTCCCACACTGACCAGAATATCTGCGCCCAGAGCTCTTCCATATTCTGACCCAGTATTGACAATATGCACTCCAGTGTCAGGGGTGACATCCGAGAAGATGCCGATACATCTGGTACCCAGGGCTTTGCGCACGATATTGACGAGGTTGGTTTTGACGAGGTCCCGATCCGTCACAATCAATGCCCTCGTTCGCTTTAACTCGTCCACTTCCATTCCAACTTCTTTGGCTGTGCCTGGTCCAAATACGATCTTGGTAGGAAGCCTGAAAATAAAATTGAGATTTTTAGAATAGTTCATTGGGGGTTTTCCTTATTCGTCAATGAATTGGGTGTCCACTTTTGATGCGCATTGCACTAGGTCCTGAGAAGCCTTCACATAACGGACAATTGTCGGCAGATCGCCTTTCAATTTCAGTTTGCCCTGCATCATCCCCTGAACAGGGTCAAGCTCGCCCAAGACAACCTGCTTCCATCTCGAATAGTCACCGGAGATGACAAAGGGAGCTTTTTGAGCCTCTTCCAGAGAAACGATCTTGATCTCTTCGCATACGCCTTTATGCAGACCTAACCAAATTCCCACATCCTTCTCAATGCCGATCGAAGGATTGGCCGTCACCACCAAACAGACCGGCCCCGCCGTCCAGGTAGACCCTGATTGTTTGTAGGCATCGCTCGTATTAATTGCCTTCTGGTATTCCTTGATCCACTCTTCGCTCGGAAACTTGTATGCCATCTTACACCTCCTTAATCGATTCTTGAGATTATGTCCTTAAGGCCGGCTGCCTCAAGGGTTCCTCTTTTGGGCCGTCCCATCTCATCCAGCCCGCGCAATTCGTAATACTCCTTTAACATTAGGTCCATGTCAGGGATACACCCCTCGTGAGAAAGGGGCGTCAATAGCCTTTTAGGAAGTCGATCATGCTCTCGCCTTATTCCCATGATGGCGTTGATCGTCCTTTTTAGAAGATTGATCCGTTCCCCAGACTCTAAAAGTTCCCTCACATCAAAATGATTGAATCCTGTGGTCACCCGCAACATATCTGCAAAGTCTGTTGCAGAAAGGCATCCCAATACAAAGATACAGAGGCAGGCAGAATTGCAAGGAACCCCCAGGTTTTCAGAAATCAGGTACATCTGGGCCTTGCCATCGCTTAAAGGACCTTTATAGCTCGACTTTAGCCCTACCTCTGGATAAGCAGACATCCCCTGTTCAATATAGAGTGTCATGTGTTGAAGATGGCATGCGCCCCTTGTTGAAACAGCATAGGCCAGACCCATGCCGTGGAATCCTCTTGGATCATGCATGGGAGCCTCAAGCCCCTTCACCTCAACTAAGAATTCCTTTGCTCCCTTACCAAAAATCTTTGCTGCCTCCCTTGAGCCTTCGGCAAGAATGGCACCGATTCCTTTTCTTGTCGTGATCATTTCGATCAGTTTCAGGGCTGGATCAATCTCTCCCCATCTCAATTCAAGGCCATCGGTATCCTGTTTTGAGATGATCCCTCTTTCAAAACACTCATAAGCAAAGGCTATGACCGATCCACAGGAAATAGTATCAAGACCAGCCCTGTTGCAGAGTTCATTCGCCTTGATCACGCCTGCAAGGTCCTTGTTCAGGATCATCGTGCCAAAGGTGCAGCAGGTCTCATATTCGGGTCCAGGACCTTCCTCGGTTCGATAAGGGCCATCCTCTACACAGATTACGCGTTTACAAGCAATGGGGCAGGCATAACAGGAATGGACTCTCTTGAGATATCTCTCTGCCAGAACAGGGCCGCCCAGATTTGCCGAAAGGTCAAAATCAGGCGGGAAGGTCCAGTTCTTGATCGGGACATCCTGGGTCATCATTCCAAGGTCCATGCCTGCATCGGTTCCCATCTGTCTAAGAGCCTGAGCAGGAACGGCTTCGTTTACTTTTTTAATCAAAGCCTGTCTAAGTCCTTTGTATTCATCTGCAAGGGCTGGTTCACATGTCCCTCTTCCACGAACAACGATCGCCTTCAGTCTTTTTGAACCCATCAGGGCGCCCATTCCAGTCCTTCCTGAAAAATGGCCCTTGTCATTTCCAATTCCCGCAAACCTGACCAGGTTTTCCCCGGCTCTTCCAATGGCAAAAACTTTTGCATGTCTTCCCCCCTTGTGTCTGGCCTTGAGAATGTCTGTGACCTGATAAATATCCTTTCCCCAGAGGTCTGAAGCATCGAGAAGCTGGCTATGGGAATCTTCGATCAGAAGATAACAGGGCTTTTCAGAGACGCCCTTGAATATAACCCCATCCCAGCCGGCCATCTTCAATTCAGCCCCGAAATTGCCACCGCAGGCCGATTCCCCCCAGATTCCGGTGAGCGGAGACTTTCCGCAGGCAACAAACCTCGATGTTCCAGGCAAAGCAGTGCCGGTGAGTGGTCCACACATGATGATGAGCGGGTTATCCGGTGAGAGTGGATCAGCCCTTAGATCAAACCGATCGAGAAAGAGTTTTGCCGCAATACCACTTCCACCAATGAATCGCCTTTTATCTTCATCGGCGACATCAGTCACTTCTATTCGAGAAGCAGACAAATCAATCTCAAGGATTCTGTTCTTATATCCTCCCATGGGATCTCCAAAAGGTTTAATTAAGATACCAGAAATGCCGTTTTTGTCAATTTATTTAATCTGTTATCAGCCGAGCTTCATACGGAGGACTTTTTAACGAAATAAACGAAAGGGATCCAAAAACGACAAGGCTATTCCCAGCCCACCCAATCCCCAGTAGATAACCATTCCCAGGATCACGGAACCCCAGAGGCTCTTTGTTTTCCATGCAAAGAGAAAAACTGGAATGGCGGCCAGGATCGGCTGAGGCTGAATCCTCAATCCCCCTTCCCCATTGAAAAAGAAGATGGGAAAGACAATGGCACTCAAGATGGAGATGGGAAAATATTCCAACCCCTTTTTAACCGTCTCTGGAAGGACCCATCGGTTTAAAAATGCCATGGGCAGAAATCGGGGGAGAAAAGTGACCAGCGCCATCCCTAAGATGAGTAAAACGATCTCTTCTCTCATTATCTCCTCATTGATTCGGAACGAAGACTCCCCTCACCCTTTCCCTCTCCTCCAAGAGACTGTGTCGTAATATGAAAAACACCGACTTTTTCAAAGGGGAGAGGCGGTCAGGTGGAAAAGATTTAGAGCGGTAACCTTTAAATGTTCAGATTCATACGTGTCAACCTTATGAATATATTCGGTTTTATACTGGCGACGATTTCCCATTCTCTAAAAGACCCGCATTCTAAATCTTTGGAACCTGATTGCCTTTCCCCTTCTTTGGCAATTACGACACAGTCTCCAAGAGGAGAGGGTGGGATTAGGGGGATTTCATTTTTGAACTTTGAACCTTGGAATTAAGATATATGCCTATTCCCGATGCGAGAAGGGCTGTCAGTACGATATACCAATTTCCAGGCAAGACCCATTTGAAAAAGATGGAAAACACCCCTGCGATGACCATGATATAAAAGTGGTGAATTTTTTTGACCTGAAGGATGAGAAGACAGATGAAAAGAGTAGGCAGTGCAAAAGGAATTCCATACGATCTGTGATCGATCAGTCCACCAAACAGTCCCCCTGCTACTGAACCCGTGATCCATGCTACATGAGCGGTGAGTTGAAGCCCAAAGAGATAGTAAGGTTGGTTTTCTATCTTTGCCACGTTCGACATCGCCATAGCAAAAGACTCATCGGTCAACTGGGCGGAGAGAAGACCAAGCGTCCAAAGTCGATTCCGGTAAAAATAGAGAGAGGGTTGAACTCATGAGCAGGTGGCGGAGGTTGATAAAAAAGGTCGCAATGACGGTTGGAAACCATGCTATGCCTTTTAGAATCATTTCGATGGCAAGAAACTGACTTGCCCCGGCATAGACAAGGAGGCTCATCAACCCTATTTCAATGGGAGTTAGTCCAGCTTGACGAGCCAAAACCCCAAAGGCCATGCCCACAGGAAGGTATCCTAAAACGATGGGAAGTGCAGCCTTGGCTCCATTTTTGAATTGGCGATCATCCACTCGTAGAAAAGTCTTCCTTAGCTTTATTGAAATAACCGAACTGGAGTCGGGGAAATTCCCTTTTGAGAATTTGAATCATCTTTGAAATCCCAATTCCACTCCCTTTCCCCATCGCATTCAGATAGAGATCTGGGTCAATATTCAGATTGCGCATCTGAATGAGATCGAGCTCCGTCTTCCGGATAAGTCTGATTAATCCTTCGATCTCCTTCTCCCTATCTGTAAATCCAGGAAAAACAAGAAGGTTTATCGAAGTATAGATCCCTTTCTCTTTTGCGATGAGCAGAGAATCCACCACCTTTTTAAAAGTATACCCTTTGGGCTTGTGATAAAGGTTGTAATATGTCGGGTGCGGACTATTGAGGGTTATACGAATGCTGTCGAGTCCAGCATCACAGAGTTTGGCTACCCGATCTGGAAAACTACCATTGGTGTTGAGGTTGATCGTACCACGGTCTGTTTTGCTCCGGAGCTCACGGATTGACTTATCCAGAACCTTCCACTGCATCAAAGGCTCGCCTTCACAACCCTGACCAAAACTGACGATCGCATCCTCTGCCTCTCTCAGATGGGGTAAGGCAACCCCTAAAATTTCATCGGGAGTGGGCACAAAACGGATCCTTTCCATCGAAGCCGGACAGCACTCAGAGGGCTGAAGCGAAATGCAACCGATACAAGCTGCATTGCATGTAGGAGAAGTGGGGATCGGACACTCCCATCTCCGATAGAAGACATTTTTTGCCGCAAAGCAATGATATTCCAAGGCGCACCGTGCAAGCTGTTGAAGGAGCCGGTTACCGTTTCCACTCTTCAATGAAATCGCAACCCTCTTCTTTAAAGACTGATCATTACCGAAATACCTCGGATTCCAGTGGGGATTGGGATCGATGAGGATACCTGTTGTCCAGAACCTTCCATCTTTCCAGCCTGCAGAGCTGTAAGCCCATAGCGGAAGGATCGGAGTTTGTGGTTTTGATTCGGTTGCTGGAAGTAGGGTGCGAACATAGCCAGGAGGAAGAAAGGCAGCAACCCCTGTGCAATCAACCTCTCTGCTTCCGATTTTCATCCTTGGTACAGGTTTGAAAGAGACCTCATCCCATCCAATTGGAACTCTTCCAGGAAGCGTGAAGAGCTGACTTCCACAAGGAAGAGGGACCAATTCCGAGGGATCGGGAAGAACGATACGATCCCCCGATCGTCCAGCGAATGTTAGCTCGGGATGGTCAAAAATTTTCCCTTCTGAATCGGAGAAAATGAGGCTGGGGTACTTAAAACCCTTCATTGAACAAGGCGATCTTTTTCTTCATTTGGAAATCGATTACATCTTTTCTACCAAGGGGCTCATATTAAGAAAGGGAATGAGACCTTTATGAGGGGTATTTCCTTTCTCCCTTCGATTTCCGAAGGCAGCTTTTCACATTCTTACGCTTTAAGGCTGCCTTTAACCGATTGGTCTTATCTCTTTTTCTCATGATTCACCTCTTTCAAACTATCCCGACTCTCAAATGGAAAAAGGAATAGAAATTGACCTATTTCACCAGCCAGATCCCTGATACAATTAATGCCGTGCCGATGACTCTCGACACACTCAATCCCTCATTGAGGATCAAAACGCTTAGAAGGGCGGTAACCAGTGGATAACAAGCAGCAATGGGTACAATTTTGGAAGTGGCTTCCATTTGAAGGGCCGTATAATAAGTCCACATGCCGAGAAGACCAGCCATCATACCGCTTGTGCCGAAAAGCAGTATGCTCTTCCCATCGAGAGAGATTAGTGCTTTTCCCTTCCCTAAAAGGAAGGTGAGGATTAATAGGCCAATGGTAACGATTGTGCTCCGAATTGTAACGGCCACCAGAGGATCCACCTTTGCAAGACCTATCTTCTCAAGAATAGGCGTTGCCCCCCATAACAGAGCCGTAATCGTCAATAAAAGGACAACCACTCTTGCCTCCCTAATTCTCGGCTTCCCGATCAATTTAATCGGGATGATTCATCCTTGGTTCTTTTAAGAGCCTCCACCATTGAATAGGGAAGCCTCATCTCTCCCCTTCCAACACCAACATCAATGTTCTCTTTTTCAATTCCATGGTAGTCTGTTCCACCAGTCATGATGAGGCCATACCTCTCAGCGAGAGCTTTATATTGAATAACTTCTGAAGAGGAATGCTCCGGATAATAAACCTCTATTCCTTTCAGGCCCTGTTTAATAAGTCCAATGATTAAGTTTTCCAGCTCCCTTGCGCCGTTAATACCAAGGGTGTTGGGATGACCAAGAACAGCTACCCCTCTTGCATCATTGATGAGATGAATGGCTTCTGCCGGTGTAAACCGGAACTTATCCACATAGGCAGGAGCTCCCTTCTTTAAATAACGATCGAAAGCCTCCTGAAAATTCCTGACATATCCCTTTGCAATAAGCACTTGGGCAAAATGAGGTCGCCCCACCTGCCCACCCCCAGAGGCATTCACAACCTCTTCATAAGTGATATCAATCCCCAACTGAACCAGTTTCTCGACCATCCTTGGATTTCTCTCTTCCCTTGCTCTCTGAAGATCTTTCAGCCTCTCTTTTAGGATCGTATTCTGAAAATCTATTAAATAACCGAGCAGGTGCATGGACCCGGGTGAGTATTCAGCGCTGATCTCTATGCCAGGTATTACCTCAAATCCAATCCTCGCCCCTTCAGCCATTCCTTCCTCCAAGCCATCAATCGTATCATGATCAGTGATGGAGATGGCTTGAAGGCCTTTGGCATTCGCATATCTTACTAGCTCGGAAGGGCTCTTCACCCCATCTGAGGCAGTAGTATGAAGATGGAGATCAACATATCCCATTTAAATCATTCCTCTATTTGCTTTCCCAATTGCCGACAGTGCCCCAACAATCGTCACTTATAAGCCTTTAGAATCTTTTCTAAATCAGTTTCAAACTTATATAAAAGAAGGTATTCTCAAAGTCAACAGTAAGAGAGGCTGACTATGAACTGTTCGGTTCCTAAACGACTTGAGCTTCTTCTTTTAAAATTGGAGCCCCACGGGCAAAGCCTGTGGTTCCAAAGAAATGCTTACAGCGGGCGAACATCCTGCACAGAGGACCACACGTAGAACCCAAACTCCTCTTGGTTCGGTATAGGTCCCTTATTTTTAAGGTAATCCTATCTGAAATCATGGATTTTTTAAAATATCATATAACTATATGATATTATTGATATATGTTTTATGTAAATAATGCTTGACAAATAGATTTATTTTGAATATATTTAATTTAAAAAAGGATGAGTCACCTGTTGAGGGTGATGGTAGAGAAGGTTATCAAAATAGTATAGATTATCTTAATCTAAGAAAACAATTTTGGGTGTCTCACCCTTTCCATTTATATGAGCTTGGAAGGGGTTTTTTATTATTATATTTAGAAAGGGGTTTTTGAAGTGAAGCATGGTAAAACAAATGGGAAAAAGAAAGAGGATTTAACCCTCATCCACCTTTCTCCCGAAACGACGCCATCTGCACCAATTATGGATGAGACTGGAACTTCCATGCCCTCAATTTATAATGTGGGTGAGCTGGACGAAGCGGCCCTCGAGGAGTTCGAACTTCAGGCCGGAGAGGAAGTTGTGATTGAAGACGCAGGAGAAATTCAGCCTGATCAGAGTCTCCAGGAAGAACCCTACTATTATCCTCATGATATCACCCTCGAATACCTTAAAAGTCTGGAAAAGATCTCCCTCCTAACCCCTGAGCAGGAGGTGGATTTAGCCAAGAGGATTAAGGAAGGGGAGGAGCAGGTCAAAAACCTTGAGATCAAAACGAATCGTTTGAAGGCACAGCTGGCCTCATCTTCAGTTTCAAAGTCAGGTAAGAAGCGGGATAATGGGAATTCCAGACAGAGTCAGAAGGCTAAAGGGAAAAATGGGAAGAAATTAAAGTTAACTCTTGCCGAAAGAAGAGAGAAGAATCGAAAATATAAAGAGATGTTAAACCGTTATCAACAAGCTGTCATTGATACTCAGCAGGCAAAGAATGCCCTGATCCAAGCCAACCTCCGTCTGGTGGTCAGCATTGCTAAAAGGTATGCGAATCGGGGACTCTCCTTCCTCGACCTCATTCAGGAAGGAAACCTTGGTCTCATGCAGGCCATGGCCAAATTCGACTATACCAAGGGATATAAATTCAGTACCTATGCCTCTTGGTGGATCAGGGCTGCCATTCTGAGGGCCTTTGCTGAGAAGTCGAGAACGATCCGTATCCCCAACTACCTCTTTGAGATTAAAGGCAAAATGATGAAATCCTTTAAAGATCAGGTCAAGAGGTTAGGACGGGAACCCACTTCTCAAGAACTGTCAAAAGATAGTGGTATCCCCTTGAATGATGTTGAAAAGATTCTCAACCTGATTGAGGAACCGATCTCTCTCGACATGCCAATTGGTGAAGAGGATAGTACACTCGAAGACCTCATTCCTGATGAAAAGAGCCTCTCTCCAGCGGATTGCCTCTTGGAAAAGGATCTCGTCCACCAGATCGGAAAGCTCCTTTCCGGGCTTTCTCCGAGAGAAGAGAAGATTCTGAGGCTCCGTTTTGGAATTGGAGAGGATGGCGAATGCACTCTCGAAGAGATTGGAAGGCAGTTTGGGCTCAGCCGTGAGAGGATCAGGCAGATTGAGGCTAAAGCCCTTGAGCGATTGCGGGATCCCAGTCGTTACAAGGAGATCAAAGAATATTTTGATTGATTAACTCAGTCCCAAAAAAACCGAAGGGGCATCTCTCTATGGGGGATGCCCCTTTTTTACCCCATTAGAAAACCCCGCTCCTTGCCCTGTGCGAAGCTTAGCTTCTATCGGGGTTTAATCCACTAAAGTAATGCACTCGACAGGACAGTTTTCTGCGGCCTCCCTGCACGATTGAATAAGGTTGTCAGGAACTTCGTTAATTTTCACCACGGCTTTGTCGTCTGCTAATTCAAAGACTTCTGGACAGGTATCGACACAAGCCTCACATCCGATACACGTCTCTTCATCCACTTTAACCTTCATTCCCAATGCTCCTCTCTTTCTCCATTTCTCCTATGATCGATTCGAATTTCTCAATTCAACCTTGCTTTCGGAATTTATAGTAGAGGTAAATCAAAAAAGTCCCCATTCCAATTAATATTAAAATGGAAATGATTGTCTCGGCCGAATCTAAATGGGTGGCCACTTTTTCATAAGTCGCACCAATCCACCATCCCAAAAAGCCGAGAAAGAAACAACGTAAGATAGAACCTAAAAAAGTATAAAGGGTAAAAGGCCTTATTCGAATCCGTAATAGTCCCGCAAAGATGGAGACCAGCGAGAGAGGAATGACAGGAAGCGCACGTAAGAAGAAGATCGCCCATGCCTCTCTCTTTCCCTGAATCCGCCTCTCCAATCGTTCGATTTCGTTCCAATCCACACCTAAAATGCGCTCAAACCGGACCACCAAGGCCTTACCCCCATAGTAACTGATGGTATATCCAATGTAAGAGCCTAAGGTTGAGGCAATCGTTCCGGGAAGGACAATAACCCACAGAATTTGAAGAAAGCTATACGGGATGGAAAGGTTGGGTGGGATTAGAAGGGCACCGGCACCCATGATGATCATGGGAGAAGGGATTGGGACAATCACCTGTTCAATCATCACCCCGATAAAGACTGAGAGCTGACC
>OGCL01000701.1_pt1 | contig 33298 bp, 27 predicted proteins | sample 1570041 | NCBI WGS metagenome assembly OGCL01 (sample SAMN06266162, study PRJEB24511) | hot springs metagenome | isolation source: Hot spring water | place: South Africa: Limpopo | collected 2015-06-22 | reverse complement strand
GAGCGGGAGCGTCTGGGGCGGGCCCTGAAGATCGAGCAGGCGGCGATCGATCTCGCCGCGGCCGAAGCCAATCAGGCAGTCCGCGAGGTGCTGCGCGCGCCCGTCGACGGGGTCGTCGCCGAGGTTCCGGCGCGTGTCGGCGAATCGGTCTCCAGCGGCGAGGCCATCGTCGTTGTCATGGCGCAGGGGGGCAGCCGCGCGGAGGATCTCGAGGCGGTTCTGTTCGTGCCGCTCGGCGCCGGCAAACGCGTCTCCCAGGGCGACCGCGTGCTGATCGCGCCCGCGTCCCTGCCGCAGGGCGAGCATGACCGGCTGCTGGGGCGGGTGGGCACGGTTTCCTCGACCGTCACGACGCGGGATTCTTTGCGCTCGACGCTCGGCAGCGAACAGCTCGCCGAACTGGCCGCCCGCGAAGGTCCGGTCTTCCGCCTCGTCGTCGAGCTGGAGAAGCGCGACGGCGATCCGAGCCGTCTGGCCTGGACCTCGGGAGGAGGTCCCAACCTGTCGCTCACCCGCGGTACCCCCGTCTCGGCGCAGATCACGACCGAGCACACGAGCCTGCTCTCGCTGGCCCTGCCGGCGCTGCGGCGCCTGTTCGAACCGTCTCGCTCGGCCTGGACGGACCGCGGCTGATGTCCTTCTTCGGCGGCGGCACCCCCGTCATCCTCCAGATGGAGGCGACCGAATGCGGCGCGGCCTGCCTTGCCATGGTTCTGGCGGCTCATGGTCGGCCGATCACGCTGGAGGAGGCGCGGGTCGCCTGCGCGACCGCCCGCGACGGCGTCGATGCCGCCCGTCTCGTCGTCGCCGCCCGCAGCTTCGGGCTGGAGACCCATGGGCTGCGGCGCGAGCCCGAGGATCTGGCGTTGCTCCCCATGCCCCTGATCCTGCACTGGAATTTCGACCATTTCGTCATTCTCGATCGCGTTACGCGCAGCGGCTTCGTGATCCTCGATCCGGCCTGCGGCCGGCGGCTCGTCGATCGGGCCGAATTCGGGCGCTCCTTTACCGGTGTCGCGCTCAGCTTTCAGCCGGGGCCCGGTTTCGAGCGCCGGCCTCCGCGCCGCACCACGCTCGGTCTGCTACTCGACGAGGCCCGGCGCTCTCCCGATGCGATCGCGCTGACGGCGCTGCTCGGGCTGGTCGGCATCGTGCCGGCGCTCGCCCTGACGGCAGCGATCGGCGTCTTTGCCGATCATGTCGTCGGGCAGTCGCGCCTGGCCTGGGCGCTCGCGCTGCTCGGCGCCATTCTCGGCGCGGGCCTGCTGCAGTTCGTGCTCGGCGTGCTACGCGAGCGCATCGTCGCCGCCTTGCGGAGCAAGATCGCGACCCATGTCGCGGTCGCCGGCTTCTGGCGCGCACTGCATCTGCCGGCCTCCTTCTTCGCCCAGCGCAGCGCTGGCGAGATCGTCTCGCGCCTGCGGCTCGGGTCCTCCGTCGGCGAGATCGTCGGCGGGCCTCTGGCCCGGCTGGTGCCGGACGGTGTTCAGGCGCTTGGCTATCTCGGGGTGATGGCCCTCTTCTCGCCGGGTCTCGCTGCGGTTCTGGCGGCCGTCTGCTGCGTCAACCTGATCTCGATGACCGCGCTCAGCCGACGTGTGGCCGCGGCCAATGCGGCGGCGCAGGTGGCGGAGGGCGCCGCGGCCGGCATTGCGACGGCAGGGATGGCGGCTCTGGAAACCTACCGCCTGCATGGGCGCGAGCGGCTTCTGGTCGAGCGCATCGCCGCAGCGGAAGATACGGCTCTCGATCGCGAACAGCGCATCGGCGTTCTTCGCGCGATCGGCCTCGCGGCGCCTGCGGCATCGGGGCTGGCCATGACCATCGCGGTGCTGACGGTCGGCGCGGTGCTTGTCATGGACGGCGCTCTGACGCTGGGCGGGCTGATCGCCTGCCAGATGATCGCAGGCCTCATCAACGGGCCGGTCGTCTCGCTCGCCGCCGCCATGCCGCATCTCCAGGAGGCTGGCGGGGCCTTCGCCCGGATCGACGATCTGCAGCGTTATCCGCTGGCCCGCGCCTTCGAGCCCGACCGGCAGGCCCAGGAGCGCCAGCCTTTGCGGATCACGGGCCATGTCCGGCTCGAAGCGGTGTCATTTGGTTTCGCTCCCGGTCAACCGCTCCTGCGCGACATCACGCTCGACATTCCGCCGGGCCGCATCCTCGCCATCCTCGGACCGTCCGGCTCCGGAAAATCCACGCTTGCCCGGCTGATCGCCGGCATGACCGAACCGGATGCCGGCCGGGTCCTGCTGGACGGTATCGGTCTGGAGGAGTGGCCGCAGCCGCTGCTGCGCCGCACCCTGCAATATGTGCCGCAGCAGGCGGCCGTGTTCTCCGGTTCGCTCGACGACAACCTGCATCTGTGGGATCACGCGATCCGTCAGCAGGATAGTGCCCAGGCGATCCTCCGGACCGGGCTGCACGGCGTGGTGGCGGCGCGGGCTCACGGCATGCACTCGCTTCTGTCGAGCCATTCGCCGGCGCTCAGCGGCGGCGAGATCCAGCGCCTCGCTCTGGCGCGGGCGCTGTCGCGAGCGCCCAGGGTGCTGGTGCTGGACGAGACCACCAGTGCGCTCGACTTCGCCGCCGAGGCCGACATCCTGGACCAGCTGCGCCTGAGCGGGGCCACGGTGGTCATCGTCACCCACCGCACCGGCACCGCGCTGCGCTGCGATGATGCCATCCTGCTCGATCAGGGCGCGATCGTCGCCTGCGGCGCGCCGGGGGCGATCCTCCTGCGCGAGACCATGGCAGCGGCCGACCCCTCGCTGCCGCGGCCGGATCGGGCCGAGGCGCGAGCCGCCATCGGAGCGGCAAGCCGATGAGCCTGACAGCGCATCTCGATGGCAACGGCCCGATGCGGGGCAGCCGGGCGGAGCCGAACGAGCTGTCAGCCCGTCTCGACCGCATCGAACGCCTGCTGGACGACCGCTTCAGCGATGCCGGCGATGATGCCGTGTTGGGCGCGCTCGATATCGCGGCCCGGGCTCTCGGTGCGACGTGGCCGAAGCTTCCGGCTCCGCCGCCCGAAGAGCCGCTGGACACCGCGCTTCATCGGCTCGCGGAGCAGGGCGGGCTCCTGGCAAGGCCGGTAGCGCTTGACGATCGGTATCTCGCCTCGGGCAGCGGCCCGCTGATCGGCCGACGGGCGGACGGGGCCGTGTTCGTGCTGGTTCGAAAAGGGCGAGGCTGGGTGCTGCACGAGCCCGGCGGCCTGGCTCCGCCGCGACGCCTCGACGGTCAGGCCCGTGCGTCCTTGCCGACGAGCGGTTTTCAGATCGGTTTGGCGCTGCCGGCAAAGGCGATCACCCCGCGAGAACTGCTGACATTCGGCTGGTGGAGCGTCTGGCCGGACCTTGCAGGCTATGCGCTGATGACGGCCCTCGCAGGTCTGGTCGCCGCCCTGATCCCGATCCTGACCGGCACGATCGTCGGCACCGTCGTGCCGGGGCGCGAACTCGGTCTGCTGATCGACATCGCTCTCTTCCTCTGCGTGCTCGCGGTCGTGAACGTGGCCGTCAGCATGGCGTCGCAACTCGCCTTGCTCAGGATTCGCGGGAGGCTCGGCTCGATGCTGCGCGCGGCCGCGATCGACCGCGCGGTCAGAATTCCGGCCGGCCAGCATGCGCCCGTGCCGCCGCCGATCATGGTGCTGGCGATCCGCGCCGTGGAAGGCTGGCATCGCGGTGTCTGGTCTCTCGGCCTCGGCCTGCTCGCGAGCCTTCTGATGGCGCTGCCGAGCCTGTTCGTGATGGCGACGACATTGCCTGGCGCGGCGCTGGCGGTGCTGGCGGTGGGCGCGGTCGCCTTCGCGGCCGCCTGGTCGATCGGTCGGCATCAGCAGGCTCTGATGATCGCGCCGGGCCCCGGTTCGCCCGTCAGCTGGATGGCGACCGCCTACGAGACCTTTTTCAACATCGACACGGTGCGCGCCACGGCCACCGAGACCGCGATGTTCAACCGCTGGGCGGCCGGCTTCTCGAGCCTTCAGGTCAAGCAGTTGCGGACGGCGCGGCTGGGCGCCTGGTCGGCGGGAATCGGGGCGGCGGTCGAGAGCCTGTTCCTGCTGGCCGCGATCGGCGCCGTGGTCCTTGCGGGGGTCCTGAGCGAGCCGGACCGCACCGTCTCCTTCGTGGTGGCGGCAGGCGTCGTCGTCGGAGCCGTCTCGACCATGATCGCCAGTGCCTCCGAGCTCTCCATGCTGGCATTGCAGCGCCGAATTGCCCGGCCGCTGCTGCTCGGCGTGCCAGGCGTGGAAGCGGATGGCGAGCCGCTGGCGGAGCCGCAGGGCGCGGTCTCGGTCGTCTCGCTGACCTATCGCCATGACGAAGCCAGCCCCGCCGTACTTCAGGGTGTCGATCTCGCCGTCGCACCGGGCCAGTATGTCGGCATCGTCGGGGCCTCCGGTGCTGGAAAATCCACGCTGATCCGGCTGATCCTGGGGCTTGCCACGCCCGAAACGGGAGCCGTCTTTCTCGACGGGGTCGATACCCGCAAGCTCGACATGGCGGCGATGCGCCGACGCATCGGTATCGTCGGTCAGGGGGCGAGCCTGTTTCCGGGAACGTTGCGCGACAATGTCGCCCTCGGCTCCGGGCTGCGCGACGCTGAGATCTGGGAGAGCCTGCGCCTGGCCGGGATCGATCGCGACATCGCCGCCATGCCGCTCGGGCTCGGCACGGTGATCGGCGACACCAATCCGATGCTGTCGGGCGGGCAGGTCCAGCGTCTGCTCTTCGCCCGTGCCATCGCGACCCGGCCGAAGCTGATGATCCTCGACGAGGCGACGAGCGCGCTCGATCCGGTCGCGCAGGCGACCGTCACCCGCACCATCCGCGCCCTTGGGATCACCGTCATCGCCGTGGCGCATCGTCTCGAGACGCTGCAGAGCTGCGACTGCATCTACATGCTGGAGCGCGGCCGCATCGTCGAGAAAGGCAGCTTCGCAGAGCTCGCCGGACACGATGGCCCCTTTTCCGCGATGCTCGCCCGGCAGTCCTGAGGCCGGACGGGCCGTCAAGCCTTTCTTCAACATGAAACAGCGAAGCGGGGCAGGCGCTTGGCCCGTCAAGACTTTGTTGGGCGATGTTCCCTAACGTCGCCTGGCTGCAGAACGCAGCGCCGGTGCCCATGAGGGCCGGCCCGGGCACTGGACCGACAGAAGGACCCACAGCGATGCAGACCGCCAAAGCCGCCGCCCCGATCCTGGCCGAGGAGCTGGATCGCGACGCATTGAGCAAGGTGGCCGGTGGCACCCGCAGCCAGCCCTCCGGTCCGGATTCAAGCGCCATGCTCGACGCGGTGCATGCATCGGACGGGTCCCATCCGCTTGAGATGGGCCATGGTCCTGTGGTCGAGAACCCGGTGCACAGCGCGCAGGCCCATCTCGCACACACCCTCAATGCCACGGCCGTCCCGCAGGGCGAGGTTCACACCTCGGTCGACACACACGCCTCGGCGGGCGGCCATGATGCTCATGTCTCGGCCCAGGCCGGCGCCGGCGCCTCGGCGAGCACGCATCACGATGGCAGCAGCGCCAGCGCCTCTGCGAGGGCCGAAGCCGGCGCCTCCGCCAGCGGTCATGTCGGCAGCGGGCCTGTCTCGATCGATGGCCACGCCAGCGCCGAGGCATCCGCTTCCGCCGACGGCCATGCCGGCATTTCCGGCAGCTCCGCGGACATGCAGGGTTCGGTGCATGCCGGCGCCTCGGCCAGCGGCGACGTCACCCGCACCGTCGATGCCGGACACGGGATCACCGAGACAGACAAGGCCTCGGGCACGGTCTACGCAAAGGCCGGCGCCGATGACTCGGAGAGCGCCCAGTTCGGCCATGGCAGCTACGGCGCCTCCTCCAGCGGCGGCGCCTTCGCCGGTGTCGGGGCCCAGGGCAGCGAAAGCGCCTCGCTCGACGTCAAGGGCGTCACCGTGACCGACAAGGGCGGCGTCACGGCGGGCGCGGAGGTCGGCATCAGCGGCGGAGCCCATGCCGGCTACTCGGATCATCATCTCAACATCGGTGTCAGCGGGGCTGTCGCGGCCGGGCTCGGCCTCAATGTCGATCTGAACGTCAGCATCAACACCAAAGGCATCGAGGATGCTGGCAAGGCTGTGGGCGAGGGCACGGTCGTCGCAGCCCATGCCGTCGACCACGCGGCGACCGAGGCCGGCCATGCCGTTGCGCACACGGCCGAGGCCGCCGGACGCGATGCCGAACACGCCGCCGCTGCGGTGGGGCATGAAGCCGGGCATGCCGCCCATGAGGTCGGGCATGCCGCCAGCCATGCGGCTCATGAGGTCGGCCACGCGGCGAGCCATGCCGCCCACGAGGTCGGCCACGCCGCCAGCAGTGCCGTGCATCACGCCGCCCACGCGGTGAAGCACTTCTTCCACCACTGGTGAGGCGGCCGGGCGAGGCGCCGCTCAGGCGTCGTCCCGCTCTGCCGGGACGCTCCTCCCCGGAGCCATGACACCGGCCGGGTCGAGCGCCCGAGCGAGGCGCCGCAGGACGGCGTCGTAGCTCGCTTCGGCCTGCGCCTCTCGCAGGCCCGGATGACCGAGCCGGAACGCACGATAGCCGCGTGCGGCCAGCGCTGCGGCAACTTGCCGATACAGGGCGAGCGCCGCGTCGTCGGCCATGCTGTCGGCGCGGTCCCAGGCCAGCGAGACGTAGCCGTGAAGCGCGCGGCCCGAGACCGCCTGCGCGCCGAGCGCGGCGAAGAAGGGCCGCTCCCCCACCGCCTCCGCCAGCAGCGCCTCGACCTCCCGCAGTGCCGCGCCGGAAAAGGGCAGGACGGGGCACAGCCACAGGAAGCCGCAACCGTCCCGGTCGGGGTCGAGGGGCTCTTCAATCGGGCCGGGCTTGGCCGCATAGAGGCTGGCGAGATTCCCGCCATGGCTGAATCCGGTCAGGAAGGTCTCGAGCCGTTCTCCGGAATCCGTTCGGTCCTCCATCGTGTCGATGCTGCTGGCGAGCCCTGCGAAGCTGCGGCGGATCACGGCGACCCTGGCATCGAACAACTCGCGGTGATCGCCCGCGACGATCAGCGACAGCCCCCAGCCGGCAGCCCCTTGCAGCGCCGGCGCCAGCGCGTCCCGGCCGCGAAGGAGGGACGAGAGCCGCTTCGCCCGGTTCCAGATCGCGACGTCATAGGCGTTCAGGACCCCGCTCTCTACGAGCCGCCGCAGGACGGCGAGCGCGAGGTCGAAGGCCGCTTCCGTCTCGATCTCGACGAGCAGCGCCCCCGCATGGTCGAGCGTCGGGTTGAGCGCGACCCGCCCCGACAGCACGACGCCCAGACTCGATTGGCTGAACAGCCCCTCGATCAGCGGGCCCGCCGGGCGCCCGTGAAGTTCGGCCGCGATTCCCGGGCCGAGACGGCGATGGCCGGTGCGGATGCGCTCGCCCGTCGATAGCGCGATGTCGAGATCGAACAGGCCGGCATGGCGGTCGCCCATCGGCCCGGCGCCGTCGCCGCGCTCGAGGGCGTTGGCAAGGACACTGGCGTCGATCGGCCCGCCGAAGCTGGGCAGGTGATAGCGCAGGCCCTCCGCCTTCAGCCGCGCCTGGAGCTGCGCGAAGGTGACGCCGGGCTCGATCCACGCCGTCCCGTTCGCCATGTCGATGTCGAGAATGGCGTCGAGACGCGACAGATCGAGGATCGCGGCATCGACAACGGGCAGCCGCGAGCCCAGCCCCCAGTTGCGCCCGCGCGACAGCGGGTGGAGGGGCTGGCCTGTCTGGCCGGCGATGGTGACGACATGGGCGGCCTCGGCGCTCGTGGCGGGGCGGACGATGGCGAGCGTGCGCGCCGGCCAGGGAAAGGTGGCTGCCTGACATTCGTCCCGGGCCGGCCGCGACGCCGAGATGCCGGCCGCGGCCAGCGCAGCCAGGAACGCGTCGAGCCTGGCGACGGGATCAGACATTCTCGCCTCGCAGTCCCGTCACCCTACCGGGACGCAAGGGAAGGTGACGCGATTCCCGCCTGCGGGAAAGGTGGCTCAGAACAGCCCGGAAACGAGGCTGACCGTCAGCCCCAGCACCGTCATGTTGAAGAAGAAGGCGTAGATGCCGTGGCAGAGCGCGGTGATGCGGATCGACCGGGAGTGGATGCTGATGTCCGCCGTGGAATTGGCCAGACCGATGACGAAGGAGAAGTACAGGAAGTCCGACAGGGTGAGCTTCTGCGGATCGCCCGGAAAATCGAGCCCGCGCTCGGCATTGAGCAGATCGCCGGTCTCGCGGGCGCTGCCGTTGAAATACTGGTTGGCGTAGTGGATCGCGAATTTGAAATGGACGAAAGCCCAGGTCGTCAGCACGGTCGCGACCGTCAACGCGATGTGCTCCGGCAGCAGCATGCCGCTGTCCTTCTTGACCAGCATCAGCTCGATCAGCACCGCAGCGAGGCTGATCGCCGCCGCGATCACGGAGGCCGCCAGCGTGAACAGGCGGCCTTGGTCGCTGACCGAAACGAGATCGCGCAGTGGATAGCGGGCGCTGCGCGACAGGCCGAGGGTAAAGGCCATGAAGAGCAAGGCCGACGCGTTCCAGCCCAGCAGGGCCCGCGTGGTGGCGCGGAAACTGTCGGGCAGCGCAAGCGCGACGAGCAGGCCTGCGAGCAGGCACAGCAGGATGCGGACATGCGGCCCGGTGTGCCGCCGTCCTAAGACGGGGGCGCTGCGCGGCAACTGCGAGTCGAGCGACGTCATCTGGCTTCGTCCCTTCGGCGCAGGGACTGTCTGCGACCGTGGGACCGATCTTGCGCGCGCCTCGTGTCCAACGTCTTGCCGTTGCGGCAGTGATGTGCGGACAGGGTTTCCGGTTCCTTAACCGAAGGGACGATCGCATCCCTCGGGGAACCGAGCGATGCTGTGCTGGCTGTCACGTCGCATGGTGTCGCCCCGCAAAGGCAGGCCGCTCGCCCGTGGGATGCTGAGCGCAGATCGCCATGCGAATAAGCGGCTAGCGCTAAGCGTCACTCTCTCGCGTCCGATTTCCCGCTCACAGTCCGGCGAAAATCCTGAGGGGATCCGCCCTCCCAGCGCCGGAACGCCCGGTTGAAATGGGCCGCATCGGAATAGCCCAGTTCCATCGCGACTGCCGTGACGCTGGCGCCGGGGCGCGCGAGAAGCTCCCTGGCCTTCACCTTCCGGCAGTCGTCGACAAGGGTTTCATAGTCGGTGCCGTCGTCGGCCAGGCGCCGTTGGATCGTGCGCGCGGACTGGCCGAGGATTCCGGCCGCCTGCGGGAGGGTCACCGGCCCTTCCGGCAGGCTGGATCGGATGATGCGCTCGACGGCCCTGCGCGTGTCGCTCGCGCCGAGCCGGATGGTCCCGACATTGGACGTGTCCTCCCGTCCACCCGGGCTTCCACCGGCGAATGCGCCCGCGCGCAGCGCGCCGGCCAGCGACGCGCGCTGCATATGGATCCTGACCCGAGAACCGCTGCCGAACGTGACGGGCGCCTGGAACCAGTCCTCATAGACTGTACGACGGCCCTTGCAGGCATGGGGAAAGACGACCTTGTCGGGGGTCCAGTCGGCGCCGAGGAGCTGACGCAGCATGAAGACATGGAACGCGGCCGCTCCCTCGTAGAGCAGCCAGGCCGTCTCGTCGTCGCCGATCAGCCCGTGGACCATGACGGCGTCCGGTCCCTGCTTGAGAAGCTGGAGCGTGACATGCGATTGCAAGGTCGGCATCGCGGCGATGTGGGCCTGCAGGCAGGCCTCGGCTGAACGGCCGGCCGCCAGAGCATGCCCGATCGGGCCGAGCTTCGCCGCATCCGCGCTGCCCCCGAGCGATAGTCCGATTTCGGCGACTCCCAGATGCCGTGCGGCCACTTCGAGAGCATGATGGATCTGGGCGCGCGGCACGATCTGCCCGGTCTGGACATCCTCGACGCTGAGCCCCGCCCGGTTCAGGACCCGTTCCGGGGCCTCCCCGACAGCCGCTAGATGGCCCGGGAGCATGTGCAGAAGGGTCGCCCGGGCGGCCGCGCGTGACATGTTGCTCTCCGACGACCGTCGACGGACAGAAAACCCGCTGCTTCCGTAGGGAAGCAGCGGGTCAACATCATGCCGATACTGCGTGGCGCCGCAATTCGAAATTGGCGAAGCTTTCACTCCTGGCTGGCGCAGCAGCGTCAGTCGCCTTGGGTGAAGAAGGCGTCGTCGTTGGGAAAGACGGGGGCGGGCGCATGCCGTCCGAGATAGGATTTGAAGGTTTCCTGGAAGAACAGGGAAGGCTTCATCTCCCTGGAGAGATCGTCGATCCGCTTCTGCAGCGCCGCAACCAGCGGGGCGTTCTCCGCGGCGAGATTGGTCGTCTCGCCGGGGTCTTTCGCGATGTTGTAGAGCTCGACCTTCGCCGGCAGGGTCGCGCGCAGGTTCAGCTTCCAGTCGCCCTGACGCAGGGCGGCCCTGAACATCTCGACATTGTAGACGATCTCCGTGCGCGGCGAGGGCGCGCCCCGGCTGAGCGTCTGCCAGACATCGACACCGTCGAGCGGCTTGGTGCCCGCAAGCGATGCGCCCGCACGCGCCGCCAAAGTGGGCAGCATGTCGACGACATGCATCGGCTGGTCGACCTTGCCGGGCTTGATCCGCCCGGGCCAGTTCGCCAGCGCGACAGCGCGCGTGCCGCCCTCGTCGAGCGAGCCCTTGCCGTTGCGAAGCGGCGTGTTGCGCGCCGGCAGCTGGCCCTTGGTCTCGATCTGACCTGCGAAGGCGGCCGAGGTGACGCCGCCATTGTCGCTGTGGAAGATCACCAGCGTGTCCTCCCGCATGCCCTTGCGCGAGAGTTCGGCCAGCACGGCGCCGATCTGCTCGTCCATGGCATTGATCATCGCCGCATAGGTCCGGCGGTTGGGATCGGCGATCGAATTGAAACGATCGACATACTCCTTCGGCGCCTGGAAGGGCGTGTGGGGCGCCGTGAAGGCCAGATACATGAACAGCGGCTTGGCCGGATCATGCTGCCGGATATGGCGGACCGCGTCCTTCCCGAGCAGGGTGGTCACATAGCCGGGCTCGTCGAGCTTGCGGTTGTTGCGATACCAATCGGTGACGCCGTGCACCTTGTGTGTGTTGTAGTCGATCTCGCCGATCAGCGCGCCGTACTGGTAGTCGAACCCGCGCTGCTTCGGCCAGAGCTTGCGGTCGGCATGGCCGAGATGCCATTTGCCGATGATCGCTGTGCTGTAGCCGGCTTCCTTCAGGATCTGCGGCAGCAGCTTCTCGTCGAGCGGAATCCCGTAGTTCTGCTCGGGCAGGATGACGAAGCTCTGCAGCCCGTAGCGCATCGGGTAGCGTCCGGTCATCAGAGCCGCCCGCGTCGGCGTGCACATCGGCTGGACGTAGAACTGCTCCAGCTCGGCGCCCTCGCGGGCCAACTGGTCGATCGTCGGCGTCGCGATCTCCGGGCTGCGGAAGCCGACATCGGCAAAACCGAGATCGTCGGCGACGATGTAGAGGATGTGGGGCTTGCGGGCGGCCTGCGCCTGTGCGGCGACGGGCGCGAGCAGGGCGAGCGCCAGACAGGCGAGGCGAAGCGGCGAACGGATCATGGTGCTGTCCTTGGCGGTCGGCGTCAGAAGCGCGAGGTCAGCCCGAGGACCGGGCCCTGCTGGAGCGCATCGAAGATGAAACTGCCGTTGCGGTAATCGACCTTCATCGCGCGATAGCCGGCGAAGGCGGACCAGCGCTGGTCGATGGCGTAGCCGACGCCTCCGAACACGTCCCATTCGTAGCGGGAGGCGCCCTTCCCGACGAAGCCGATGGTCGTCAGATACCAGGAGGGCGTCAGGTTGAGCCGGAACCGGGCGCCGATCACGGCGTCCGCCCATTGCTCGCTCTCGCTGAGCTTGAGGGTGCCGGGCAGCAGCTGGACGCGCAGCGTGTTCTTGGTGGAGAAGCCGCGCACGCCCGCAAAGCCGTCGATACTGTAGCTCTCGGTATCCACGAAGCGGTAGCCGGCGGCGGCGAGACCGATGAACGACGCGCTGTCGACCTTGACGCCGGCCGGGACGCCGGCCGGAAACACGGTCTTGTTGGGCGAGATCTTCGAGGCGATGACGTCGAAGAACAGCAGATAGCGCCCGTAGCCGATTTCGCCAGCGCCCATGATGCCGCCGTCGAAATTCTTCATGACCTGGTCGAAGCCGATATCGACCTTGACCGTCGGCAACGGTGGCAGGGTCCGCATCCGGCCCTCGAGGCCGGTGGCCCAGAGATAGGCTGCGCCCTTGAAGGTCAGCGCCGGCGCCAGCGGCAAGGGGGCCGCCGGCACTTGACGGGGCGAGGGGATATCGGCGGCGCGGGCCGCGAGGGCGGTGCCGGTCAGAACGGTGGCGGCGAATGCGCCGCGCAGGAGGGTGTTGAAGCTTGTCATGGCTGCCTCGGCGCGACGCAATAGTTCCAGTAGCCACGGGTCTTGCTGGAATCGCTCCAGAACCAGCAGAGTTCGGGTGACGGCGCCTTGGGCACCGCATTCACGGCCGCGACGGTCACGATCGCGCCGATGGTCACCCCGGCGACGACGCTGCCCCAGTACCAGGGCCGCACCGCGGGAACCGGCCTGACCGGAGCGACGACGACCGTTCGCCGGACGGTGCGCACCGGCGGCCGCCGGACGACGGTGCGGGGCGCCGTGCGGACCACCGCTGTCGCGGCCTGGGCCTCGAACAGCGGGGCGAACGGCTCGAGCGGCCCGCAGACCGTCAGGGCTGCGAGGGTGGCGACGGCGGCGCGGCGAAAGAAGCGGTCGGGGGGCATCGGCAGGCGTGAATCCAGATGGCGCAGGGGTGTCGACGCTTACCCGTCTGCTTCCTCGCGCGATTGCCATTTCGCGCCAGTCTGACGCAGAGGCAGCGGCTCGCCCGTCGCGGCTCATCCCTGGGCACGATGATAGAGTGGCCGCCATGTTGAGGGATCTGTCGCGCGCCTGGCGCCAGTGGCGCTTTCTCACCCCCTGGCTCGCGCTTGTCCTGTCGGCCTTCATCCTGACCGCGATCCGCACGCAGGCGCAGATCGCCCCCGCACAGCGCGATGTCCGCGACGCCGGGCCGGCCCGCCATGTCGGCTCGCAAGCCTGTACAACCTGTCACGCCAGCCAGAGCGCCGCCTGGGCGGGCTCGCATCACGCCCATGCCATGGACCACGCCCGCCCTTCCTCGATGCGGGGCGATTTCGCCGACCGCACCGTCGAGGAGGCGGGCCGCAGGGCGCGCTTCTTCCGCGATGGCGAGGTCTATCGCGTCAACATCGAGGGGGCGGATGGCCGCCCGGCCGACTTCACGATCTCTCACAGCCTCGGTTGGGAGCCGCTGCAGCAGTATCTCGTCACCTTCCCGGATGGACGCCTCCAGGTGCTGCCCTGGGCCTGGGATACGCGCAGTGCGGCCGACGGCGGCCAGCGCTGGTTCCTGGTCTCCGGTGCCGAGGCGATCGCACCCTCGGACAGCCGCCACTGGACCCGGCTGCAGCAGAACTGGAACCATATGTGCGCCGAATGCCACACGACCGATCTGCGCAAGGGCTACGATGCGCGGGCGGATCGGTTCGAGACGCGCTGGTCCGAGCTCGCCGTTGGCTGCGAGGCCTGTCACGGCCCCGCCGGTCTTCATGTTTCATGGGCGCGCAGTGGCGCCAGCGCGGCCGATCCGCTCAAGGGCTTCGCCGCGGTCGCGCCAGCCGGTCCGGCGCGCCACTGGACACCGGCAACAGCCGAGACACGCCCGGCCGTCACGACCGGTCGGCCCGCAGGGGATTCCGTCGAAACCTGCGCCCGCTGTCATTCGCGCCGGGGGCAGATCGCTGCGGACTGGAGGCCGGGGCGCCCGCTGACGGAAACCCACAGCCCTGTACCTCTAGCGGCGGGGCTGTTCGAGCATGACGGGCAGATGAAGGACGAGGTCTTCAACGATCACAGCTTCAAACAGAGCCTGATGTATCATCGCGGCGTCAGCTGCACGGACTGCCATGATCCTCACAGCGGCAGGCTCAAGGCCGCGGGCGCTGCGGTCTGTTCACAATGCCATGCGCCGGCGCGCTTCCAGACAGCCGCCCACAGCGGACATGCGGACCGGGCCGGGGCGCCCGACTGCATCAGCTGCCACATGCCGGCACGGACCTATATGCAGGTCGATCGCCGTCACGACCATTCCTTCCGGATCCCCCGGCCGGACCTGACGATCTCGACCGGCATCCCCAACACCTGCCAGGCCTGCCATGGCGACCGGACGGCGCTCTGGGCCGCCGAGGCGGTCGAGCGCTGGCACGGACCGGTCCGCAAGGGGTTCCAGACCTACGCCACGGCCTTCCACGAGGCGCGCGCAGGCGAGCCGTCCGGCCGTGACGCGCTGCTGCGTCTCGCGGTCGACCCGGCGGCTCCGGCTCTCGCCCGCGCCACGGCCATCGGCGAACTCGCGGCCTGGCCCGGCGCTCAGACCGATGCCGTCGGGCTGCGCGCTCTCGACGACCCCGATCCGCAGGTGCGGGCCGCCGCCATCCGCCAGCTGGAAGGGCTGCCCCGCGAGAGGCGGCTCGTCGCGGCGCCGCGCCTGGACGATCCGAGCCGGCTCGTCAGGATCGCGGCAGGCTTTCTCCTCGCGGACCTGCCGGTGGAACTCCTCCCGCCGAAACGCCGGCCGGCGCTGGCCGAGGCGGTAGCGGCCTATGTCGCGGCGCAGGAGCTGGATCTCGACAGGCCGGAGGCCCGCGCCAATCGCGCCCAGCTCCATCTGAAGCAGGGGCGGGCCGAAGAGGCGGAGCGCGACTATCGCGCCGCGCTGCGGCTCGATCCGACGGCCGGGCTGATCGCGGCGCAATTCGCGGAGCTGCTGCGACGCACGGGCCGGGAGGATCAGGCGGAGGCCATGTTGCGCAGCGTCCTCGCGGTCGATCCCCGCTCCGGTGCGGCTCTGCATGCGCTGGGGCTCTCGCTTGTTCGCCAGAAACGCCTTCCCGAAGCCCTCGGCAGCCTCGCCCAGGCCAGCGAAGCGGAACCGGGCAATCCCCGCTATGCCTTCGTCCATGCGGTAGCGCTGCGCTCTGCAGGCCGGGCGCAGCAGGCGCGGTCCGTCCTTGAAGAAAACCTCGCGCGTCATCCCGGCCATGTCGACACGGCGGTCGCGCTGCTCCATGAGGCCCTCCAGAACCGCGACCACGGCCGCGCCGCCCAACTGGCGAAACGGCTGACGGCCCTGCGGCCTGACGACCGACGCTTCGAGGGCATTAGCCGGGACCTCAACCGCTGAAGGCGCTGTTTCGCCGATCTTTGCTCTGAAAGCGGCGCTCTGCGGTGGGCCTGAAGTCGGGCCCTGCCGGAATCAGGCAAGGGAAAGCGACGATCTGCGTCCTGACCGGCGTCCTAGGCCGTGACGCGCGCAGCATCCATGAAGCGACGGCAGAGATCGAGATCCCAGCGCAGCACGTCGGAAGCCGCCGCGTCCTTGCGCATCAGGGCCGTCGAGACGATCACGCCGTCGGCGGCGCTCAGCGCCTCGCCGACATTGCCGGTCGTCACGCTTCCGCCGAGCAGGATTGGCCGCTTGATTCCCGTCTCGCGGGCGCGGCGGATGCGGGACAGCGAATCCGCCCAGTCCGCTCCGGTCAGGATCAGCCCGTCGGCCCCCGTCTTCTGCGCCCATTCGGCGGCGAATTCCGGCGTCTCGGACGACATCGGCACGGCGGTGCGATCATGCACGTCGGCGAGGATCGCGATGTCGTCGCGGCCGAGCGCATTGCGGAAGGCGAGCGCCTGCGCGCCCATGCCGGTGCGCGGCCCCTGCGCCGTCATCGCGGCCCCAACGAAGACCTTGAGCCGCACGAAATCGGCCCCCGCCGCATGGGCGATCGAGAGCGAGGCGACCGGATCATGCGCCTCGACGATGATACCGAGCCCGATACCGGGCACCTCGGCCCGCAGGAAGCGGGCGAGGGCGGCGGTGATGGCGAGCGAGCTCGCCGTCATCGGCCCGGCCTCGCGGGTCTGGTCCTGCAGCTTGATGTAGGGAACGCCGGCCTGCGCGAAGACCCGCGCATTGGTCGCCGCGTAATCCTCCAGCCAGGCCATGCTCTTGTCGCGCATCCGGCCGAAATCCGGCAGGTGCAGCGCGGCGATGACGAGGGGGCGGGCGGCGAAGACGCGGAGCGTGGTCAAGGCGGGCTTCCTGGGCGGTGGGGGCAGGGTCAGGCGGACAAGGATCAGGCGGACAAGGGTCGGGCCGGCATGGGCGCGCGGGCGATGGAGGAGGTCAGGCGCGCGAGCGCCTCGCGGCAGGCGGCGCGGTCGATCGGCAGCGCCCCGTCGGCGCCATGGCGGCTGACGATGAGCGAGGCCGAGACGGCGCCGTAGGCGGCCGCAAGGACGGGATCGCCCGTCTCGACGAGCCCGGCGAGGAAGCCGCCGCAGAAGGAATCCCCCGCGCCGGTCGGGTCGATGGCACGGGTCGGGATCACCGGCACGGCGACCGGCGCGCCGGCCACCTTGTCCCAGACGAGGCAGCCGCGCGGCCCGAGCTTCACCGCCGCCGTGCCGCGGCAGCGCGCTGCGGCGAGCGCCAGCGCCTGCTCGATCGGCGCGCCGGGGACGAGCGCGGCGAGCTCGATCTCGCTCGGCAGGAAGGCATCGACCTGCGCGAGGAAGGGCGAGAGATCGTCGAGGGAGAGTTCCGCCAGCTGCCAGCCGGCATCGAGCGTCACCACCATGCCGCGGCCGTTGAACAGCGGCAGCAGATCGGCCAGCACGACCGGGCGGCTCGGCGCGCAATGGGCCCCCCGGGCGCGCAGATAGTGCTCCGGCACCTGCGCGGCGACCATCGGATGCGTGTCGCGGAACTGCGAATAGGAGAGCTCGCCGCCGTCGCCGCGCCGGCGCAGATGCGTCTGCCAGTCATCGACCTGCTGGGGCGTCAGCCGGTCGGTCGGGAAGCCGGCCTGTGCCAGCTCCTCCGGGCGGCTGGTCAGCCGCTCGCTGCGATGGCCTTCATGGTCGTAGATGAACCAATTGCCGCTCTCGAGCGCGACATCGACCATGACGACACCGTCGAGCGCGACACCGTTGTCGCGCAGCCGCGCCAGCGTCTCGCGCGGGTAGCTCGCCACGGCGACGCTGACGAGGCCGACGCGCTCGCGCCAGCACAGGGCGCCGACGCTGGAATAGGCGCCATTGCCACCCACCCGCGCCAGCGCGACCGTCCCGTCGGCCGAGATCACGTGATCGACCGTCAGCCCGCCCGCGGTGACGAGCTCCGGCGTCACGCAGCGAGGCCGCCGAGCCGCGGGGCGCCGAGGCCGAGCGCGTCGCGCGCCTTGGTCACGTGGTAGCCGAAGAGATGCAGCGGCACGCTGTAAACCAGCGGCGCCAATTCGATCCGCACCGGCGGCAGATGCCAGACATGGGCGCAATAGGGGCCGAAGTCGTCTTCGCCCTCGGGCACCAGAGCGATGGTGTGCCCGTCGACGCCCTTGCCGACGATGGCGGTTTCCAGTGCGCGCTGCCGGCTCGCCTGGTCGGGCGCGATCAGGAAGAGCGGGTCGCCGGCCTTCTGCGTGCGGTAATGGTGGTATTCCTCCAGCGGGAAGGCGATCGCATGGATCGGCGCCAGCTCCTTCAGCTTGGCAGCGCCGAAGGCGGCGGGCGCCAGATGCGGGCCGGCGCCGGCCAGCAGCATCATGTCGCTGCGCGCCAGCTCCGCGCCCAGCGCCTTCGCCTTGTCGTAGAAGCCCGTTGCGACGGCATCCATCACCGAGGGGAGCGCGGCGAGGTCACTCGCGAGTCCCGGTGCCTTGCCTTCGCCGAGGCCCTTCGCTTCGGCGATCGCCAGCGCCAGGGCGATCAGCAGCGCCATGGCGGCGGTGCTGGACTGCGTCGGCCAGCCGCCGCGTGTCGCCTGGATCAGCAGCGCGGCCGGGAAATCCTGCATCATCGGCGAGGTCGCGGTGTTGGTGAGCGCCACGGCATAGCCGCCGCGCGCGATCGTGGCCTTCAGGCTCGCGCTGACCGGCGCCGTGTTCCCGCTCGAGCTCAACCCGATCATCAGGGTGCCGTCGTCGACGAGGTCGAGACCGTACTGCTCGAGGTCGAAGGCCTCATAGGGCTCGCAAGGGACGCCGAGCAGCCGCTCATAGGCCAGCCGAACGCCGATGCCGGCGATCCAGGAATCGCCGCAGCCGGTGATGACGACGCGCCGCAGCGGCCGCGCGGCGATCTCGCCGGCAATGCGCTTCACCGCCTCCGCCGTGGTCGCGAGCGTGCGGGTCATGGCGTCGCCCTGCGCCATCATTTCCGTATGCGTCAGCTCCACGCGCCGGAAGCGCTCAGGATCGCCAGGCGCATCCGATGAGGATTCGCGCTTGAGGGCTTTGAACTGCTGCATGTGGTCGGCCATGCTGGTCCCGTCCTGTCGATGGTTTGGTTGCGGTCCGCCCGGAGGCAGTGCGCTCTCGACTTTCGATATCCTTCATTTTATCTGGTAACGCAAGTGACAACGAAGCCCGCCATGTCCTCGACGCAAGTCCTGCCCGACCTCGCCCGCGGCCGCACTCTGCCGCGCCATGAGCGCATCATCGAAATGCTCTCGGCCAAGGGCGTGGTCGAGGTTGCTGCACTCGCCGAGGAACTCGGCGTCTCCGCGGTGACGATCCGCGCCGATCTCGACGCGCTGGAGAAGCGCCAGCTCATCCGCCGCATTCGCGGCGGAGCGATGGCGCTCCGCCCGGCCCGCTTCGAGCGCCCCGTCGACCTGCCGAGCCAGTCCTTTTCGGACGAGAAGGAGCGCATCGCTGACCAGGCGGCCGCCCTCGTCCGCGATGGCGAAACCGTCATCCTCGACGCCGGAACGACCACGCTCGCCATCGCCCACGCCCTGCCGGATACGCTCACCGACGTCGTCGTCGTGACCAACGGGCTCGACATTGCCTTGGCGCTGCACGCCCATCCTGGCGTCACCGTCATCGTCACCGGCGGGCGCCTCAAGCGCGGCGGTCGCAATGCCCGCTCCAGCAGCCTGATCTCGCCCTTCGGCACCACGCTGCTGCGCGAGATCAACGCCGATCTCGCCTTCCTCTGCTGTGCCGGCGTCGACGTTGTCCGCGGCTTTACCAATGGCAATTGGGAAGAGGCCGAGGTGAAGAAGGCGATGATGGCCTCGGCCCGGCGCGTCGTCTTCGTCGCCGACCACGGCAAGATCGGCCATGTCGGCAGCGCCCGTATCGCGCCGCTCGACCAGGCGGATCTGCTGATCACCGACCAGGGCGCGGCGGCGGCCGACATTCAGGCGCTCGAAGCGGCGGGCGTTCAGGTCACCATCGCGTGAGCGCTCGAAAAATCGGCGCGACCTGGCTAAGTTTTATGCTTGCGATTGTTTTCGTTTGTCCGCAAATTGAAAGAGATACCAGCGCCGCCTGCGCCTTTCGCGCGGGCACCGATCCGATGCAGCCAGGCCGGGAGATCCTCCATGACGACTTTGTCTCGACGCCGTTTCCTCGGGGCCGCAGCGGGCAGCGTCGCGCTCGCCGCGCCGACGGTCCTGCGAGCCCAGGCCCGCGAACTGGTCATGATCGGCTATGGCAGCGCCCAGGACGATCCGCTGAAGCGCGCCGGCGAGATCCTCGCCAAGAAGCATCCCGGCGTCTCGCTGCGCATCATCGGCGGCCTTTCGGCCGAGGCGATTGCCCAGATCAAGGCCTCGCGCGGCGCCTCGCCCTATGACTTCGCGGTGATGGGCTCGCCCGCGATCATCAACGCCGTCGATGAGGGTGTGCTGGAGCCGCTCGACATCGCCAAGGTCCCCAACGCCAAGAACATCGACCCGCGCTTCATGCCCTACGCCTATGGCATGGGCGTGCCGATCAGCTATGCCGGCATCGGCATCGCCTACAACAAGCAGATGGTGCCGAACCCGCCCAGGACCTGGGCCGATCTCTGGAAGCCGGAATATGCCGGCAAGATCGGCGTCTCGCGGCCGCAGTCCAATCTCGGCCTCGCCTGCGTCTCGATCGCGGCCTCGGCCTTCGGCAAGACCGATGCCGACACCGATTTCGGCCTCGCCAAATGGAAGGAGCTGAAGCCGCTGGTCGGGCGCAATCCAAACCTGCTGCAACAGATGCTGGAGCGCGGCGAGATCGGGCTCTGCCCGCTCTGGCACGACAACACTGGCATCGCCATCGCCAGCGGCCTGCCGCTCGGCTACGCCAAGGTCACCGGCCCGGGCCCGCTGATCCTGCCGACCATGATCGTCAAGTTCACCCGCACAGCCCATAGCGAGCTGATCCACGAATTCGCCGACATCCTGCTCACCAGCGAGAGCCAGACCTTCGCCGCCCAGCCGCCCTACTACTTCGGCACCACGGTCAAGGGCATCGTCGCCCCGGCGGGGGCCGCCGCCTTCCTGCCTTCGACGCCGGAGGAGATCGCCTCGATGGTCTCGGTCGACTGGCCGAAGGTGGCGCCCAACCGCGGCAAGATCGTCGAGGCCTTCGACCGGATGTTCGCCGGGTGATCACCGCGGCTGCGCCCATCCCGGCCACCGGGACGGCGGAAGCCGCCCCGGTCGTGGCGATCCGCGATGCGGTCAAGCGCTTCGCGGGCCTCACCGTGCTCGACCGCTGCTCGCTCGTCGCGCAGGAAGGGGAGATCCTGACGTTGCTGGGCTCGTCCGGCTGCGGCAAGACCACGCTGCTGCGCTGCATTGCCGGATTCCTGACGCCGGACGAGGGCGAGATCCTGATCGACGGCCGGGATACGATCCCTGTCCCGGTCAACCGCCGCTCCGTCGGCGTCGTCTTCCAGAGCTATGCGCTCTTTCCCCATCTCACCGTGGCGAAGAATGTCGGCTATGGGCTGCGCATGCGCGGCGCTCCCGCGGCCGAGATCGGCCGCCGTGTCGCCCAGGCGCTGCAGACGGTCTCGCTGACCGGCTTCGAGGAGCGCTACCCGGCCCAGCTCTCGGGCGGGCAGCAGCAGCGCGTCGCGATCGCCCGCGTGCTGGTTCTGGAGCCGCGCGTTCTCCTGCTCGACGAGCCCTTCAATGCCCTCGACGCCAAGCTGCGCGGCACCATGCAAATGGAGATGCGCCAGCTGATCAAGCGGCTCGGCATCACCGCGATCTTCGTCACGCACGACCAGGAAGAGGCGCTGACCATGTCGGATCGCATCGCCGTGATGCGCGCCGGCCGGATCGAGCAGCTGGGGACGCCGGAGCAAATCTTCGATCGGCCGGCCAGCGCCTATGTCGCCGATTTCGTCGGCGCCTCGAATTTCTGGGACGGCATTGCGAGCCAGGGCCAGGTGACCCTGCCCGATGGCCAGGGTGTTGCGACGGCGCTCGACGGCGAGGTTCGCGTCATGCTGCGCCCGCACAACATCCTGATCGAGCCGGCTGCCGAGGCTGAAACGGGCTGGCGCGGCAGCGTTCGCTTCCGCCGTCATGTCGGGGCGCTGATGGAATACGAGGTCGAACTCGCGGACGGAATTTCGCTGCGCGTCGTGGCGCTGCGCGACGAGACGGTTGCCCGCATCGATGTCGGCGACCGCGTGGCGCTGCGCCTGCGCGATCCCGCTGCCTGCATCGCCTTCCCGCGCGCATGACCCGCCGGCCTCTCCTGCTGCGGCTGGTCGATGAGCTGCTCTCGGGGCGCGGGATCTGGCCGGCCGTGCCCGCCATCGTCGTGCTCGTCGTCGTCGCGGTCATCCCCTTCGGCGTGCTGCTGTCGCTGGGCTTTTCCGACATCACGGTGTCGCGCGGGGTCATCGTCTCGCAGGAATTCTCGCTCGGCCATCTCGCGACCGCTCTGGCCGACCCGCTCTATCACATCACCTTCCAGCGTTCGTTGACGCTGGCGCTGACGACGACGCTGGTCTGCGCGCTGCTCGGCTTCCCCGTCGCCTATCTCTTCCTGATCGGCGGCCCCTGGACCCGCCGCATCATCCTCGTGCTGACGATCGCGCCGATCCTGACCAGCGGCATCGTCCGCACCTATGCCTGGATCGTCATTCTCGGCGGCCGCGGCGTGGTCAATGCGACGCTGATGGAGTTCGGGCTGATCTCGCAGCCGCTGCGCATCATCAACACACATTGGGCGGTGCTGATCGGCATGGTCCAGATCCATCTGCCGATCATGATCCTGCCGCTGATCGCGGTGATGAGCCGCCACGACTCCCGCCTGGAAGAGGCTTCCGCCAATCTCGGCGCCAGCCGTCTGGCGACGCTGCGAACCATCATCCTGCCGCTGAGCGTGCCCGGGCTTGGCACCGGCGCCGCGCTCGTCTTCACGCTGAGTTACACCACCTTCGTGGTGCCGCAGCTGCTGGGCGGCGGCAATTACCTCAACGCCGCGACAATGGTCTACGAGCAGGTCGTCTACTCGCTGCAGTGGAGCAAGGGCGCGGTGACGGCCATGATCCTGATGGCGACCTGTCTGGCCGTGCTGCTGATCTTCGCCTGGCTGACGCATATCGCCACGCGCTGGACACGGGTGGCGCAAAGATGAAGCGGATCGACGGCGCCGAACTCCTCGACCGGCTGGGCATCGGCTTCATCATCGCGCTCGCGGTGCTGGCGCTGGCACTGCTGCTGCTGCCAGCGGTCATCGTCGTGATGATGTCCTTCGACACGCGCGGCTATATCAGCTTCCCGCCCGCGGGCTTCACGCTCGACTGGTACGTCAAGGTGTTCAACCAGCCCGTCCTGGTCGACGCGATGTGGACGAGCATCAAGGTCGGGCTCTACGTCACCGCGCTTTGCATCCTGCTGGGCGTGCCGACCGCGCTGGCCTGCGCGCGGGGCGATTTCCGCGGCGCCACGGCGCTCTCCGTCTTCGTGCTGGTGCCGCATATGGTGCCGGGCATCGTGCTCGGCGTTGCCGTGCTGTTCTCGGGCGCGCTGCTCGGCATCGGCCCCTCGATCTGGCTGCAGTCCATCTCGCTCGCGGTCTATGTCATGGCGGTGATGGTGCGCACGGTGATGGCGAGGCTGCAGCGGCTCGATCCGCTGCTGGAACAGGCGTCGGCCAATCTCGGCGCGAGCCGCTGGCAGACCTTTCGCACCATCACGCTGCCGCTGTTGCTGCCGGCGATCCTGGCCGGCGCGGTCTTCACCTTCATCGAGGGCGTCGACAATCTCTCGGTGACGATCTTCACCCATGGCTATCGTGACCGGCCGCTGCCGATCGAGCTGCTCGCCATCGTTCAGAACAGCAGCTCGCCGCTGGTCGCCGCCGTCTCGAGCATCCAGATTCTGCTCGCAATGCTCGCTCTTCTGGCGATCTCGCTGACGATCGGACTCGAGCGCGTCAACGATTGAGGAGGCCGGCTGCGCGCGACATTGCAGTCTCGACAGGTCCGATCCGGTTCCATGGACGCGAAACCGGCCGATGGTGCCAATGGCCGACCTGGGTTCGCGCCTGCAAACGGATCGGTGTTGCAGGCGACGGACGACTGTCGGCAATCTCGGCCTCAGCGGATCAAGCCTCGTGCGACACCAATCCGTCTGATCACCCGCGCCGGCGCGGTTGATGCTTCAGCCGTGCGGACGGTCGCCAGGGTCGACCGGCGGATGTCAGGCTCCCTTCAGCCGGAGCCAGGCCAGCCGCTCATTGCGGCTCGATCCCGAACTCCTTGATCAGCGCGCCCATGGTTGCGATCTCCTTGGTCAGGAAGGCGCCTGCGCCGGCGGGCGTCGCGAGCGGGCCGACATCGACGTCGAAGCCCAGGGTCGGCGCGCGCTCGCGCACATCCGGCTGCTGCAGCGCCTCGGCGATCTTCTGGCTCATCGACTGGACGATGTCTGGAGGCGTCCCGGCCGGCGCCATGACCATGAACCAGCCGCCGATATCCGCGCTGGCGAGGGTCTCGGCGATGGCGGGAATGCCGGGCAGCGAGGCCAGCCGCTTGGTGCCGGCAACGGCGAGAGGCCGCAGCGTCCCTTCCTTGATGAAGGGCTCCGCCACGGAGGCCGACTGGATCGTCGCCTGGACGCGGCCCGCGATCGTGTCCTGGATCGAGTTGGCCGCCGCGGCATAGGGCACCAACACCATCTTGATCCCGGCGCGGCGGTTGATGGTCTGTCCGATCAGGCCGGAGATGTTGCGCTCGCTGTCGACGGCCAGGCTGATCTCGCCGGGCTTGGCCTTTTCCTGCGCGATCAGGTCCTCCAGCGTCTTGAAGGGCAGCGAGGGGTTCACGAGCAGCACGTGATGGCTGCGCGCCACCATCGCCACCGGCATGAGATCCTTCTGGGGATCGTAGGGCAGCTTGCGGAAGGTGTGGGGGTTGGTCGAGAGCGAGGCCGAGGTGGCGAAGAGGAAGGTGTAGCCGTCCGGCGTGGCGCGGGCGACCGCCTGCGTCCCGACGATGTTGGCCGCGCCGGTGCGGTTCTCGACATAGACCTGCTGGCCGAGGCTGCGCGACAGCTTGTCGGCCAGCACGCGTGCGAGGATGTCGGGGCTGTTGCCGGCCGCCTGCGGCACGACGAGCGCGATCGGGCGCTGCGGCCAGGCCTGCGCCTGGGCACTTGCGATCGCGGCGAGCGCGAGGGTGGCGCCGAGCGCCAGTGATCTGAACTTGGACATCGTGTCCTCCGGGCTCTTCTGGGATTGGAGGGAGCGCCGCCGGGCGTGCTCCGCGAGCCTCGAAGGCGCGCTTCCGGCGGCGGCGTGGTTCAGGCCTCGTCGGCGATGCCGTTGCGCAGGATGCCGAGGCGGTCGATCTCGACCTCGACGACGTCGCCGGGCTTCAGCCAGAGCGGGGGATTGCGCTTGGCGCCGACGCCGCCGGGCGTGCCCGTCGCGATGACGTCGCCGGGCTCCAGCCGCGTGAAGGACGAGCAGTATTCGATGATTTTCGGGATATCGAAGATCATCTGGTCGAAGGTCGCATCCTGCACGACGTGGCCGTTGACGCGGGTCTGGAGGCGCAGATCGGGTAGGGGGCCGAGTTCGTCGGGCGTCATCATCCACGGCCCGAAGGCGCCGGTGTCGGGGAAGTTCTTGCCCGGCGTGAACTGGTGGGTGTGGCGCTGGAAGTCGCGGACGCTGCCGTCATTGTAGCAGGCATAGCCGGCGACATGGGCGAAGGCGTCCTCGCGGGCGATATAGCGGCCCGGCTTGCCGATGACGATGGCGAGCTCGCCCTCGAAATCGAGCTCGTGTGAGACGCGCGGCCGCACGATGTCGGCGCCATGGCCGGTCTGCGAATTGGCGAAACGCGCGAAGATCGTGGGGTTCTCGACCTCGGCCCGGCCGGTCTCCTTGCGGTGCATCTCGTAGTTCAGCCCGACGCAGAGGATCTTGTCGGGGTTCGGCACGACCGGGAGCCAGGTCACGGCCGAGAGCGGATGGCGCGGTGCACCGGCGGCCGCCGCGGCGACTTCCGCCAGCGCGGAAGCGGCGATGACGCTCTTGAGGTCGGGATAGCGCCCCGACAGCACGGCGCCGAGATCGACGGCCTGCTCGCCGTCGATCAGGCCCCATGTCGGGGCACCGTTGAGGCGGAAGGTGGCAAAACGCATCGGGAGGTTTTCCTCTCAGGACAGGGCATGGGCGAGGGAGGCCGCCGGCAGCGCGGGCGCGGTGAGGCCGAGGGTGAAGGCGTCGATCAGCGCGGCCAGCGCCGGGCCGTCGGCGGCCGTGCCGAAGACGTAGTGGTCCGGCCGCACGATCGCGGCGGCGCGACCGCATCCCGCAAACCAGTCGCGCAGGACGCCGTCGCATTCGGCGACCGTGATGTCGGCCCCGGCGACGGGGCCGGCTCCGGACGGGCCGAAGGCGATGACGGTGAGGGCTTTGGCGCGCGCCGCTGCGAGGACGCCAGCGGGCAGGGTGCGGCCGAGCGCGGCCTCGATCACGAGGCGGCAGCCCGCCCCCGCGACAGCGTCGAGCCGCGCCCGCCCCTTGGCCGTCTCGACCCAGGGCTGCGGGAAGAGCCGGCCGCGGGCCGAATCGGTTTCGTCGGCCAGGAGCCCGGTCGCCAGCGGCGGCACGATCTCCTGGCGGGTGATGATGCGCGGCTGGCCGCCGCCCTCGGCGAGGATGCGGGCGTCACGCGCGCGCGCCGCGACCGGATCGCGCTCGCAGATGACCTGGCCGATCGCCTTGATCCGCGTCGTCAGCTCGCGAACATGCGCGCTGCGCTCCGCCTCGTAGCTGTCGAGCAGCGCCTCGCCCGAGCGTCCGTCCAGCACGCGCGCGAGCTTCCAGATCAGGTTGGCGACGTCGCGCACCCCCTGGCACATGCCCTGGCCGATGAAGGGCGGCTGCTGATGCGCGGCGTCGCCGGCGATGAAGACGCGCCCCTGCCGCCAGCGCTCGGCGACCAGGGCGTGGAAGCGATAGCTCGCCGCCCGCCAGAGCGTCGCGTCCGCCGGCGTCAGCCATCGCGCCAGCAGCTCCCAGACGCGCTCCGGCGTCTGCGCGAGGCGCGGATCCTCGCCCGGCAGCAGCATGATCTCCCAGCGGCGATGGGTGCCCGGTCCGATGATGTAGCTGGTCGGCCGCCGCGGATCGCAGAACTGCGCCGAATTCGGGGGCAGCTTGGCCAGGGCCGACTCGTTCACCTGCATGTCGACGACCAGCCAGGGCTCGTCGAAGACCAGATCGGCGAGACGGATGCCGAGCCGCTCCCGGACGCCGCTCGAGGCGCCGTCGCAGGCGATGACGTAGTCAGCCGTGATCGTACGACGCATACCGTCGTCCTGCCGCAGGTCCAGCGTCACGCGATCGGGTGTCGCTGTCAGATCGACGAGTTCCGTCCCGAGGCGGACATCGATCCCGGGCCGCGCCTGCGCATGGGCCCGCAAAGCGGCCTCGACGGGAGGCTGCGTGAACACCATCGTCGGCACATAGCCCTGCGGGTAGGGTTCCGGCACGGTGTCGATCCGGCGGATCAGCTGCCCGTCGGCGCCGAAATGCTCCGAAGCGTGGAACGGCGCGACATGGGGCAGAACAGCCTCCGCCAGGCCCAGATTGTCGAAAAGTCGCAGGATCTCGTGGTCGATCGCGATGGCACGCGGCTTGTCGTAGACCTCGCGCTGGCGATCGATGACGAGGCTGCGAATGCCATGCTGGCCCAGCAGATTGGCGGCAACGGCACCGCTTGGTCCGAAGCCGACCACGACGACGGGATAATGCGCGGAATCTGGAAGAGACGTCTCGCTCACCTGAACGGAAATCCTGTGCTGGGCGTTCATCGGGCGGCCCCCGGGCGATAGGCGATGGCCGTCTGGGCGGCCTTCACATGATCGGGCTTGGGCGGGGCGATGCCCCACTGGTCGGTTCGGCCGGGCGGCCAGACCCACTCCTCGGGCCCGCGCACGCGATAGCCGTCGTCGACCTGCAGGACCTCCGCCGTAAACTCGACGACGAAACCGACGGGATCGACGAAATAGGCGAAGACATTGTCGCCCGGGCCGTGACGGCCGACGCCCCAGCCGATCGGATAGCCCGCATCGACGAGCCGGCCCGCGGCCCGCATCACCGATTCCCAGTCCGGCACGAGGAAGGCGATGTGATTGAGGCCGCTGGCCCTGGCCTCCGCCAGCACCACGGCGTGATGGTCGCTGTTGCAGCGCAGGAAGGCCATCAGCTTCGAGCGATCGGTGAGGACGAAGCTGAGTCCCTCTTCGAAGAAGCGCGTCTGGGCGTCGACATCGTGGCTGTTGAGGTTGACATGGGCGAGCCGCGACGCCCGGTCGGGCCTCTCGCCGGCATCGTCGTGAAGCGCGTCGCCCTGGACGAATCGGTAGACGCCGCCCTGCGGCTCGGCCAGTTCGAGCAGCACGCCGCCGCCGGGCTCGCCTGTCGGGGCAGGGCCCGCCAGCACCCGGGCGCCTAGCCGGCCGGCACGCTCGGCCAGCCGCTCGAGATCGGTCGCCGCATCGACCCGGAACGTCACCGACAGGATCTCCGCCGCGGCGCAAGGATGGAGCGCAAGGACGTGATGGTCCGCGCCCGTTGCCCGCAGATAGACGGCTTCCCCCTGCCGCGCCGCGACCTCCAACCCCCAGACCTGCGTATAGAAGCGCTCGGAGAGGGCGAGGTCCGGCGTGCCGATCGCGACGGAGCGCAGGGCGGTGACGGGAAAGCGGCTCATGGCGAGACCTCGCTCGGCCGGCCGAGAAAGGCCGCCGCATTGTCGCGCAGCAGCCGCGCCCGCAGCGCCTCGTCCGCAAAGGCGGCTTCGATCCGCTCGACCGGGCGGCGCTCGTGGAAATTGAAGGGATAGTCGGTGCCGATCATCACCTGCGTCTCTCCGAACAGGCGCACCAGATGCTGCAGGGTCGGCTCGTCATAGACGAGTGCGTCGTAGAACAGCCGGCGGGCCTGCTCGGTCGGCGAGACTTCGATGCTCTCCCGAAGGGCCGGGAAGACGCGGCGGCCTTCCTCCAGCCGCGGCAGCAGCAGTCCGAGCGTCCCCCCGCCATGGCTGAAGGCGATCCGCAGGCGCGGACGCCGCAGCATCAAGTTGGAGCAGATCACGGAAGCGGCGGCGAGCCCGACATCGCCTGGATAGGCGAGCACCTGCTGGAGCTGGCCCGGCCCGACCAGCCGCTCCTGCCCGCAGGGGCGCACCGCATGGACGAAGACGGCCGCACCAAGCTCCTCGGCGGCCTCGAAGAACGGGTCGAAATCGGGCGCCCCGATCGGCCGGCCATTGACGTTGCTGCCGACCTGGACCCCGGCGAAGCCGGGGTCGCGCATCAGCCGTTCCAGCTCGGCCAAGGCCCGGTCCATGTCCTGCAGGGGCAGGGCGCCCAGTCCGACCAGCGGCCCGCCGGACTCATTCACCATCGCCGCGATCTGGTCGTTGACGTAGCGCAGCAGCTCGTCGGCATCGGCGGCGTCCATCCAGTAGGACATCAGCTCCGGCATCGCCGAGATCGCCTGCAGCGACAGGCTCATGCCGTCCAGGTCGGCGAGCCGCTTGGGCACGTCCCAGCAGCGGTCGGAGACGGTGCGATAGGTCCGCCCGTCGATGACGACGTGACGGTGGCAGGGCTGGGCTTCCGCCATGGCAGGCCAGCCCTTCGGCGTCACCCCCCTGAGATTGGCCGGGAAGCTCGCAGGCACGACATGGGCGTGGATGTCCACGCCGCAGCGACAGCCGCCGAGTGTCCAGCGCCGCTCCGATCCCGCCTGGCCCGTCACGATCCCTCCAAAGGACTCGATTTTTGTAGCTGGCGCCGAGCATATTCGATAATGTGCCGGCGTAAAGCATAATTTATAAATTTCTGACGAGCGAGGCTACGTGTACAGATCGAAGGTCTTGAGCCCGCCGGGGAGCCCCGCGCGCTCGCTGGCTTCGCAGGAGATCGAGCCCCTTCGCATGACAGCGCCGACCCCTTCGACCCGAACGCTCGACCTCTACGACAAGCTGCGCGAGGACCTTCTCTGCGGGCGGCTCAAGCCGGGCCAGAAACTGCAGATGCGCTTCCTCATGGAGGCCTACCAGGCCGGGCAGACGCCGCTGCGCGAGGCGCTGAACCGGCTCACCTCCGAGGGGCTGGTGCAGTCGCGCGAGCAGCGCGGCTTCATCGTCTCGCCGGTGAGCAAGGCGGAGCTGCAGGAACTGACGATGACGCGCTGCTGGCTCGAGGGGCTTGCCTTGCGCAAATCCATGGAGGCCGCGACGCCCGAATGGGAGGAGGCGCTGGTGGTGGCGCATCACCGCCTCGCCCGCACGCCGCGCTCGCTCAACCCGGAGCAGTTCGAGGACAATCCGGACTGGGAGCGCCTGCACCGGATCTTCCACCGCACCCTGATCAGCCAGTGCGGCTCGGCCTCGCTGGTCGGCTTCTGCGACCATCTCGCCGACCAGCTCTACCGTTATCGCCGCGTCTCGATCCGGCGCGTTTTCTCGACGCGCAGGATCGGCGACGAGCACCAGGCTATTCTGACGGCTGTGCTGGATCGGGCGGCCGATCGGGCCGTGCAGCTTCTGGAAAAGCACTATCAGGACACCGCTGACGTGCTTCTCGACGATCCCGCGTTCTGAAGGAGCGCGCCTGCCCATCCTCGCGCCGCAGATGGATCGGAAGAACCCCTCGACAGACAGGCTCGGTCGAATCGATGCATACGAGAAACGCCCCCGTGCTGTGACGGGCGGCTGTGACAGAATCGTCCTCTGGAGAGACGGGCCGCGTACGCAATATCAAGGGCTTAGGAGTGGCGGAGACGGAGGGAAACTCCGTCAAGAAAAATACATTATATAAATCAGAAGTTTAAAATGGCATACCACTACGATTTTGTAGCAGCCTTGTGGCTGAAATTTTGTGGCATGAGGACCATCCTGAAAGCGCCCAGATAGCGTGTGAGGACGGAAGCCCATCAGTCCTGTTAGCAATCTCGCAGAGCATGGTTCGTCAGCTAGGTGGGGCGTGTAAGATCGGCAGTCGAATCTCTTGGAGCTGATCACTATGCGTAAACCCGCAGCGCCTGCGGCTGATACCAAAATCAGCGGAGAAGCTACCTACAAGGTCATCTGCGGTGACGCTGCCTTCGCGCTTCGACAGCTCCCGGACGAGAGTGTTGATATGTGCATGACCTCGCCGCCATATTGGGGGCAGCGCGAGTATGATGCCGAGGGCATCGGTCTAGAACCATCTTGGCAGTCATACGCTGACAATCTATGCGCAATTCTCGATGAAGTTCGGCGAGTTTTGAAGCCGGGAGGATCGTTGTGGTTGAATATTGGCGATACTTATGATGCCAAGAATTTGACGGGGGTGCCCTGGAGAGTCGCGTTTCGCCTAATAGATGATCATAATTGGATATTGCGCAATGACGTAATCTGGAACAAGCTCAAAGGGGCGCCAGATAATTCGAAAGACAAGCTTAGAACAATACATGAGCATGTATTTCATTTCGTAAAGCAGAAGAATTACTATTATGATGCCGATGCGATTCGCTCGAAACCTCGCGATTCCAGCGTAGTTAGGGGCACGGTTGTATCGGCCACTGGCGTGTCTGGCGTGCGTTACAAGCGACAGATAGAGCTATCAACAGCTCTAACGCCAAGCGAAAAGGTCAGCGCACTCAAGGCACTAGACACGATTCTAGATGATATCCGCGAGAAGCGCATCTCAGATTTCCGGATGGTGATCAGAGGACAGCAAAGGACTACGCATTCTGACAGCACTAAATTGTCTGGGCGGGCAAAGGAGCTTGTTCAAAAGGGCTTCTATTTTCTGAAGTATCATCCTAACGGCAGCAAGCCGTCCGATGTTTGGGACATCATACCAGAAGACACTCAACACCGCGGCGCGCATTTTGCGCCATTTCCAACTGACCTCTGTCGGATACCGATCTTGGCCACATGCCCTCCCGACGGTTGTGTGCTCGATCCGTTCTGCGGGACCGGCACAACCTTGCTCGTGGCGAAACAACTCGGCAGGAGCGCAGTCGGGATCGACATTTCGCCGAACTATGTGGAGCTGACAAAAAGCCGACTTCGTGGATAGGCCCGTGAGTAAGATCGTTGACTTGTTCGGATACGACACGGCTGCAAATCCACAGCCCGACTGGCATGCCGTTGTAGCTGCTCAGCAATGCCCGTTTGTCGAGAAGCGTTGCTACAAAGTCAGAAAAAGTCAGTCAGAGATTTCTATCGGAACATGCACTGTCGATTACTCGGGGCCGGTTATCATATGCCCCCAGCGTCTCCTTGAGAGGCGAAAGATATTTACCGATTGCCTTCACCTTATCAGCCACGAGCCAGGAAACGAACTCCATATTATCCCCGAGATTGGAATACCGGGTGGCAATATCGACTACTTTCTCGCGTCGGTCAGGGGCGGGAAGGTGCGGGATTTTGTCGGCATGGAGCTGCAAACGCTCGATACGACTGGAACGGTCTGGCCGGCGAGGCAGAGATTTCTCGCATCTAAGGGCTTCAATAATATAGCTGAGTCCGACATTAACAATCCGAAGCCATACGGCATGAATTGGAAGATGACTGCCAAGACAATCCTTGTCCAGCTTCATCATAAAATACAGACGTTTGAGTCAATAAACAAGCATCTGGTCCTGATAATACAGGATCGGTTGCTAAACTATATGGCGAGCGAATTCACATTCGACCACCTGAATGATCCCCGAGTATCAGATCCAATGCATTTTCATGCCTATCGCCTGGAGCGTGGTGATGAGAGGCATGAGCTGGACCTAGTGAGGCGTCTTAGCACTGACACTGATGGCATTGCCAAATGTCTCGGACTTCAGAGCGAGGCTCGAATCGAGATCGATATAATCGTAAAGTTGATAGAGCAGAAGTTGAGCGATCGGACACGGTTTGAATTTAATAAGCCGCCGCCAGCAATGGACGTCAACCCAACGAGTTAGCGAGCTATGGCAATTTGTTGCCCACTAGATTCCGAACTAATTCGATCACCGCCTTATTGTCAGAAACTCTTTCGCGCGACGACATGGGGCGCCGCAGGCAACTGAGAGCGATATGGTCATGAATTAACCGGCTCAACGCGCTCGCTGATATCGAATCAAGACCATGATTGCAAAGCATAAGATTTATACTTGCAATTACGTCATCGTGTATCGATTCAATTCTAATGCGAATGGGTTCAACATCGGCATTGCTAGGGTGAAGGCTCAGGCGATAGGCAAGTGAATATGTATCACATTGATATAATCTGTATATGCTATCAATAAAACTGTCGAGATCTGATATTTTTTCTGAATTAGGGCTGATGTGGTCGCGTGTCTGCTTATCGATATCACTCAATATAAAAATCACAACTTCCGAAAACAATCCGGATTTGTCTGAGAAATTCTCGTATACAGCGGATTTGGAGCCTTTTGCTGCTTTTGCGATCTCGTCAACGGTAACTGCGTCGTAGCCTCTGCTAAGGAAAAGCGCTGCAGCAGCCTCCCTAATCTGATTCCGGCGGTCGACGCCGCGCGCCGTCACGCGGCCCCTAGCTGCGGTCTTTTTCATCCCTGTCGGTCGCTCGCGCATTCTGGGTGGATAGCGAAGGATACGATCTCTAACAAGATTGCCGACAGGCCCGCCGATCTGCCCAGGCTGGCTGCCTGCGCGCGGAACTGGCCAGGCGTCTCGTTCGGGTAAAGCCGCTCCAGCACGCGCGCGGCGGCTTCGTGCGCCCGGGCCGTGGCCGGTACGGGCTCGCCTGTGATGCCCAACCATTCCATCGAGCGGATGTCCAACCGGCTGCGCCGGTCGGCCACCGCTCATGTCAAACGTTGGGCGTCATGCTGGAGCGAGTGCGGTTTGCTCGGCGCGGCGAGTCAAAGGCGGCGATCGAGCCGAAGCTGAGTTCGGTGGTTTGCAA
>OGCL01000700.1_pt1 | contig 33320 bp, 30 predicted proteins | sample 1570041 | NCBI WGS metagenome assembly OGCL01 (sample SAMN06266162, study PRJEB24511) | hot springs metagenome | isolation source: Hot spring water | place: South Africa: Limpopo | collected 2015-06-22 | reverse complement strand
TGGAGGAGTGCGGCTTCAAGATCACGCGCGATCCGTCGGTGATGGGCAAGCTGCTCAAGTCGCTGTTGTAAAAGTCGACGCTGGCGGGGGACGGCGGTCGAATGCGCTTGCGATCAGGCTTCCAGCAGGATGCGTACGGCTTCTGCGGGTGTAACGATGCGGATGTTCCGGTAAGTCTCAAGATCGAGCAAATGACGGTCGCCCGAAACGATGAGCGTTGCCCCGGCGGCAAGGGCACAGGCCAGCACACGGTCGTCGTCGGGATCGGTCGCGATTACCGATGGGACATCGAGAGGTTCGATCAGCGTGACCAGCCGCCGCAGGTCGGCGACGATGCTTTGCGGCGTCAGGCCGGCAGCCGTCAAGCGGACGATGAATTTGTCGCGGAGCAGGACATCGAGTAGTTCCGCGAGCAGGGTCGCGCTGCTGAAGGATTCGAATGCCTGCGCCCGCATACCGTCGAGCAGGCGGCGCGGGGCGCTTCCCGAGAAAAGGATGCCCGAGATCAGGGCGTTGGTGTCGAGGACGACCCGCACATCAGGCGTGCTGTGCGTTGCGCTCCCGGCGCGCAGAGGCGATTTCGGCAGCGATTTCTTCGTCGGAAAGTGGCGGCTGATTCAGCGCATCGAGTTTCGCCAGGGAGTCGCCCAGCCTGACACCGGCAGTAGCACGATTTTCGCGGGTCATCAGGAATTCGACGAAATCCTCTACTTCCGCAATGCGTTGTTGCGGCAGGCTTTCAATTTTCTGTAGCAGGGCGGGCGTAATGGCTGACATGGGCTGCTCCTCGTTCAAGGACAGGGTTCATGCTATCAAAAGTCGGCGCTGGCAGGACGGCAAGGCGGGCGGGGGTAAGCTTTCGCTCGCCTTTTCGTTGTTGGTATTCACGCCGCGCCGGCATGATTTTCTGCCGCCGCCATGAAAAATGATTGACTGACTTGAGGGCTGGCTGCAAGAATGCGGCTTATCATCCTGTTTATTCATGAATTACCGGCTCTGAGCATCTGCTAGGCGGGGTTCCAGGAGGGACGCAAGGTAAAGTGGGCAAGAAAACGGCGCGGGATTTCTGGAAAAGCGACTGGTTCGTTGGCCTGTTGGTCAGCGTGGTCGTTTTTGCCTTGGGCGGCGCCGGCTGGATGCAGAGCCTCGAACGCAAGGCTTACGACTTGGGCGTGGCGCTGACCGAACGCACACCATCGGACCGCATCGCGATCATCGCCATCGACAAGCAAAGCCTCGACAACATCGGCCGCTGGCCCTGGTCGCGCGACATCTTCGCCGAGATGATCGAGAAGCTCTCCGCCGCGCAGGCCAGGACCATCGCCACCACGGTGCTGTTTTCCGAACCCCAGCGCGACGCCGGGCTTGGCTACATCGAACGGTTGATCGTGCTGAACAACGCCCGTCTGGGCGCAGAGCCGTCCAGTCAGCCGGAGGCTTCGCCGCTCTCGGAAATGCCGCTGCCGGTGCTCGACCCGATCGGACGCCTGCTCGCCGAGGCGGAAGAAAAACTCAACACCGACCGGCGGCTGGCCGATGCGCTCAGACAGGCCGGCAACGTCGCGTTACCCTTGCTTTTCCATGTCGGGCAGCCGGCGGGACGGCCGGATCGTCTGTTGCCGGAGTTCGTTGCGTCGCATGCGGCGCCGGCGACCGGCGGCGCGGGCGCGCTGATTCCGACGCTGGGCATCGATGCCGGCATCGTCGAGGAACTGGGCCGGCAGGCGGCGGTGGTCGGCCATCTCAACACGCTTCCCGATGCCGATGGCGCGATCCGTGCCGAGCCGCTGGTGCTTGAACATTTCGGCCAGGCCCTGCCGTCGCTGGCGCTCGCGGTTGCGGCGCGCAGCCTGAACCTGGCGCCGGTCGACATTCGCGTCGTCAGCGGCGAATCGGTGAGTCTGGGACGCTTGCGCATCGCCACGGATTCGGCCACGCGCATGCTGACCTTCTTTTACGACGAAATCGGCGGCCGGCCGGCGTTTCCCGCCGACTCCTTCTTCGACGTGGCGAGCGGCAAGATTCCCCTCGACAAGTATCGCGGCAAGATCGTCCTGATCGGGCCGACCGCCGCCGGCATCGGCAGCCAGTTCGTCACGCCGGTCGCACCCTCCATGGCGTCCGTCGAGGTGCTCGCCCACACGGTTTCCAGCATTTTGTCGGAGCACTTTTTCGTCGCGCCGGCCTGGGCGTCCTGGGTGGAATTCGGCGTTTTCGTTCTCGTGGCGCTTCATCTGATCCTGCTGCTGCCGCGGCTGTCGGCCGGCATGGCGGCGGGGCTGACGGCGCTGTTGCTGGCGCTCCTGGTCGGTGCGCATTTCGGCCTGATGATCGGCCAATTGATATGGTTGCAATTGATGACGGCGGCCACGCTGCTCCTGGTCGGCCACCTGCTCCTGACGACCAAGCGCTTTCTGGTCACCGAGCGCGGCAAGGAAAAATCCGAGGCCGAATCGGCCGAGTCCAACCGCATGCTGGGTCTTGCCTTCCAGGGGCAGGGCCAGCTCGACATGGCCTTCGACAAATTCCGCAAGTGTCCTCTCGACGACACGCTGATGGAGAATCTCTACAGCCTCGGGCTGGATTTCGAGCGCAAGCGCCAGTTCAACAAGGCGGAGGCGGTGTTCCGCTACATGGCCGATTACGACATCAAGTTCCGCGACCTGGAGCAGCGCATCAGCCGCGCCAAGCAGATGTCGGAAACCGTCATCCTCGGCGGCGCCGGGGCGCACCCCGGCGGCACGCTGCTGCTCGATGGCGGCAGCGTCGAGAAACCCATGCTCGGCCGCTACCAGATCGAAAAGGAACTCGGCAAGGGGGCGATGGGCGTCGTCTACCAGGGCCGCGACCCGAAGATCAATCGCGTCGTCGCGATCAAGACGATGGCGCTGTCGCAGGAATTCGACGAGGACGAGCTCAAGGACGTCAAGGAGCGCTTCTTCCGCGAGGCGGAAACCGCCGGGCGGCTCAACCATCCGAACATCGTGACGATGTTCGACGCTGGCGAGGAGCACGATCTCGCCTACATCGCGATGGAATTCCTCAAGGGCCGCGATCTCGTGCCGCATACCAAGCCGGACAACCTGTTGCCCCTGCCGAAGGTGCTCGAGATCGTCGCCCGGGTGGCCGAGGCGCTCGACTATGCGCATGCCAACAACGTCGTGCATCGCGACATCAAGCCGGCGAATATCATGTATGAGCCGGAAGCCGACCAGGTCAAGGTCACCGACTTCGGCATCGCGCGCATTACCGATTCGTCGAAGACGAAGACCGGCATGGTGCTCGGCACGCCGTCCTACATGTCTCCCGAACAGCTGGCCGGCAAGAAGATCGACGGTCGCTCCGACCTGTTCTCTCTGGGGGTGACCCTTTATCAGCTCTGCTGCGGCCAGCTGCCGTTCGTTGGGGAATCGATGGCCCAGCTGATGTTCAAGATTGCCAGCGAGCCGCATCCGGATATTCGTCAGGTGCGGGCGGGCTTGCCCGAGTGCGTGGCCAAGATCATCGACAAGACCCTGGTCAAGGACCCGGAGCAGCGCTACCAGAAGGGTGCGGATCTCGCCCGCCACCTGCGCATCTGCCTTGCGGCGGTAAACAAGGGAATCTGAGATGAGCGCCCCCGACCTGTCCGCCGCCATCGAAATGGCCGTGTGCACCGATCCCGGCAAGGTACGCGGGAACAATGAGGATTCCGTGCTGGCCAATGCGAAACTGGGTCTGGCGGTGCTTGCCGACGGCATGGGCGGCTACAACGCCGGCGAAGTGGCGAGCGCGATGGCAACCGCCGTGCTGGGCAGTGAACTCGATCATGCGTTCGCTGAGCGTCCGCCGCACGAGCGCGCGGATGGCGAAACCCATGCCTGCGCCATGTTGCGTGACGTCATCTCACGCACCAATGCGGCAATTTTCCATGCCGCCCACAGTCAGCCGAAGTATGCGGGGATGGGCACGACGCTGGTGGCGGTGCAGTTTTACGACGACCGTCTCGCCGTCGCACACGTCGGCGATTCGCGCCTTTACCGCTGGCGTGACGGCGAACTGGCGCAGCTCACGCGCGACCACTCCTTCCTGCAGGAGCAGATCGATAGCGGCCTGCTCACGGTGCAGCAGGCGCGTCTTTCGCAGAACAAGAATCTCGTGACACGGGCATTGGGCGTCGAAGACGCGGTGGAAACGGAAATCCATGAATATCCCGTGCTGCCCGGAGACGTTTATCTGCTGTGTTCCGACGGCCTGAACGACATGGTCGACGACGAGGAGATCGCCCTCGCCGTCGGGGCTTTCGCCGCCAACCTGCCATTGTGCGCCGAACAGTTGGTCCAGATGGCCAACGACAATGGCGGGCGGGACAATGTTTCGGTTATCCTCGCGAAAGTGAAAGAGGCATTTCCGGCACGCGGCGCCTCCACCGGGTGGCTCCAGCGGATGCAGACATGGTTCAAATAACGTTCGAAGTCCTCAAGGATGCTCAAGATGGCTAAGCTCATACTCAGCATGGACAATCTGGTGCTCAAGGAAATTCCTCTCAACAAGGAGCGCACCACCATCGGCCGCAAGGCGCACAACGACATCCAGATCGACAATCTGGCGATCTCGGGCGAACATGCGGTGATCGTGACCATCCTCAACGATTCGTTCCTTGAGGACCTCAACAGCACGAACGGCACGTTCGTCAATGGCCAGCAGGTGAAAAAACACTTCCTGCAGAACAACGACGTGATCGAACTCGGCAAGTACCGGCTCAAGTACGTCAATGAGGCGCCCATCCAGGCGGCGCAGGGCGATTTCGAAAAGACCATGGTGCTGCGTCCCGACATGATGCGCAAGGCGGCGGAACAGCCGCAGACCGCGAAGCCTGCCGAATCTGCGGCGCCCCTGATGCCGCCGGTCACGCCGGCGCCGCAGGCTGCTCCCACGGCCGTTCCGCTCGGCGTCATCCAGGTCTTGAACGGCAGCAATGCCGGCAAGACGCTGGAACTGATCAAGTCGCTGACGACGCTGGGCAAGCCGGGCGTGCAGGTGGCGGTGATCGCACGCCGGCCCAACGGCTATTTCCTCACCCATGTCGAGGGAGCGCATTTCCCGAGCGTCAACAACGTGGTGATCGGCACCCAGGCCCACGAACTCAAGGACCATGACATCATTGAGCTCGCGGGCGTGAAGATGGAATTCTTCTTCAAGACCTGACTGCGCGACCGAAGTGAAGCGCTACCTCGCCCGTCAACTGCTTGGACTGGCGCTGTTGCTAGCCATGCTCGGGCACGCGGTGTATGAGTACCGCATCGGTCTGATCGACCGTCTCGAAGCGATCTTTTACGATGCGCGCATCCGGCTGACGATGCCGCGCACCCTCGACGAGCGCATCGTCATCGTCGACATCGACGAAAAATCGCTGGCCGAGCAGGGCCGCTGGCCTTGGTCGCGCGACCGGCTGGCGGTCATGATGGACCGCCTGTTCGATCGCCACGGGGTGGACGTGGTCGGCTTCGATGTGGTGTTCGCCGAGCCCGACCTGAGTTCCGGCATTGCTTCCCTGGAAGCGCTGGCGCGCCGAGAGTTGCGCGACAACGCGGCCTATCAGAACGCGCTGCGCAGGTTGCGGCCGAAACTCGACTACGATGCCCGTTTCGCTGCCGCCCTCAAGGGCCGCAAGACGATCCTCGGTTTCTACCTGTCGGGCACGGACGGAGCCCAGTCCAGCGGTGTGCTGCCGCCCCCGGTGTTGCCCGCCAGCGCCTTCGCCGATCGGCCGATCGCCGTGACGCTCTGGCAGACCCACGGCGGTAACCTGCCGAACCTGCAAGCCGCTGCGGCCGGCGGCGGGCATTTCAATCCGCTCGTCGATTTCGACGGCATCACGCGGCGCATTCCCTTGCTCGCCGAGTACGGCGGCGCCTACTACGAAGCGCTCGCGCTCGCCGTGTTGCGCGCCAAGTTCGATTTTCCTCCACTGATTGCCGGATTCGTCGATGCGAGCGACCGCTATGCGGGGCTCGAATGGCTGGAATTGCGCACCCCCCAAGGCAACCTGCGCATTCCCGTGGATGCGAACGTCTCCGCGCTGGTGCCTTATCGCGGCCCGCAGGGCAGCTTCCGCTATGTCTCGGCGACCGACATCATCAATGATCGCCTTCCCGCCGGCGAACTGGCGGGCAAGATCGTCCTGGTCGGCACCAGCGCCCCCGGGCTGATGGACCTGCGGGCGACCCCGGTCGCCGCCGCCTATCCGGGGGTCGAAGTGCATGCCAACCTGATTGCCGGCATGCTGGACGACGAAGTCAAGGAAAAGCCTGCCTACCTCTTGGCGGTCGATGCCGTGCAGATTTTCTTCGCCGGCATCCTGCTGGTCGTTCTGCTGCCCCTGCTTTCCCCTGTCAAGGCCATCTTGCTCGCTTCCCTGACATTGCTTGGCCTGTTCGCGATGAACCTGGCGCTCTGGCAGGGCGCCAACCTCGTGCTGCCGTTTGCGGGCGTCGCGGTGCTGGTCGTCCTGCTGTTCGTTCTGAACATGTCCTGGGGTTACTTCGTCGAGGCGAAGACCAAGCGCCAGTTCGCCGAACTCTTCGGTCAGTACGTGCCGCCGGAGCTGGTCGACGAAATGGCCAAGAACCCGGAGGGCTACAGCATGGAGGGTCGCAAGGCCGAATTGACCGTGCTGTTCTCGGACGTGCGCGGCTTTACGACGATTTCCGAAGGCTTGCAGCCGGATCAACTCGCCGCCCTGATGAACGAATACCTGGGGGCCATGACGCAGGTCGTGCGTCGTCATCGGGGAACGCTGGACAAATATATCGGCGATGCCATCATGGCCTTCTGGGGGGCGCCGCTGGCCGATGCCGAGCACGCTGCCCATGCCGTGGACACGGCGCTGGAAATGCAGACGGCGCTCAAGTCGCTCAACACGACGCTGCGCGCCAAGGGCTGGCCGGAACTCAAGATCGGCATCGGCATCAACACCGGCATGATGACCGTCGGCGACATGGGATCGCCGGTCAGGAAGGCCTACACCGTGATGGGCGACGCGGTCAACCTGGGCTCGCGCCTCGAGGGCATCACCAAACAGTATGGCGTGGGCATCATCGTCGGCGAGGGTACGCGCGAAAAGCTCGGCGACGCTTTCGTGCTGCGCGAACTCGATCGGGTGCGCGTCAAGGGCAAGGCGGAACCGGTGGGCATCTACGAACCGCTGGAGCGCGCCGGGGCCGTCGACCCGGCAACGCTCGACCGGCTCAAGCTCTGGAGCCAGACGCTGCATGCCTATCGAACGCAGGACTGGGATCGCGCCGAGATGCTGCTGTTGAATCTGGTGCGCGCAGAGCCGCATCCGCTTTACGAACTGTATGCGCAGCGCATCGCCCGTTATCGCCGCGAACCGCCGGGCGAGGGTTGGGATGGCGTGACGACTTTCGAGACCAAGTGATGAAGATTCGCATTCTCGGTTGCAGCGGCGGAATCGGCGGCAGACATCTGCGCACGACGTCGATTCTCGTCGACAACGACATCCTGGTCGATTGCGGCACCGGCGTCGCCGATCTATCGATCGCCGAACTGGCGCAGATCGACCATGTGTTCCTGACCCACAGCCACATGGATCACATCGCCTGCCTGCCGCTGATGATCGACACGGTCGGCGACATGCGCAACCGTGCGCTGACCGTGCATGCGTTGCCCGCCGTCGAGGAGATCCTGCGCACCCATGTCTTCAACTGGGCGGTCTGGCCGGATTTTTCCGAGATTCCCGACCGGGAGAATCCCTGGCTGCGTTTCATCCCCCTCGCGGTGGGGCAGCCGGTCGATTGCGGCAATGGCCGGCGCATCGTGCCCTTGCCGGCCAATCACACCGTTCCGGCGGTGGCTTACCAGATCGAAGGGGCGCGGGGCAGCCTGGTGTTTTCAGGCGATACCGGTCCCTGTCCGGCCTTCTGGCAGGCCGCGAATGCGATCCGCAACCTGCGTACGCTGATCGTCGAAACCGCCTTCTCCAATCGCGAACGCCGCCTTGCCGAAACCTCACTGCACCTTTGCCCGAGCATGCTGGCCGAGGAACTGGGCCGCCTCCAGTCGCGTCCGGAAATCTTCATCACCCATCTCAAGCCCGGTCAGATCGAGCTGACGATGGAAGAGATCGAAGAGGGGATCGGCGAGTTCCGGCCGCGCATGCTGCAGAACAACCAGGTGTTCGAACTGTGAGCGCCGTGCTGTCCGTCGATGTCATCGCCCGCTTGCAGCCGCTCGTCGGGCTGGGGGCGGAAAGTCTCAAGCAGGCGGCGCAGCTCGGCCATGTTGAAGCCCATCCGCACGGCGCGGCGCTGCCGTTCGCTTGGAAGGATAAGCTGGTCTACCTGCTCAGGGGCGAAGCAAAGCTCGACTTCCCCGATGGCGACATCAAGGTGCTGGTCGGCGGCTGCGACGAGGCCATGGCGCCGCTGACGCTGCGCCGCCGCAAGCCGGTGATGCTCAAGGCGATCACCGATATCGAGCTGCTCTGGTTCGACGAAAACGCGCTGGATATCCTGGTGACATGGGACCAGCTGCTGCCGCCGAACGACGGCGAGGCGAGCGAGAGCGGGCTGGGGGAAATGCGCCGTCTGGCGCTGGGAGCGTTCGTTCATCTGCCTGCCGCCCATATCGACAGCCTGCTCGCCTGTTTCCGTCGGCAAAGCGTGCGCGCCGGGCAGACGATCGTGCGTCAGGGCGATCCGGGCGACTACTACTACCTGATCGGGCGCGGTCGCGCCGAAGTGACGCGCGAAGTGGCCGGCGCCCGCATCGCGCTGGCGCAGTTGGAAGCCGGCGACGCCTTCGGCGAAGAGGCGCTGGTTGCCGAGACCGTTCGCAACGCCACGGTGTCGATGAAGACCGACGGCGAGCTCTTGCGCCTTGACGGCGCCGATTTCGTGCGCCTGTTGCGCGAACCGTTGCTGCAACGCGTCTCTGCCGCCGAGGCCGTGCAACGCGTTGCAGCCGGGGCGATCTGGCTCGACGTGCGCTTTCCGGCCGAATATCGCTACGATGGCTTGCCGGGCGCCATCAACATCCCGCTCAACGAACTGCGCGAAGCCTTGCCGAGCCTGCGCCGCGACACCGAATACCTCGTTTATTGCCAGACCGGGCGGCGCAGCTCCGCCGCCGCCTTCCTGCTCTCCCAGCGCGGCATGCGGGCGAGTCTCGTGGAGGGCGGATTGAGCTCGGTGACCGACTTGGAGAAAATAGCGGCATGAGTGCGATATTGGGTCCTGCTTCTGGCCAAGGCGCCGGCGACGTCGGCGGCGAGTTGAGTGCGCGCCTGGCTTTCTTCAAGAACCTTCAGGCCGTCACCAACAAGATCCATGCGACCTCGAACATCGACGAGATCATGCTCGAGCTGTCGCAGGACATCTGCGCACTCTTCAATGCCGACCGCCTGACGGTGTATGCGATCAGCGAGGACAAGACCTCGATCGTCTCCAAGGTCAAGACCGGGCTGAACTCGTTCAAGGATCTCAAGCTGCCGATCACCGACCAGAGCATCGCCGGTAATGTCGCGCTCTCGCGCAGGATCGTCAACATCCGCGATGTGTATGACGAGGCGGAGCTGAAGGCCATCAACCCGAACCTGCGCTTCCTGCAGGAGGTGGACAAGCGCACCGGCTATCGCACCAAGCAGATGCTGGTGGGCCCGATCGTCGATGTCCAGACCGGTGAACTGCTCGGCGTCGTCCAGCTCATCAACAACAAGGCGGGCTTTCCCTTCGCCAGCGTCCACGAGGAAGGGCTCAAGGGCCTGTGCGAAACGCTGGCGATTGCCTTCGCCCAGCGCAACAAGCCGACCCAGGCCGTCAAGACAAAATACGACCATTTGGTACTGGATGCGGTCGTTTCAGCGCAGGAGATGGATCTGGCGACGCGCTCGGCGCGCCGCAAGAACATCGACGTCGAGGAGGTGCTGATCACCGAATTCCAGGTCAAGCTGCCGGCCATCGGCGCGGCGCTCGCCAAGTTCTTCGGCGTGCCCTATGAGCCGTTCAAGGCGGACCGCATCAAGCCGCTCGACCTGATGAGGAACCTGCGGCGCGAATACGTCGAGCGGAACCACTGGCTGCCGATCGAGGACGGCAAGGACGGCATCGCCATCCTCTGCATGGATCCCGAGCAGGTCAAGAGCTCGCGGATCGTCAACAACGTCTTCGCGAAGAGCAAGCTCGTCTATCGCGTCACCACGGTGCGCGAATTCCGGCAGACCGTCGACCAGTTCTTCGGCGGCGGCGTTTTCAGCGACGACACTGACGTCGGCGACCTGCTGTCCTTGATGGACGAAGGCGACGAGATCGACACCGGCGGCGATGACGTTTCCGCCGCCGCCGACAACGAGCTGGTCAAGCTGGTCAACAAGATCATCATCGACGCCTATCAGCAGGGCACTTCCGACATCCACATCGAGCCCGGCATGGGCAAGGACAAGGTGCTGATCCGCTTCCGCAAGGACGGCTCGCTGCAGAAATACATCGAGATTCCGCACAGCTTCCGCAACGCCATCGTGGCGCGCATCAAGATCATGTGCGACCTCGACATCTCCGAGAAGCGCAAGCCGCAGGACGGCAAGATCAAGTTCAAGAAGTTCGGCCCGCTCGACATCGAGCTGCGCGTGGCGACGATTCCCACCGCCGGCGGCGTCGAGGACGTGGTGATGCGCATCCTCGCCGCCGGCGAGCCGATCCCGCTCGACAAGCTGGGCCTCTTGCCGCACAACGAGGAGCGCCTCAAGCAGTGCGTCTCGAAGCCCTACGGCCTGTTCTTCGTCTGCGGCCCGACCGGTTCCGGCAAGACGACGACGCTGCACTCGGTGCTCAAGTTCCTCAATACGCCCGACACGAAGATCTGGACGGCGGAAGACCCGGTCGAAATCACCCAGAAGGGCCTGCGCCAGGTGCAGGTCAACAAGAAGGCGGGACTCGACTTCGCCACGGTGATGAAGGCCTTTCTGCGCGCCGATCCGGACATCATCATGGTCGGCGAGATGCGCGATGCCGAAACCACCGGCATCGGCATCGAAGCCTCGCTGACCGGTCACCTGGTGTTCGCCACGCTGCACACCAACAGCGCGCCCGAGTCGATCATCCGCCTGCTCGACATGGGCATGGACCCCTTCAACTTCGCTGACGCGCTCCTGGGCATTCTCGCCCAGCGTCTGGCCAAGCGGCTGTGCGCCAAGTGCAAGGAGGCCTACACGCCGAGCCCCGAGGAGATGAAGCATTTCCTCACCGAGTATTGCGAGGAACTGGCCAACACCGAGACCTTCAAACGCGAGGGCAAGGCTGCCTACGAGACGGTGTACAAGGAATGGGCGAAGAAGTATGCCAACGACAAAGGGCAGTTTACGCTCTATCGCGCCAAGGTGGCGCCGGAAGGCGCCACCGAAAGATGCGATGCCTGCGGCGGCTCCGGCTACAAAGGGCGCGTCGGTCTGCACGAGCTGATGGTCGGCACCGAGGGCGCCAAAAAACTGATCCAGGAGCATGCCCGCGTCGCCCAGCTCGTCGCCCAGGCCCTCGAAGACGGCATGCGCACGCTCAAGCAGGACGGCATGGAGAAGGTGCTGCAGGGCATCACCGACATGAAGCAGGTGCGGGCGGTCTGCATCAAGTGATGGAGGCGACGGTCATGGCGGAAACCAGCGACAACCTGTTCCAGCGACTCGATCAGCTCAACGAGATCGGCGCCGCGCTCTCCAGCGAACGCGACATCGATCGTCTGCTCGAAAAGATCCTGCTCGTGGCAAAGACCATCACGCATGCCGACGGCGGCACGCTCTACCGCGTCACCGAAGATCGCCGGGCCCTGCGCTTCGAGATCGTCAGGAACGACACCCTGGGCATCGCGTTCGGCGGCACCTCCGGCAACCCCATTACTTTTCCGGACCTGCCCCTGCAAGCCGACGACGGCACGCCGAACAACTCGATGGTCGCCGCCTATGCGGCGATCAACGACAAGACCGTCAACATCGCCGACGCCTACAGCGAGGCGGGTTTCGATTTTTCCGGCACACGCAAGTTCGACGCGCGCACCGGCTATCGCTCGCAGTCCTTCCTCACCGTACCGATGAAGAACCACGAGCGCGAGATCATCGGCGTGCTGCAACTCATCAACTCGATCCATCCGGAGACTGGCGGGGTGGCGCCGTTCTCGCGGGCGGAACAGCGGCTCGCCGAGTCGCTGGCTTCCCAAGCGGCCATTGCACTCACCAACCGCCAGCTGATCAGCCAGCTCGAGGTGCTGTTCGAATCCTTCATCAACCTCATCAACCTCGCCATCGATGAGAAATCGCCCTACACCGGCGGCCACTGCCAGCGCGTTCCCGCCCTGACGATGATGATCGCCGAGGCGGTGAATGCGACGACGGAAGGGCCGTTGGCCGATTTCACGATGTCGGAGTCCGATCTTTACGAGCTCAAGATCGCTGGCCTCCTGCACGATTGCGGCAAGGTGACGACACCGGTACATGTCGTGGACAAGGCGACCAAGCTGCAGACCATCTTCGACCGCATCGCCCTCATCGACACGCGCTTCGAGGTTCTGAAGCGCGATGCCGAGATCGCTGCCCTGCGCAAGATGCTCGATCTGCGTGCGCCGGCGGATGAGGCGGCCGAGGCCGCCTGCCTCGAAGCATGCCGCCGCCAGATCGAGGCGCTGGACGACGAGCGCGCCTTCCTGCACCGTGCCAACGTCGGCAGCGAGGCGATGCGTCCAGAAGACCAGCAGCGCGTGCGCGACATCGGCACGCGCCATGTCTGGCGCACGCCCGCGGGGGAGATGGCTGATTTCCTTTCCGCCGACGAAATCGAGAACCTGTCCATCCGCTCCGGCACGCTGACGGCCGCCGAGCGCGAAATCATCAACTATCACATCGTCGCGACGATCAAGATGCTCGAGGCCCTGCCCTGGCCGAAGCACCTGAAAAACGTGCCCGAATATGCCGGCGGCCACCACGAGCGCATGGACGGCAAAGGCTATCCGAAGGGGCTCACGCGCGATCAGATGTCGCTACAGGCGCGCATGATGGGCATTGCCGACATCTTCGAGGCGCTCACCGCGCGTGACCGGCCCTACAAGTCCGGCATGAAGCTCTCACAGGCCATCGAGATCATGAAAAAGTTCGCCGCCGGCGGCCACATCGATCCGGACCTGTTCGACATATTCCTGAAACAGGGGGTGTATCGGCGCTACGCCGAAAAGTTTCTCGACCCCGCCCAGATTGACGCGGCGTAAAAAGTCGACGCCGGCAAGACGGCATCAACCGTAGATCACGCGTACGTTTTCCGGCCGTAGCCAGCCGCAAAGTTCCGCCAGCAGGGCGTCATCGAGGCGCACGCGCCAGGCGTCGGGCAGTGCGAGCTCGGTTTCGGCGGTTGCGTTACGGTAGCGGATGCGCACCGGACAGGCGGCCTCCGGCGCGCGGAAAGGCGCCAGCAACGAACGCAGGCGATTGGCGGTCTGCGCGTCCGAGCCGCCATTCAGCGACAGTTTCAGCACGCGCGCGTGGCGGCCGCGCGCCTCGGCCAGCGTCAGCAGTTTCTCCGCCGTGACGCGCAGGCCGCCCGAGTAGTCGTCGCGGCTCACCTTGCCCTCGACGACGAGCAGTTCGTCCTCCTTGAGCTTGGCGCGTTCGGCGTCCCACAGTTCGTTGAACACCGAGACCTCGACCTGGGCCGAGGCGTCGTCGAGCAGCACGATGGCCATCTTGCCGCGCCGCGTCATCTGCGTGCGTACGCCGAGCACGATGCCGGCCAGAAGCTGTGGCTCGCGCTGCGGTTCGAGTTCGCCCAAGCGCCGGCGCACGAAGGATTTGAGTTCGTCCGCATAGGCGTTGAACGGGTGGCCGGAAAGAAAGAAACCGAGCGCCTGTTTTTCGTTCAGCAGCCGTTCGCGTTCGTCCCAGCGCGGCACGTCGATGTAGTGCGCGGCGACCGGCGTCTCCGCCTCCGCCAGATCGAACAGGCCGCCCTGATGGGCGTTTCTTTCCGCCTGTTCGGCGGCTTCGAGGGCGCGGCCGACCGAGGCGAGCAGGCGGGCGCGATGGTCGTCGAGCGAGTCGAAGGCGCCGGCGCGGATCAGCGCCTCGATCACGCGGCGGTTGACGGTGCGGCGGTCGATACGCCGGCAGAAATCGAACAGGTCGGCGAAGGGGCCGCTCTCCCTGGCCTTCAGGATCGCGCCGAGCGCCGCCTCGCCCGTGCCCTTGATGGCGCCCAGACCGTAGCGGATCGTCTTCGCGTCGACCGGCGTGAAGCGCACCAGGCCGGCGTTGATGTCCGGCGGCAGGAAGGCGATGCCGTTTTCCCGTGCGTCGTTGAAGAAGAACTGCACCTTGTCGGTGTCGGCCATTTCCGAGGACAGCGTCGCCGCCATGAAGGCCGCCGGATGGTGGCACTTGAGCCAGGCGGTCTGATAGGCGACCAGCGAGTAGGCGGCGGCATGCGACTTGTTGAAGCCGTAGCCGGCGAACTTCTCCATCGTATCGAAGATTTCGTTGGCCTTCGCCGCGTCGATGCCGTTTTCCGCCGCGCCCTTGACGAAGATCTCGCGTTGCCTGGCCATCTCCTCGGGCTTTTTCTTGCCCATCGCGCGGCGCAGCAGATCGGCGCCGCCGAGCGTGTAGTTGGCGATCACCTGCGCCGCCTGCATCACCTGCTCCTGATAGACCATGATGCCGTAGGTCGGCTTCAGCACCTTCTCCAGCAGCGGATGCGGATAGACCACGCGCTCGCGACCGTGCTTGCGGTTGATGAAGTTCGGGATGAAGTCCATCGGCCCGGGACGGTAGAGCGCATTGAGGGCGATCAGGTCTTCGAGGCAATCGGGGCGCGCCTGCACCAGCGTATCCTTCATGCCGCGCGATTCGAACTGGAACACCGCCGTGGTGTTCGCCGTCTTGAAGATGCGCTCGTAGGTCTCGCGGTCGTCGAGCGGCAGGTCTTCGAGCCTGATGGCGATGCCCGCCACTTCCTTGACGAACCTCGCCGCCTCGGCGAGGATGGTCAGCGTGCGCAGGCCGAGGAAGTCGAACTTGACGAGGCCGGCTTTCTCGACGTCATCCTTGTCGAATTGCGACACCGTCGCACCGCCATCGGCGGCATAGAGCGGACAGAAGTCGGTGAGCTTGCCCGGCGCGATCAGCACGCCGCCGGCGTGCATGCCGACGTTGCGCGTGAGGCCTTCGAGCTTCTCGGCCAGCTGCCACAGCTCGCGCAGGCCTTCTTCCTGCTGCAGACGCTCGTTGATCGCCGGCTCCTGTTCGCGCGCCTTGGCGAGCGTGATGCCCAGTTCGTTGGGAATCAGCTTCGCGAACTGATCGACGAAGTTGAATGGCAGATCGAGCACGCGGCCGACGTCGCGGATGACGGCCTTCGCCGCCATCGTGCCGAAGGTGGCGATCTGGGAGACCGCATGCTGGCCGTATTTGCGGCGCACGTAGTCGATCACCCGGTCGCGGCCTTCTTGGCAGAAGTCGATGTCGAAGTCGGGCATCGAGACGCGTTCGGGGTTCAAAAAACGCTCGAACAGCAGTTCGTAGCGCAGCGGGTCGAGGTCGGTGATGCCGAGGCTGTAGGCCGCCAGGGAGCCCGCCCCCGAGCCGCGGCCCGGCCCCACCGGCACGCCGTTGTTCTTGCCCCAGTTGATGAAATCCGCGACGATCAGAAAATAGCCGGGGAAGCCCATCTTGACGATGGTGCGAATCTCGAATTCGAGGCGCTCGGCGTAGCGCGACCGCTGCGCGTCGCGCTCGACCGGATCGGGGTAGAGGCGGGCGAGACGCTTTTCCAGCCCGGTGCGCGCAAGCTTGCCGAGATGCTCGTCGATGGTCACGCCCGGCGGCGTCGGGAATTCCGGCAGGAAGCTCTTGCCCAGCGGCACGGAAAGATTGCAGCGCCGCGCGATCTCGACCGAATTGGCCAGCGCTTCCGGCAGGTCGGCGAACAGGTTCGCCATCTCGTCCTGCGTCTTGAAGTATTGCCCTTCCTCGAAGAGCTGCGGGCGGCGCTTGTCGCCCATCACCCAGCCCTCGGCGATACACACGCGCGCCTCGTGGGCGCGGAAGTCGTCCGGGTCGAGGAACTGCACCGGATGCGTGGCGACCACCGGCAGGTCGAGCGCGTGCGCGAGCGCGAGGGTACCGTGGATCAGGCGCTCCTGCGCCGGGTGGTCGGCGCGGCCGGAGGGCCGCTGCACCTCGAGGTAGAAGGCGCCGGGAAAGCGCGCCGCCCAATCGCGCGCGCAGGCGGCCGCCTTGTCCGGCTTGCCGGCGGCGAGCCACTGGCCGATCTCGCCCCACTGTGCGCCGGAGAGCGCGATCAGGCCGCTATTGTCGCCCTGGAAAGCGCCGCGCGGAATTTCGGCGCGGCCCTGGCGGCGCGGTCGCAGATAGGCGGCGGTGAGCAGTTCGCACAACCGCAGGTATCCGCCGCGATCCTTCGCCAGCAGCAGCAGGCGGGTGGGAAGATCGCGGCCGGGTTCCGTGCCGCCGTCCGCAGCGACCCAGACGTCGCAACCGATAATGGGCTTCACGCCCGCGCCGCGCGCCGCCGAGTAGAACTTCACCATGCCGAACAGGTTGGCGAGATCGGTCAGCGCCAGCGCCGGCATGCCGTCCGCCGCCGCGCGCGTCACCGCGTCGTCGAGGCGGGTCAGGCCGTCGGTGATCGAGTATTCGCTGTGGAGGCGGAGATGGACGAAACGGGGGGCGGACATTGCATGGGGATTCTACCTTCCGGCCGCTCCCGAAAAGTCGGCTCCGGCGGGACGGCAACTCAGCCGATCAGCCGATCATAGTCGGCGTGGCTGCCGATCCAGAACCATTGAATTCCTTCCGACACTGGCACGCCGAGCGCCCGGTAATGCAGACCAATGCGCACGCTGCGGAAGCGGCCCGCGTGGATCGGTTTGAACTGGAGGGACGGGTGCGCCGGGTCGGCTTTCAACAACGCGTAATTGCGTTCGGCAAGCCGCTGGATTTCGGTCGGCAGGGCGTCGAAGCACTGCCAGAAACGGTGCGAGGCGAAATGCCTCAAAGCTCGCGGGCCTGGCCGGATTCGTAGTCGACGAGGGCTTCGGCGGCCAGCGCGTCCAGCTTGCCGGTCGCCGCGTCGGCCTCGATCTGCTTGTCCCAGGCGGCAGCGTCGAATTCGGCGAACCAGCGCCGGAACTCGGCCAGGTCGCGCGGCGGCAACTGGCTGACGGCGGCCTCAAGGGTTTCGACAGTGGTCATGGGGCAATCCTCTTCTTGGCAAGGCTGGTGCAATGCTAGCAAAAGTCGGCGCTGGCGGGACGGGCGCTCAGCTCTGCCCGGCGGCGAAGGGGTTCAGCACCTCCACGCCGAGGTGTTTGAAGTCCGCCACGTTCCGGGTTACCACGGTGAGTTTGTGCGCCGCCGCCGTCCCCGGCCCCGGACGGGAACGAGCGCCTCGCTGCGCGCCTGCGGCGCGAGCAGCAATTCCTTCAGCGATGGTCGGGCCGCGGCCTGGATTCGCCGCCACTCGCTGGCCGACACGAGGACAGCCGCCTCCGCGCCGCGCCTCGTAACCATCTGCGGGCCTTCGCTCAGGCAGGCTTCCAGAAACTCGCTGAACCGCGCCTTGGCATTTTGTACCGGCCGCGATTGCATGGCATTTCTCCTTCTGACCAGATACCTGGTCAGCATAGTCCCAGCCTCAACCAATGCCAGCTTCCCGAAAAGGATTGTCCCGGAAGAAGGGGGCGGGGCGGCGTTACGCCTTGCCGGCGTTCGCCCAGATCAGCAAGCCCTGCGCGTCGAGGTCGATGTCCATTGCCCAGAGCTTGCGAATCTCCGCGTCGGCGAGCGGCGTACCGTGGGCGCGCGCTTCGCTGACGAGGTAGTCGCCGAGCTTCTTCATCAGCAGCGGGTGCGCGTTGCCGTCGCCGCTTTCCCTGAGCGCTTCCTTCGTCAGGCGCACGCAGTCGTCGATGCGCCGCAGCAGAGCCTCGGCCAGGGGACGCGGCGGGGCGAGACGACTGAAGTGGGTGAGATAGACGGCCTCGGGGTCGAGCGCGATCATGCGTTCCACCGAATCGCGCCAGTCCACCGGATCGAACTGCGAGGGCGTCGGGCAGGGAAAGACGAAGGGGCGGCCGTCGGCGCTGTCGCACTCGCGGTAGGCGATCCCGAAGGTGTCGCCGGTGAAGATGCCGTTGGCGGCGCGGTCGTGGATGAAGACGTGGTGCCTGGCGTGGCCGGGGCAGTCGTAAACCGCCAGTTCGCGGTCGCCGAGCGGCAAGACCATGCCGTCATCGGTCTCGAGAACGCGTTCGGCCGGCACGGGGATCAGCGTGCCGTAAAGCCGCTGCGCGTTTTCTTTGCCGTACACCTCTTCCGTCGCCGCCATCAGCTTGGTTGGATCGATCATGTGGCGCGCGCCGCGTGGATGGACGACGAACTTCGCGTTGGGGAAGGCCTGCATGTAGGCGCCCGAGCCGCCGGCGTGATCGAGATGGATGTGCGTGACGATGACGTAGTCGACGGCCTCCGGCGCGAGGCCCAGCTCGGCCAGCGCGCATTGCGCGCGCGGCAGGCTGGCGTTGCTGCCGTTGTCGATGAAGGCGGCGCGGTCGTCATCGACGATCAGGTGCACGGCGGCGAGCTGGTGGCGGACGTAGCCGGCGTCGAAGGCATGAATGCCGTTGCCGTAATCGATCAGTTGGTAAGGGATCGTCATGACGGAAAAAAAAGTCGACGCCGGCAGGACGGCGCCCGAAGATCAGGAAACCGCCGCTTCGTCGGTGCGCTTTTCGCCTTTGTTGTCGACCCAGGTCACGGTCACCTTGTCGCCGGCCTTGGCGCCCTTGACCTTGAAGCCGAACAGCGGGTTGCGCGAAACCGAGCCGGCGGTCTGGCCGGAGACGACGGTCTTGCCGTTCAGGGCGACGGTGATGCTCTGGATGAAATGGGCGGGCACGGTCTTGCCGCTGTCGTCCTTGCGCAGACCGCTTTCCATCGGGTGGGTGGCCATCACGCGAATGTCGCAGACATCGCCAGTCACTTTGGCCTGAATCTTCATCGGACTCGTCATGTTCTATCCTCCAGTCTGTTCGTGCGGGCGGGATCAGCTGCACCCGCCGGTGGTGACCTTGACTTCCTTCTGGGCCGTGTAGGACTTGCCATCGGCCCTGACGACGGCCTGGATGACGGAAGTTTCCGCGACCTTGAGGCGGATGGCGACTTCGGGGAGCGCGCCTTCCCCCAGCTCGAAGTAGGCCGAAAGCGGCAAGGGGTTCTTGCGCACCAGGATGGCGATGGCCGTCGTGTTGGCGATGTTGCTGGCGATCGTCACCGGTACCACGGCGCCGTTTTCGGCGATGTCCGGCACCCTGACGGCGATATCCTTGTGTGCGGTCGGCGCATCCGCACCGATGCCCTTCACGGCGGCGTCGAATTCCTTGGCTTCGAAGGCGGCCTTGTTCCAGGTCGAGGCGTGGGCCATGGTCGGCTTCAGCACGCCGGTCGCCATCAGCCCAAGCAACAGGCTCGTCGCGCCGGCTCCTTTCAAAACGGTTCTGCGAGTGATGTCCATCGTGGCTGCTCCTCCGATCATTGGATGATGAAACGGCGCCTGGTGCGACGCCTTGGACGGTCTTTGCCAGACCTGTGCGAATAGCGCACAGTTTACTACCGAACAACCTGCCATTGGGGCCAACTGCGGCTTCGCATCACGCGGCTGGGGTTTTGGGGGCCGGCGCAGATGACTGACGGCCGCCTTCTTCAGAGCATCTTGCGTCGCACCACCATCGCCGACTTTTGAAAGCCGAGCCGTTCGTAGAAGGCCAGGGCAGGGGCGTTGCCCCGGTCGGCCAGCAGCGTGACGCGCGCCATGCCCTGTGCCCTCGCCCACGCGCAGACATGCTCGATAAGCTGGCGTCCCCATCCCCGCCCACGCCATGGCGCAGCGACGATCACATCCTCCAGCAGCACGACCGGTTCGCCCAAGGCCGTGCTGAGGGTAATCAAGGCATTTGCCATGCCGGCCACCCTGCCATCGACGCGCAGCACGAACAGGCGGCCGAGCGCCGGGTTGTCGAGAATCAGCTTGAGGCCGCGCAGCTGCTTGTCGCGCTCGGGCTGGAAGTCGCTCTCCAGCGTGAAGAGTTCGTACAGCAGGTCGGCCAGCGCGGGCAGATCCGCCTCCGTCGCGAAATCGACGACCGCCGTCATCGGCGTGTCGGTCAGCTGACGGTCCGGGGTGACGATGGCGGTGATACGGGGCTGCATGGTCTTCATTCCAGCAGCGCAACCGACTTGATCAGCGCATGAACGCGCCCCCCGACCTCGAGCCCCAGCTTGCGGCAGGAGTGTTCGGTGATTTCGGCCGCCAGCGCCTGGCCGTCCGGAAGCCTGCCGGTGACTAGCACGCGGCCCGACCGGAAGGGAAGGATGCGTTTGATCGTGATCGGCAGCTGGTTCATCACGCTGATGTCCTCGACCGGATGGCGGGCGATGGCGACATCGTTCGCGTGGATGCGCAGGCGCGTCGGCATCCCTTGCGGGGCGCTTTCGCCTTGGATCAGGAACTGGAAATGTTCATTCCCGAAGCGGGTGAATCCGTCCCCGTGGTCGGGGAGCACGTCGCCGGTGAGCACACAGACGGCGCCCTCGTCGGCGAAGAGCGGCGAGTCGGGGCGGGTCAGGGCCTCCCGGAGGGGTTCGAGCGAGGTGATGCGGCCGTCCCGCATGAAGACCACGCGGTCGGCCAGACGCTCGACTTCGTCCGGCGCATGCGTGACCATCATGATCGGGACGCCCGACTCCGCGGCCAGCCGCGACAGGAAGGGCATGATCTCGCGCTTGGTCTGGGTGGCCTTGATCCCGAGGGTCATACCTTGGCCACCTCGAAGCGGCGCGTCAGGCCATAGACGACGAAGAGGGTGAAAAACGCGAAGATCAGCAGCATTAGCGACAGCCGATGCGCGGCCTCGTAGTTCATCGCCTCGGCGTGGTCGTAGATGAGCACCGACAGCACCTTGGTCTCGCCGGGGATGCTGCCGCCCAGCATGAGGATGACGCCAAACTCGCCGAGGGTGTGCGCGAAGGTCAGGGTCGCGGTCACCACGAAGCCCCCTTTGGTCAGCGGCAGGATGACGGTCACGAAGCGGTCGATCAAGCCGGCGCCGAGGCTGCTCGCGACTTCGACGGGCCGGCGCCCGAGGTTGACGAAGGCTTCGGTCAGCGGCTGGACCGCGAACGGCATCGAGTACAGCACCGAGGCGATCAGGATGCCCTCGAAGGTGAAGGCGAGATGAGGCAAGCCGAAAGATTCGAGCGAGTCGCCGATCACTCCGCGCGGCCCGAGGACGATCAACAGGTAGAAGCCGAGCACCGTCGGCGGCAATACCAGCGGCAGGGCGACGATTGCCTGCACGGCGACCCGCGCGGTCGATCGACCGCTCGACAGCCACCACGCAATGGGTGTCGCGATGACGAGCAGGATCAGCGTCGTGTAGAGGTAGAGCCGGAAGGTGACATCGATCGCCTGCCAGTCTGCGGGGCTAAGTCCGAGCATGGTTTTCCTCAGTCATGATCCTTGCTTCCCGCTTGCCGGAAGAGGGGGGTGCAGGGAGGGCATTTTGGCATTACGAACCCGTAGCGTTCCATGATCGCGTGCGCCTCGTCGGTTTCCATGTAACGGGCGAAATTCATCACGACCGCCTTCCTGCCGCCGCGTTTCGTGACGACATAGCCCTGGGTCAGCGGCTTGTGGAGCTTCGCGTCGATAAGATGGCGGGGGTGCTTGGCCATGGCGGGAAACATCGCGAGCGACAGCGCGATGATGCCGACGTCGGCCGCGCCGGATTCGACCATCTGCGCGGTATGGACGATGTTTTCGCCGAACACCAGTTTTGGCTGCACGGCTTTCCATACCCCGGCGGACTGCATCGCTTCTTTCGCGCGCAAGCCGTAGGGAGCGTGCGCGGGCTGGGCGATGGCGATGCGCCGGATGCGCGGGTCGGTGGGCAGATCCTCGAGCGTGAGCTTCGACGCGTCCAGCGTATTGCTCCAGATCACGATGCGTCCGATGGCATAGATGGCCGGATCGGTGGCGGTCAGGCCGGCCGCCTTGAGCTTTTCCGGGAACGAGATGTCTGCGGAGAAGAAAATGTCGTAGGGGGCGCCGTTCATGATCTGCGCCGTCATCTTGCCCGAAGAGCCGTAGATCACCTCGAATTCGTGGGCGGGATGTTGCTTGCGATACATCGCGATGATCTCATCGAGGGCGAAGCGCAGGTCGGAGGCGGCGGCGATCATGAATTTGTCGGCGTGGGCGGCGGTCGACAGCGTCAGCATGAGGCCGGCCAGCAGGGAAGTGAAAATTCTTTTCATGCGAGACATCCAGAAGGTAAAAACTGCGGGGCGGTTCCGCTGCCAGGGGCTATTCCTCGGGCGCGAAACACTTGGCGTAATCGGCGCACACTCCACAGGAAGGCGCCGGGCAGACATAGATGCCATCGCGCTGGCAGTAGTGGCGGTAGATGAATTTCTTCCATTTCAGCGCTGAAGGCGCGCTTCGCCGAATACGTCGCCAAGTATTCGGTCTATTCCGACATCGTGCTGCTCGACACGACGGGCCGCGTGCTGGCGCGGCTCGACGATTCGGCGGAGGCGGCGACCGCACCGACCGTCCAGCCGGAATGCGCCTCCGTCCACGCGGCGGTGCGCTGAAGCAAAAAGTCGGCGCTGGCAGGACGGCGCCAGTGCCTCAGTCGAACGCAAAATCCATGGCGCGACCGATGGCGCGCCAACCAAACACGGAGGTATCCGTGCGCGGCTGATCCGCATCCCCGCCGTAGATCAATACGCGGCGCGGTTCGCCGGCGAGAGCGGCGAAGCGTGCCAGCGGCGGGAGCCAGTCCTCGGCAACGGTGCGTCCCGACTTGCATTCGACGGCGGCGACGATTTCCTCGCCGCGCGTGACCAGCAGGTCGATTTCGTTGCCGGCCGAATCGCGCCAGAAATGGAGCTCTTCCGGGCGCAGTGCGTTGCGGCGGCGTTTGAGGAATTCGCCGACGACCCAGGTTTCGAAGAGCGGCCCGCGCAGGCTGCCGACGGAAAGTTCCCGGGCGGCGCGCACGCCGGCGAGCCACGCGGCCAGGCCCGGATCGAGGAAGTAGAGCTTCGGCGTCTTGGTCAGGCGCTTGCCGAAGTTGCGGTGGAAGGGCGTGAGCCGCATGACGATGTAGCTGGCTTCCAGCACGCCGATCCAGGCGTGCGCCGTGTTGTGGGTGATGCCGCAATCGGCGGCGAGCGCGGAAAGGTTGAGCAACTGCCCGCTGCGCGCCGCGCACATCAGCACGAAGCGGTGAAAGCTGTCGAGATCGCGCACCTGCAAGAGACTGCGCGCGTCGCGCTCCACATAGGTGGCGAGGTAGTCGGCAAACCAGACGTGGGGCGGAATGGCGCGGTCGTGCAGCGGCGGGTAAAAACCGCGCCAGAGCCAGTCCTCCAGGCCGTCGTTGGGGCGTGCGGCGGCGATCTCGTCGAAGGCGAAGGGCAAGAGGTGCAGCAGGCCGACGCGCCCGGCGAGCGACTGGGAAATTTTCTCCATCAGGCCGAACCGTTGCGAGCCGGTCAGCACGAACAGCCCGGTGCGGCGGTCGCCATCGACGCGGGTTTGCAGGTAGGAGAACAGGTCGGGTGCGCGCTGGACCTCGTCGATGATCGCGCCGTCCGGATACTGGGCAAGAAAGCCGCGCGGGTCGGCCGTGGCCAGCAGGCGCACGTCGGGGTCTTCGAGGCTGGCGTAGGGCTTGTCCGGAAACGTCGCGCGGGCAAGCGTCGTTTTACCGGACTGGCGCGGCCCGGTGATGGCGACGATGGGGTAGTAGCCGGCCAACTCGGGAAGGCGCGGCGCGGCTTGGCGGGTAATCATGTGCCCAGCCTAATCAAATGCTTGCAAATTGTCAATTCAAATGACAATTTGCAAAAGTCGGCGCTGGCGGGACGGCATTTCGCGCCGAGGCGAGACCTATCAGAAAAATGGGGATAGACCACGGTTATTTTGCGAAGTCCATCCAACAAACGCCCACTTTGCCGATGCTCCCCTTCGTCCTGGAGCATGCGGTTTGAAGGTTGCCCACAGAGCGCAGGGGCGCAGTGTGTGCCGTGTGCGATAATGGAACGGTCAGGAGTCTCAGAAGAAGCTTGCCATGCCCACGACCCTGAACCCGGCCGAAATGAGCTGGGACGACATCAAAGCTCTCGTCGCGAGCCTTGCCGTGCAAAGCGCCGAAACCGACCGGCGGATGCAGGAGACCGACCGGCGCATGAAAGAGCTGCAACGCCAGCTCGGTGGCTTGGGCAACCGCCTGGGGCAGTTTGTGCAAGACATGGTCGAGCCTGCCGTGGTGCGGCTGTTTCAGGCCCAGGGTATTCCGGTGCACCAGGTACGCCGACAAGGTGCTCTTGGGGGCGGTGGCGGCGATGGGGGCGCCGGAGGAGGAGGTGCGCTACGCGGAGCGGCAGGGACTGTATGTGCTGGTGCAGGCGGATGATGACGTGGTGCTGCGCAACCAGCCGGGCTTCACCCCGCGGCGGTGGTAAAGCGCCGCGGGCGCCGAATCTGCTGGCGAATTCCCGGATCAGCTGCACGATGCCGCCGATCTGGTCGGCCCGTTGCGACAGGGTTTGCACGTTGCCCGACATCGCGGAAGTGTCGGTCGCCATGCGGGCCAGGTTGCCGGCGATGTTCTCCATCGCCTGGCGGCAGGGCAGGGACACCGTCGAGGCTTCGACGGCATGGCCTTTCTCCTCCTTCATCGCCTGGGCGATGGCCGCCTGCGAACGCTGGATTTCGAGGAAGGATTCGCCGAACGACTGTATCGTCAGATAGATGCGCCGGCAGCGGTCGAGATCCCCGTTCATGCCCGCAAGACGCTCTTCCGCTTCCCGTTGCGCTTGCCGGGCGGCATCCCGTGCTCTCCGCCGCGGCCTGATCGCGCCGCACCTGCGTCAGTTCGGCATCGAGCGCCGCGATTTTCTGTTTGTATTGCCCGCAAAACATGTCTCCCCCTCCCCGTTCTCATCCAATCACTTTGAACTGCCCGGCCACCTGCCGCAGCATGCCGACCGTGGCTTTCAGCGCATCCGCTGCCGCTTTGGCTTCGCGCGCCGCTCCCAGGTTGCCGTCGATGAGGTTGGCGATCTTTTCCATGTTGACCGCCACCTGTTCGGAGGCGATCGCCTGCTCTTTCGCCGCGTCGGCGATGTGGCGCGATTGACCGGTCACGTCGCGACTGGTCGCGGTGATCTTCGAGAGCCCCGCCATGCTCTCGTGGATCATGCCGATGCCTTGTTCCACTTCCGTCACCGCGTGGTTCATCGATCCCACCGCGCTGTTCGTGACCTGGCGGATCTCGGCGACCGTGCTGGTGATGTCCGCGGTCGAGGCCGTCGTCCTCTCGGCGAGCTTTCTCACCTCGTCGGCCACCACGGCGAAGCCGCGCCCCATTTCGCCGGCGCGCGCCGCTTCGATCGCGGCATTCAAGGCGAGCAGATTGGTCTGGTCGGCGATCTCCTTGATGACCTGGCTGATGTCGCCGATCTTGGCGACGGCCTGGTTGAGATCCTCGATGGTGCGGCTGGAGGAACGCACCGCCTCGACGACGCGTCCGGTCGCTGCCGTGCTGCGCTCCATGCTGGCCTGCGCCTCGGCCACCTGGCTCTGGGCGCTCTCGGTCGATCCGGCCGCGTGACTGGCGGATTCGGCGACTTCGCGCACCGATTGGGAGAATTCTTCCGTGGCGGCGGCGATGTCGGCGGCGCGGTCGCGCTGCTGCTCGGATTGTTCGACCACCGAGGTCGTCTGCCCTTCGACCCGGCCGGACTGCTCCTCGATCACGCGCGCCGCCGCCTGGATCTCGTCGATCATCACCTTCAGATGCACCCGCATCGCCGCCAGCTGCGTCAGCACGCGGCCGGCTTCGTCGCGCCCGGAGATGTCGATCTCGTCGGTCAGATCGCCCTGCGCCATGCGGTCGAAATGGTCAATGACGCGATTGAGCGGGCGCGCGATCGAGACCAGCAGATTCCAGCTCGCCCCGGCGACCAGCAGCAAGGCAGCCAGCGTGCCCCCGACCGCCAGGTTGCGCAGCAACTCGTAGCGCGCCTGCGAGGCGGCATATTCGTCGCGCGCCGATTTCTTGAGCGTATCCTGTATCTCCCGCGCCAGCTTCGCCGCCTTGGTGTAGGTCGGATTGATTTTCTGCAGGAGGATCAGATTCGCCTGGTCGAACTCCCCGGCCAGGATCGCTTCGCGCGCAGGCACGAGTCCCTCGCTGACGTAAGCCTTCCGGGCTTCGGCATAGCTTGCCAGCAAGGGCTTCAAATCCTCGCCCAGATCGCGCTTTTCCAGCTCCGCCACCAACGCCGAGATCTCGTCGCGGTTCCTGACGATGGCGTCCGTATGCAGCGTCACCGGATGGTCGTGGAGCTTTATGAACGGGCTAGTCGGGTTGTGCTGGAGCGAGAGCAACACCTGCCGGCTGTTGTCGCTCATCAGGGTCGAGATGCGGCCGATCATGTCGACCGGCTCCAGGCGCGCCTGGTAGGTGTGGTCGAGAGCGCCGTTGGTGATCGCGACACCGCCGACGCCCACGACCGCGCCGCCGGCGAGCAGCGCGCCCATGAAACCCATCGTCGCCAGCAGGCGCGTCCGGATCGAGATGCGCCGCCACCAGGGCGGCCGGGTGTCGAGCGCCTTCTTGGTCCGATTCAGTTGCTCGTAGAGGGCTTCGGCCTGCCGCACGGCCTCCCGCGAAGGTTCGCTGCGCACCGACAGGTAGCCGACGGTCTGATCGTTTTTCCTGACTGGCACCACGAAGGCATCGACCCAGTAATGATCGCCGTTTTTGGCACGATTCTTGACGATGCCGCGCCAAGGCAGCCCCTCTTCCACGGTGCGCCAGAGATCCTCGAAGGCCTGCGGCGGCATGTCGGGGTGACGCACGACGTTGTGGTTCTTGCCGATCAGCTCCTCGCGCGAGAAGCCAGAAACTTCGACGAAAGTGTCGCTGGCGTAGGTGATGATGCCCTTCAGATCGGTCTTCGAGACCACATAACGCCCCCGCGGGAAGGGCTTTTCCCGCTGGGTCACCGGAAGATTCACCTTCAATGCAGGCTCCTTGTTCGTCTTCTTGGTGTCGAACAAGGGGAACCCGCCGGCCGCGGCTTCGTGACAGCGCCGTGAAAGAGTCCCCCTCTCCTTCCTTTCCTGGCAATCCCTCGACCTTGGATCAGCCGCGCTGACCGACAGGCCGGAACTTTGCGCCTCCGTCTTTCGCCCAGAGTAGCCCTTGGCAGGCCAGCGGCGCGATCATGCCGCGCCGCCTGCCGCGCCGCCGGTGCGCGCATAGCATAATACTTAAATAATGAATCGGCAATGAAAAAACTTCCTAAATAATAAATTATTTTTATACGCGAACCGGGTGCATGGTCCTGGCGTCGCAAAAGCGACGATGACGTCCTGCGTCGAATCAATGGGTTAAGCATGGCACGCCGATTGCTAAATGTTCATCATGAGACCCGCCCAGATCGCCGCACTGCTCGACGAACCCGCCTGCGCGCACAATGCCAAGGAGAAGTCGGGCTGCGCGCGTCCGAAACCCGGCGCCACGGCCGGCGGCTGCTCCTTCGACGGCGCGCAGATCGCCCTGTTGCCCATCGCCGACGTCGCGCACATCGTGCATGGTCCGATCAGTTGCGCCGGCAGTTCCTGGGACAACCGCGGCACGAAGACCACCGGGCCGACGCTGTTCAAGATCGGCATGACCACCGACCTCACCGAGCAGGACATCATCATGGGGCGCAGCGAAAAGCGCCTGTTCCATGCGATCAAGCAGGCGATCGACGACTACAGGCCCGCCGCCGTGTTCGTCTACGCGACCTGTGTGACGGCGCTGATCGGCGACGACTTCGAGGCGGCCTGCAAGGCGGCGACGGAACATTTTGGCGTGCCGGTCGTGCCGGTCGATGCGGCCGGCTTCTACGGTACCAAGAATATGGGCAACCGGCTGGCCGGCGAGTTCTTCCATGTGCTGCCTCTTTTCGACGAGCTGGGCCTGCGTGTGCTGGGCACGCTCTCGGGCGACGCGCGCTTTGCCGAAGTGCAGACGATGCATCGCGCCGAGGCGAGCATGGTCGTCTGCGCCAAGGCGCTGCTCAACGTCGCCAGGAAGGTCAAGGAACGCTGGGGCGTGCCTTTCTTAGAGGGCAGCTTCTACGGCGTCAAGGACATGTCGCAGAGCTTGCGCGACTTCGCCGGGCTGCTGAACGATCCCGATCTGACGGCGCGCACCGAGGCGCTGATCGCCCGCGAGGAAGCCAAGGCGAACGCGGCGCTCGAACCCTGGCGCGTGCGGCTCAAAGGCAAGCGCGTATTGCTCTACACCGGCGGGGTGAAATCCTGGTCGATCGTCTCGGCCCTGCAGGATCTGGGCATGACGGTGGTGGCCACCGGCACGAAGAAATCGACGGAAGAGGACAAGGCGCGCATCCTGGAACTGATGGGCCCCAATGCGCGCATGATCGACGAAGGCAGCCCGAAGGCGCTCTTGGGCGCCTACAAGGAATTGAAGGCGGACATCCTGATCGCCGGGGGGCGCAATCTCTACACGGCGCTCAAGGCACGGATTCCCTTCCTCGACATCAACCAGGAGCGCGAATTCGGCTACGCCGGCTACGACGGCATGGTCGAACTCGCGAAGCAGCTCGCGCTGACCATCGAAAGCCCGGTGTGGGAAAAGGTGAGAAAGCCCGCCCCGTGGGCGACGACGCAGCAGGTCGGCACGCCCGTTCTCGCCTGACCTTGCCCGGCTTATTCTGACGATAAGAAATCCTGTCTGGCCTCGCGGCGGCGGGATCGCTACATTAGCGTTTTCGAAATCGCTGCCGAGGAGCCCAACATGCAGGATGGCCGCATTACCCTGACCCAGTTCATCATCGAAGAGCAGTCTCACGTCGCCGGGGCGACCGGCGATTTTTCCGGCCTGCTGAGCGACATCGCCACGGCCTGCAAGGTCATCAGCAACGCGGTGTCGAAAGGCGCGCTGATCGGCGTGCTCGGCAGCGCCGGCGAGGAGAACGTGCAGGGCGAGGTGCAGAAAAAGCTCGACGTGATCTCCAACGACGTGATGATCCGCTCCAACGAATGGGCCGGGCATCTGGCCGGCATGGCCTCGGAGGAGATGGACGACATCTATCCGATTCCCGCCGGCAAGAAGCGCGGCAAGTATCTGCTGGTCTTCGATCCGCTCGACGGCTCGTCGAACATCGACGTCAATATCACCGTCGGCACCATCTTCTCGATCCTGCGCTCATCGAAGCCCGGCGAGGATGCGACGCTGGAAGATTTCCTCCAGCCCGGTGTGCAGCAGGTCTGCGCGGGTTTCGCGCTCTACGGCCCGTCGACGCTCTTGATCCTTACCACCGGCCACGGCGTGAACGGCTTCACGCTCGACCGCGAAGTGGGTGAATTCGTTCTCACCCACCCGGCCATGAAGATTCCCGAGGACACGCAGGAATTCGCCATCAACGCCTCGAACGAACGCTTCTGGGAATGGCCGGTGAAGCGCTACGTCGACGAATGTCTCGCCGGCAAGAACGGCCCCAGGGGCAAGGATTTCAATATGCGCTGGATTGCGTCCATGGTCGCCGAGGCTTACCGCATCCTCACGCGCGGCGGCGTCTTCATGTATCCGAAGGACACGAAAGACCCGAGCAAGCCTGGCCGCCTGCGCCTGCTCTACGAAGCCAACCCGGTCGGTTTCATCGTCGAGCAGGCCGGCGGCAAATGCACCACCGGCTTGCAGCGCATGCTCGAAGTCCAGCCGACCTCGCTGCATCAGCGCGTGCCGCTGATCTTCGGCTCGAAAAACGAGGTGGAGCGCATCGAGCGCTACCACCAGGAATTCCGCGCCAGCTGAAGAAGTCGGCCCAGCCCTGACGTCGAGATCGGCGACGCGGCGGTTGGCCTCGCGCGCCATGGCCTGGATCGCCGCCAGCTCGGCGGCGGAGGGCGGCGCGACGGCGCGGCTGGCGTAGATGAGGAAATGCAGCGCGGTTTCCGCGCCCGGCGCGTCGCTTTCCGGCTGGGTTTCCACGGCAGTCAGGAAGTCGGCCGCTTCGAGCGGTCGGTAGAAGTAGTAGCCCTGGATCAGGTTGCAGCCATGGGCGCACAGCTCGCGCCGCTGGACGCTGTTTTCGACGCCTTCGGCAACCAGCTTGAGGCCGAGCGCACGGCCGAGGCCGATCACCGCGCGGATGATGGTGCGCGCCTCCTCGTTTTTGTCGATGCCGTCGGTGAAGATGCGGTCGATCTTCAGCACCTTGACCGGCAGGCGCTTGAGCTGTGCCAGCGAGGAGTAGCCGGTCCCGAAGTCATCCACCGCGATGTCGAGGCCGAGTTCGTTCAGCCGGCGCAGCACGCGCAGGTTGGTCTCCACGTCGGCCATCAGCGAGGTCTCGGTGATTTCGAGGAGGGTGACCCGGCGCGGATCGATGCCGGTTTCGGCGAGCGCTGCCGCGAAATCATCGGCGAGGCCCTCTTCGGAAAGCTGGCGCGCCGAGACGTTGATCGTCACGTAGGGCGCGTCGGCGCCCCAGCCTTCGCCCATGGCGGGAATGCCGACTTCCATTTCCGGCACGCCAAGCGCATCGAGCGCATGAGTGATGGCCAGCTTTTCGTCGAGCGAGAAAGCGACACCGGCGGATTGCTCGCCGTCGCGCAGTGTGGTGTCGTTGATGACGACCTAGGGAGAAAGGGCAGGACGGGAATCCATGCCGGGCAGACAGCAAGTTCGGCGCCCAGAATAAAGTCTAAAAGAATCAGCAGGTTGGTGTTTTCTTGGCGCAAATGCGACAGGCAAACAATGCGGTGGCGCACGATTGACATGAGCGTGCCAAGGCCAAACAATCCGCCCTTCACAACATCACCACGAGGAGAGCATCGATGAAAAAACGCCTGATCGCACTTGCCTGCCTGGGGGTCTTTGCTACTCCGGCGGTCGCCAACGAGGCCCAGCTTGCCGAGGAAGCGCGCGCCCTGCCCGGCAAGATGGTGCCGCGACTGCTGGAGGTGCTGACCGAGGAAATCGGGAAGGGCGGCCATGCCGAAGCCATTTCCGTTTGTCGCGAGAAGGCGCCGCAGATGGCCAGGGCCTTGTCCGAGCAGACCGGCTGGGCGGTCCGGCGCGTGAGCCTGAAGAACCGCAATCCCAAGGCCGTGCCCGATGCCTGGGAGCGCGCCGTGCTCGAGGAGTTCGACCGGCGCATGGCGGCTGGCGAAAATCCGGCGCAGATCGAAAAGGCCGAGGTGGTGACGATGGACGGCAAGAAGGTCTATCGCTACATGAAGGCGCTGCCGACCAACGAACTGTGCTTGAGCTGCCACGGCACGCCCGACAAGATCGCCCCCGAAGTGCAAGCCAGGCTGAAGGCGCTCTATCCCGACGACAAGGCGATCGGCTACGAGCTCAAGCAGATTCGCGGCGCGATTACCGCCAGAAAGCCGATGTAGCTTCGAGGCAGGGTTTTCTGCCCCGCAAAGACAAAGGCCCGGCGCAGTTGCAGCCGGGCCTGTTGCGTTTTCTGGTGGGCCGTGTAGTGTAAGGTCGCGCGCGTTTTGGCACTGTTTTGCGCGACATTTGGCACTGCCGCCAAGCCGCTCGATGGCCACCTGGAAGTTGCCGCGGCCTAAAGCCGCCGCTTCCGACCATGGATGGCGTCTTTCCTCCCCAAGATTGCGATTTCGAGGTCGGCCGGACTCGGCACCTCAGGAAAGCGCACGCGCCAGCCGTTGGCGATCAGATCGTTGGCCACCATCTCCGAGCAGATCACGCCGGCGGCGTTGCGCGTCGAGCGGCCGAACAGGTGATAGATCGGGCGCAGCACGAACAGCAGGTAATCGCGCCAGCCATAGGTGGTCTCGTCCGTGTCGAGCATCCTTTCCAGATACTCGGCCGGCACGTCGACCGGGCAATCGACAAGGATGATCTGCCGGTCGGCCGGGTAATGCGGCCAGGCCCGGCGCCGGCGAATCAGGTGCATGTCGTACATCTTCCCGGCCGGCTCATCGACGAAGAAGACGTGGTAGCACGTCGACCCCGTGAATATCCTGGTCAAGGTCGAAGACGGCTTGCGGCCGTAGACGAAGCCGATTTTCATGGTCGTCACCAGACGATGGCCGCAACTTCTTCGGCCGTGGCCGCGGCGGCGAGCTGCGCCTTCAGCTCCTGGGCGTGCAGGAAATTCGCCGCGCCCCGGGCGACCATCGCGGCGTAGAAGGCCTTCCACGCATCGACGTCGGCGATCGGCAGATGGCTGTCATCCACCGCCTTCCAGGCGCCAGGGAAGCCGGGCGGCAGCGCGCCGTAGAGCGCCACGTAGCCATTCACGCCGTCGATGTCGCCGCGCGAGAGCCGGTCGCAGGAGAAGCTCTTGCCGCCGTGATCGAAAGTCCTGGTGTTGGCCAGCTCCCGCGCCCGGTTGATCTCGGCGTTCTTCGCGGCCTTCAGCTCGTCCAGAGTCGGCGCCGGCGGATCGACTGCGATCGGGTAGCCGTCCGCGTCGGAGACGATGCGTTTGCCGGTCGCCTGCGCGGCGAGCAGGGCGGCATGATGCTCGGCGGTGATTTCGACTGCATCGGACGGGATGTCGCCGCCGTGGATCGCCGCGTCGTAGAAGCCGCCTGTTGATTTTGCGTAGAGCATGTTTTTCTCCTTAATGACCGATCGCGATCCAGATCAGGTCCACGTTGATGGCCCCGGAACCGCCGGACTGACTGAATCGACCTCTGTATTGAGAATTGTTCTGGGGCACTGCCTGCGCGATGCAAAAGTTCAGCGTCGAAGACCCGACCATCATGAGACAGGCGTTCGGGAATGCTATCGGGAAGGACTGAAGCGGGGATTCGTAGTGACTTGAAGGGCCGAGAGGCATGGAGTAGTTGGAATATGCACCCCACTGCAAAATCAGTCCGCCGGGCAGTCTTTGGTAACCGTTGGTGCCCAGGGACTGATTCGCCCCCTGCAGTGCCGCCGCGAGCCCCGGCACCGGCGCCGCCTTCGAATCAACCAGCAGCCGCGCCGCAGACTGCCCCACCGCCGGCCCATGCTTGAACCCGTGGCCGGAGCCCATGCCCACCAGAACGACATTGGCCCAGTCCGGATGCCGGTCAATCAGCAGGTCGCCCGTTGAGCTGTTCTCATACTGGCAGACGCGCGTCTCCGACAGCGGCGCCTCCGCCAGCGCTGGAAACCGGTGCGCCAGAAATGCCCGTACTTTCGAT
>OGCL01000699.1_pt1 | contig 33333 bp, 38 predicted proteins | sample 1570041 | NCBI WGS metagenome assembly OGCL01 (sample SAMN06266162, study PRJEB24511) | hot springs metagenome | isolation source: Hot spring water | place: South Africa: Limpopo | collected 2015-06-22 | reverse complement strand
CTCGCTCTCTGGTTCAATTTGATTCACCCGTTCTGCCACGGCTCGCAGTAGCTCTTCACTATTGCGGGTCTGCGCTAGCACGGCAAAGGGAAGCAGTGCTGGATTGCTGAAAAATTGTTGCGGGTCTTCTTCCCATAACTTAATGACGCGATAGCGGTGAATAGTTGTTTCGGTTTCAAAGGCAGTGGGGACGTCAATGGTTGTGCGCCGCAATAAAATCAGCACCTGAACAATCTCGCAGGCGTATTTGCGATGGAGTCGTACCCAATAGTCGAGCATTCTGAGGGGGAGGGGTGGCTCGGTTTGCGGCTCCACTTGAAATTCAAGGTGCAGAATCCGGTCTTGGGTTTGGACAAAGGTGACGGAATCGGCACGGATGGGTTCGAGGCTCAGTTCGGTTTTGAGAATAGAGACCTGAGGGGAGCTATCCTTGAGGAGCCATTGGGTAAAGGCAGTGGGATACTGTTCGGCTAGGTATTTGCAGAGGTTATCACGCATACCCCCATCCTAGAGATTGCCCTATTTAATGGGGGCGAATTCTCAGCTAACCTTCTAAACCGTACTGTGCTCCAAGAAACAACCTGAGCATGGACACAACTGGACTCGAACCAGTGACCCCCACGATGTCAACGTGGTGCTCTAACCAACTGAGCTATGCGTCCTCGGATCAATAACTATAACATGAGTGTCCCATACTTAGGAAGAGATGCGAATTTGCGGTCACTAGGAGGTTCTGGGGCAGGGGAACTGTGGAAATCTGTAACATAACGTTAGAATGGGTAAAGCATTGCAAAACTCTTCATGGCAGCTTTTATTCCCTTTGTTGGTAAGCCTTCTCAACGGTGGCGATCGCTCCTGATTGGTGCCGTTGTGGCGGGGTTAATTGCCGGTAGCAGTCTGATCCTGTGGCGATCGCGCCAGAGCAGTGTTGACCTTGACCGTTACACCGTAGCAGTGATGGACAGTCGTGACTTGGTTGCACGGGTGGCTGCTACGGGTAAGGTGGTGCCTGTGCAAACGGTGAACATCAGTCCCAAGCGGGCAGGGTTACTGGCGGAGCTTTACGTGGAGCAGGGGGATAGCGTCAAAGCAGGCCAAATTATTGCCCGTATGGACAACCGCGATGAGCGGGCACAGCTTGCCCAAGCCCAAGCCAATCTAGCCGATGCCATTGCCCGGCGCGATCGCACCGTTGCCGGAAACCGCGCCGAAGACATTGCCCAAGCCGCCGCCCAAGTCCGAGCTGCCGCCGCCCGCGCCCAGTTAGCCCAAGAGCGCCTGAAGCGCAATGAAACCTTAGCGGCTGAGGGAGTAATTCCCCGCGATACCCTTGATGAGTTGATTGCCAACCGCGACAATGCGATCGCCACCCTCAACGAAGCCCAAAAGCGATTACAACTGTTGCAGCAAGGCTCCCGCAGCGAAGATATCCGCCAAGCCCAAGCAGCCGTAACCGCCGCCCAAGCCCAAGTGCAGGCCGCCCAAGTTGCCCTCGAGGATACCGTTATTCGAGCGCCCTTTGACGGCATCATTACCCAAAAATATGCTATTCCGGGTGCATTTGTGACCCCAACCACTTCCGCCTCAACCACGACATCTGCCACCTCCACCTCGATTGTGGCCATTGCCGAGGGGCTAGAAGTACTTGCCGAAGTGCCAGAGGTGGATATTGGTCAGATACAACTGGGGCAGCCGGTAGAGATTCGCGCCGATGCTTATCCGGGGCAAACGTTTCAGGGGCGGGTGCGCTTGATTGCCCCCGAAGCGGTCGTGGAGCAAAACGTGACCTTCTTTCAGGTGCGGGTATCGTTGTTAACAGGGCTAGCAGAACTGCGCTCCGGCATGAACGTGGATCTGGATTTCTTGGGTCAAAAAGTGGCCAATGCCCTCCTCGTACCAACGGTGGCGATCGCGGTTGAAAAGGGACAAACGGGCGTTTACGTGGTGGGTGCCGATAACAAACCGGAGTTTCGCCCCGTTACCATTGGCACAAGCTGGCAAGATCAAACCCAAATTGTTGACGGTGTTACGGCGGGCGAGCGGGTATTTATTGATTTCCCCGACCAACTGCGACCGAAACAGGAGACCCAATGACCCTGCACCACGTCTCGATTCGTACGGCAGATATTCACCGCGCGATCGCCTTCTATGAGTGCTTGGGCTTTGCAATGGAAACCCGCTTTACTACGGGATACACCCTAGCCTGCTGGCTAACGGGCTGGGGCAGTCGGCTCGAACTGTTGCAGGTACCCCAGCCCCAACCCGCCGCCGATGCCTTTGCAAATGAGCACTACGTCGGCTACTATCACCTTTCCTTTGATCTCAGCAATCAACCCCAGTCCCTAGACCAGTGGCTCGATCAGGTAAAGGCAACCCTCAGCGCACGCCAACTCCCCTTTCACCTGTTACTCAAACCCACACAGCAGATGATTGGCAACTCTCTGTACCACATTGCCTTCATGCGCGATTGCGATGGCCTACCCCTTGAATTTTTACAGCACTTGGGTTTTTGCTAAAAGAGGATTAACTCTTGTTAAAGTCAGGTAGTGCGGGTAATGGCAACACCACAGTTCATTGGTGCCGTCTCTAGGCAAAGCGGCTTATCCATCCAAACTATCCGCTACTACGCTGAGTTGGGATTACTCAAGACGCAGGGGAGAACCGCCGGTGGCTATCGTCTATTTGGTGAGGATGTCTTTGTCCGTTTGCACTTTATTAAGCGCGCCCAACGCTTGGGGTTGACCCTGATCGATATTAAGGAACTGCTGGATATTTACGACGGCGGTAAAATGCCCTGCGATCGCGTCAAGGAAAAGCTCAGCCAAAAAGTCACCGAAATTGAGCAGCAAATCGAACAACTGCACCTTCTCAGGCAGGAGTTGCAAGGTCTGCTCCGGGGCTGGCCAGCACTGCCCACTCCCCCCCAATCCACCATTTGCCCCGTCCTGCAACAGTTACCGTAAGCCTGCTGCGGTGGCACTCAGCAAAAATACTCAAGATTAGCCAGACAACGTATTGCAAATTTATTTCAACTAGGTTATGCTCTACAGTGAGCTGTTGATGCAAAAAAAATCCCCCAGATTGGGGGAGTGCAACGCCGTTTGTAAATTTATGTTCAGACAGTTTTCGGAGTGTTTATACCTTCAGGCTATCGTTAGCAAGGAAGTGGGCAATATGGTAGGCACGCTCTTCAGTTTTCAGGAGGATTTGATCGTAGAGGTAGGCCGTGGCGCGATCGCCCAAGGATTCCGCCTGCGTCGCCTGCTGTCGCAGAACTTGAATGACTGCCTGCTCGGCGGCCAAATCATGGCTGAGCATATTACGGCAGCTAAACGCCCCTTCCGGTTCTGGGCTGAAGCAGCACAGTGCCGCCAACTGTTGAAAGCCAGCCACGGGAACAGCACCCAAGCCATTGAGGCGTTCTCCTAGGTCATGGACATGCCCCTGCACTTGCTCATAGCAATCTTGGAAAAACTGATGAAGTTGATAAAACTCCGCCCCTTCCACCACAAAATGATGCTTTTGATACTGCAGGTACAGGGCTTGAAAACTGGCCAACAGCCGGTTCATCCCTTCGCACACAGGAGTCGTCGTGGTGCGATCGAGAAGTACAACAGTGTCCGCCATCTCGCCAAAGGGTTGGCGCGGCAGTGTGGTCGTGGTCATTGGGATAGGCTCCTTACTGCAAGGACAATGGCTACACGCCCATCCTAAACGACCCCATCCCTATTTTCAACAACGGAGTGCTTATTGAATGTCTATAAACCCCATGGTTATTGCAATCAACTGGCAATTGCGTTGGGTCATCTATCAGCGACTGACCCTTTTGGATATTCCCTGCCACTATCAGCCGCATCAACCCCTTGTGGTAGAGGCCAACTCCCCCACGGCTGCCCTGCATATTTGGGCGGTTGTGCGACAGATGACCGCCTCGCGGCATACCTTAGTGGAGTGGCTTGAGCGCTGCTGGCGCTATCAGGGGGAACCCATGCACAGCGCATCTGAGCCACTGTCCGCCGCGGAGGAGAATTAACTCTCGCCATTTACCTCTGCGGTAGGCTCGGCGAGGTCGTCAGTTGCGCCGGCTTCGAGTTCAGGGGTGGGTTCTGGGGTAGCTGGGCGGGGTGCCACAAGAACAGAACCGCTCTCTTTTTTAGCTGGCTTTCCTAAACCAAAGCGTTGCCAGAAGGGTTTAGGGGGTACAGGAGTAGGTTCAGGCGCAGGGGAGACAACCAGTTCGGGAGCGCTAGGTTCAGGGCTGACGACTACCGGCTCTGGTGGAGGGCTGGCTTCCACTTCCGCCGCCGCAGGTTCCGGGGTTGGACTAGGTTCAGGTTCCGGTTCTGGCGGGGGGGGTAATTGCTCGGGTAGGCTCGGGCTGAGGCTGCTCTGGAGGTTTTTAGCCGCCAGTTCACCCCGCAGCAGGCGTGACAGTGGATCATTGCCGCCCGGGTGATAGGTAACAAGGCGGGTGATGGTGGTGTCGGCAAGGGGCTGGCCATTACTGTCGAGCAGATCGAGGCGAACCCAGTTTTCACCCCTTTGCAGTCCCGTGAGATAGTAGGCCTGCCAACGATTCACGGTAAAGGACTGGCCATTAATGGTGCAGCGCACCTGCCAGGTGGGGCGATCGCCTGCGGGCAAATGGCTCAAATAAAAATCGAGCAGTACTGGCTCAGCGCCATAGACCCCTTGGGGTTGGTTATAGGTCAGCAGCGGCGTTGTGGCTGCGGCGGGATCTTCCGTGCTCGTATAGAGATGAAACGTGCGCTCAGCGTAGGCTAGGGGGCTTTTGATACTTTCCCCCCAAGGATAGACAACAAAGGCACGCACAAGATGGGTGCCGGGTTGCAGGTCGGTGAACTCAATTGGCGCTTTAAGGTCAAACACCGAACGACTGGGAAGATCGTCGAGTACCACCTCAACATGGGGGCCTAAGCCAGTGCGAGGGTCTTGAAAAATGTTTAGCCCCGTTACATTGAGTTCAACAGCTACCGTGGTGGTTTCTAGGGTTTGGTCGGGCTGGGGACTGAGGATTTGTAGGCGGGGTTCGTAGCGGTCAAACCAACCCTTGAGATCCTCTATGGCCACCGGCGCGGCTACTTCGGCCAGTCCACCGGCGTTTTTTGCCCACGCCATGCCCCCTGTTAGCGAAAACAGCGTCAGGCACAGGAAAAAGACTACAGTGTGCTGCACCAACCGTTGCCAACCGTTCATGCCGACCTCATCTGTTGCGATACCAAGGACTATTTTCGCAGACCGACTGCCCTCTGCTCTACATCAGAGTGGAAAGCACTACAGCCAAGAGTCCCGCCTTGATTAACCATCCTGCACTTCTGCCGCTAGGCGAATCGCCAGTGAACGGTGTATAGTTTGTGTGGGTACGGCATTTCAATTGTGCCGCACGACCCGTTTAACTAACCCCCACTACAGCAATGCGATGGGGTGTTGCAACCTCAGAAATTTCTAGCAGTCGGCGCGAACTCCCTTTCTGGTGACAGAATTGGGAAACCACGATTCAATGCTTTGTTCTTGAAGCTTTGTTATTGAATCGCTAGTCGAGTTCACGCCAAAAGGAACACGGTGTGAGTCTTCATATTGCATGGCTAGGCAAAAAATCTCCCCCCTGCGGCAACGTCACCTATAGCCGGGAAATTACCAATGGTCTTTTAGACCGTGGCTATCAGGTGAGCTTCCTGCACTTTGCCCAAGAGGATAAAAGTGAAGCGGAGCAAGCGGGAGAGTGCCCCGATGTGCCTCTGCCCTGCCTCTACAAGTCCCAAGTCTATACCTTACCCTCCCTGCGGGCCAATAAGGTTCTAGTGGCCTCCCTGAAAAAGCTGAAGCCCGATGTGGTTCATGCGTCTCTGACCCTCTCGCCCCTTGATTTTTTTCTGCCGGATATTTGCGCGGAGTTAAACATTCCTCTCGTGGCCACATTTCATCCGGCCTATAGCGAAAAGTATCGCACCCTCTCGGCAGGAACGGCCTTAATGACCTATCAACTCTATGCCCCGTTTCTGGCCAGTTACGACCGGGTGATCATTTTCTCCCAGGCGCAAAAGGAGCTATTAATGCGGCTTGGGGTGGCTGCCGAGCGGTTACTCGTCATTCCCAATGGGGTGGATACCCGCAAGTACGCCCCCGGTAGTTCTAGCGCCAAACAGGAGTTTAAGGCGCGCTATTTGTACATCTACCAAGGCAGAATGGCCATTGAAAAAAATGTGGAGGCGCTGCTGCGGTCGTGGTGTGCCGCTGAGATGCCCGAGGATTGCAAGCTGCTGATGGTGGGGGGGGGTGCCCTGATGCCATCCTTAATGGCCAATTATGGCCCTGAACAAAATGTTTTCTGGCTGGGGTCAGTGGTGGATGAGCAGCGGCGGCTAGAGATTTTGCGGGGCTGTGATGTCTTTATTTTGCCCTCCCATATTGAGGGGTTATCCCTATCGCTTCTGGAGGCCATGGCCTGTGGTTTGGCTTGCTTGGCAACGGATGTGGGTGCGGATGGCGAAGTGCTCACCGGAGCAGGCATTGTCTTGAATCCCCAGTACGTTAAGACGCAACTGCAAACCCTGCTGCCAATGTTTTACCAGCATCCAGAGATGATCCGGCTGTTGGGAGACAAGGCGCGGCGGCGCGTCCTTAACTCCTATAGCCTCAGCCACAATTTGGATCGCCTTGAGGCGTGCTACCAAGACGTGATGCGCTCCTGTGGCGATCGCCTAGGGGCATCGCGCTCTCTTTGAGAGTATAAACTCAGCCATTGCCGGGATCTTCAATGTTCGGGAAATACACAGAAATTCTTCCGTGGGTACCCAAGGACTCTGGGGAACGGAAAGCGCCTGTCAAGTTGGTCTGCTGGGGGTCTTTGAGCTTTGCTCCGCGGCAGGCGTTGACCTGACCTAGTTGACCTAGATAAGTGACGTGGATAAGTGACGTGGGTCAGCGTCGGAAAGATGTCACGGGTATCCCTCAGGCTCAACCGGCTCACTCATGGCAAGCTGGCAGGCAGCTAAACTGGCCGTGTTGTACATTTGCTGTAAACAGTCCATGAGGAGCACCACCTCAGTGGCATTCTCATGGGGAAATGGTGGCAGCACCGAGAGTACCGCATCCGGTTGTCCCGTGGGCACCAGTACCACCAGTTCGGGGGGCAGCGGGGTGGTGTACTGCCAAAAGCGAGTATCCGTCTGGGGCGGCGTATAGGTCAGCGGTGGGGGAGACGGCAGCGGCGGCGACTCAGGAATAGCTCGGTACTGGCGTAACTGCTGCAAAATATCGTCTTTGGTTTTACCCCGTAACTGAAACAGTAAAAACGGGTCTTCGTTAAAGTATTGCCCCAGCAGATAATAAACTGCGCCAATATGCTTACATGGATTCACCGGATCCGGACAATTACAGTGGCTATGAATATCAAACTTTGTGAAGGGGAACAAACTTAACCCCGCTTGGGTAAAAACCTCTTCGATGTTGGCGGGCATTTCTCCCGCTAAAAGTTTGGCACCGTAGAAGGCGCGCTGCGCCATCGTATCAATGACGTATTGCCACTGTTCATCGCTAAAGGCATCGAGGTGCAGCTTAACCCGGTAGGGGTCAGGGGCTGTGCCTTGAACTTGGGCATGGACATGATTACCCTTGAACGCTAACTTGAGCACGCGACCTTCCCGCACGTAAATACGGGCGCGCTCCATGCGCCGTCGCCAGCCAAAGGACTCCAGCACACTGATCCAACGCTCACTCCACCAGCGTTGGCGATCGCCCACGGGAGCGGTGTCACTCTCCGGTGCTGGCGCAACAGGGGCTGGCTCAGCCACCTCGGGCGGTGTTGCCTGCTGCTGTTTTTGTTTTTCCTTGAGGCTGGCTGCCTTACGGGTAATTTTTAGAATCTGCGGCTCTTTCATCAATGCCTCCGGGAGACCCCTTGGTTGACAACCGCGCCTTGTCAGTAAGAATGGCAGCTTGGGACGAACGGTTCATGAGTTTAGACTGATTGCTTTATTGTCCCATAAACAGAAGGAGGGAAGAGTTCCACCTCAACATGAGTATCCGTGCGATCGCTAAGGGAGCGGGTTGCCACCCCCAACATGACCGGCTCTGAAACATTCGGTTCAGGATGCCGGATGGTACGGGCAATAACCACTAGGCGATCGCCCCCCCGCCCTAAGCGCCCGAGGGAAAATAAATCATTTGCCGCTTGCACTAATGTGGCTTTGAGGGTGTCTGGATCCGTATCCGGCGGCACCGTAATTACCACCTGAGTGGCGCCGTTATCGTAAACCAGCGTATATTTGCCCGCCCCGGGCACCGGTGAGTGGACAATGGGCACAATGCTCAGGGCAAACAGCCCCACCGTCACCACCCCCAAAAAGCCCGTAATGCCCACAAAGCGAAAGCGCACCCCCCAACGAAAAACGAACGTGAGGATCGTCAGGCCCGCCATCACCACGGTTGCGATACCCACCCAGCGGCTATAGGTGGCAAAATCGGTTGGGGATAGCACTACGATTCCTCCTCGTTACTGACAAAGCCGTTAGCACTGGCGTGCTCCTGCTGCAAGGCGGCGCGCAGGGTATGCCACGTGAGGGTGGCACACTTAATCCGCACCGGAAACTGAGCCACCCCCTGCATCACATTGAGTTTGCGAAACTCTTTGGGGAATTCAAACTGCCCCTTCATCATGGCTTGGAAGTGCTCCACCATCTCGAGGGCACGACTGACGGACTGGCCGCGGAGGGCATCGGCCATCAAATCTGCCGAAGCCATGGCGATCGCGCAGCCCTCCCCTTCAAACTTAATGTCTTTAATAAACACTTCACCGGTGTCATTAGTATCTAAGGCTAAGGTCAAATCAATCGTGTCACCACAGGAGGGGTTATGCCCCCGCTGCTGGCGATCCACCGGGGTTGCTTGGCCGCGATTCCGCGGCTTTTTATAGTGCTCTAAAATGACTTGCTGGTACAGGGTGCGTAGATTATCAAGAGACATTGAATATACTCTATGCTAGAAGCACGTCCTCAAAGCATTACTTAGGGTTGCTGACCCTATTTTAGTCAGGAGAGAGCCGTCAGACTTTGGAGAAAGAGGGTAATGGTGGCAGCCGTGCTCACTCCAAACATCAACGAACGGCCAATGGGAACATTCACGATATAAAAAATCGAGTAAAGCAAGCGGGCAATCACAAAGCTAAGACTGGCGATCGCCACCGTTGGTGTCTCCACGTGCGTGATTAATGTCAACAGCACCGCCGCCGCAAAGGGCATAAAGGTTTCAAAGGAATTCTCGTGCGCCCACACCGCTCGTTGGGCAAAGGGCGGCAACTTAGGAAACAGCGCCCGCGGAGCGGCCACATCAAACCCCGCCTGCACCCGGCCAACCACCACAAAAATGTAGGGAAAGTAAATCAGCAGCGTCGCCCCAAAGAGGCTGGCCGCCAACACCCACGGAATATTGCTGAACATCGGTTAGACACGCTCCAACACCGGCACGGCTGTTTGTCGCGGCAACGAACCATCGGCAAGCTCCTCGCACAGGATCTCGCAGGAATTATTTGGGCTTTCAATGAGCTTCACCTTATGCAGCAGTGCCCCCAACTCGCGAATGGGCTGCCGCAACACCTGGGCAATATAAATGGCAATATTTTCGGCAGTGGGCACCACCGTCGCAAAGTAGGGAATATCCTTGTTCAAAAAGGTGTGATCCAATGGTTCAATGACCCACTCGTTGAGAATCTCTTCGAGTTTGACCAAATCCACAATCATACCGGTACGGGGATGAATTTCCCCCTTCACCGTAATTTCCACATGGTAGTTATGGCCATGACCGTGGGGACGGGCACACTTACCGTAAATACGGCAGTTTTCCTCATAGCTGAGATCCTCAAGGGCAAGGCGATGCGCCGCACTGAAGTGGCTACCAACGGAAAGATAGGCGTTCATAGGGTCTCCAGTATAGTCCGCCCACAGGCGGGGGTGCTCAAATAACTGAATCCGCACGAGGGGTAAATGGGGTGCCAGCCGATCCCAAATCGTCCGGGCAATATGCTCGGTGGTGGGGAGGGTTGTCCGGAATTCCGGCCACACGTCATTGAGATAGGAGAAATTGAGCGGCTCAATGACTTCCTGCCGAATGACATGCTTCACCTCCGAGAGGTTGAGCACCATGCCAAACGCATCTCGCTCCCCCACCATGGAAACAAAGAGTTCGTAGTTGTGGCCATGCCCCGGAAACCGACTACAGGCCCCAAAGTATGCCACATTTTCAGCCTCAGACCACTCCGGTAGCCAGTAACGATGACTAGCGGCAAACTCGGCGCGGCGGTGAATAATACAGACCATTACGGCTACTTTATGAAGATTTGCAACAAGGCAGCAATCCTCCCATATCCTAGCCTATTCTGAGACCCCGCACCATTGGTATTTTTCAAGGTATCCCTTAAATTCCCGTTAGGATGAAGGGTTTTTGGCGCACTTGGCTAATCAGCCAGCGCAGGGCGTGGTTACTAAAGATGGAAATGGGCCCCATCACCATCAGAGACTTCACCTCGGCACGGCTAATTTTCACCACACCGCCGGGCTTGAGCATATCGGTTGAGTGGGTGAGATCCCGCAGCGTGGCGTAGGCAAACAGCAACGGCAGCACACAGAACATGCGAATAGGCACCGCTGCCTTGGGTACCGAGAGCAGGTAGGCTTGGGCTTCATCCAAATCGTGCCATGCCAAGGCAATCAGGTCTTTAATGGCGGTGTGGTTTTGCTCGAGGTGGGCGGCGCTTAAAATGAGCTGGTGACTGCTCCCTTGCAGCACAAGGGCATCGTTGGGAATGTAGATGGAGTTTTCGTGCTCCGCATCCCAGGCAATATCCTTGAGAATGTTGACGGTTTGCAGGGCTTCGCCAAAGGCACCGCAGCGCTTCAGTAGCACTTGGTATTCTTCAAAGCCAATACTGGGGGAATGCTCATGCCACAGATCGGTGAGCAGATAGCCCACGGTGCCCGCCACGTAGTAGCAGTATTCTTTATACTCCTCAAGGGTTTGAATGCGGATACCATTGGGGTGCAAGTTGACGAATTTTTTCATGCCGTGCACCATTTCGCTCACCCAGCGTTGGACGTGTTGCTGGGAGGTGAGCGGCAGCGTGCGATACAGGGTAAACACTAACCCGGTGTTTTTCACTAGCTGCACATGGGCAGCATCCCCCTCCACACCACGAGCCGTCTCGCCGTAGCTATTGGCAAGGGTGGGGCTATCAAAACAGTCCAGCAGATGATCCAACAATGCTGTTTTGGCAGGAATGCTGGCCACCGGATCGTCTTCGACCGTGTCGGCAATGCGACAGATGAGGTAGGCCACGAGAACCGCCCGTCCTAAATGCCCCGGCAGAAAGCGAATGCTTAAGGCAAACGTCCGTGACACTTGGGGCAATATGTCTTGACAAAACCGCTCGGCATCCTTGACGGAAACTGGGTTTTCCAGCACCATTTGAATCATAAGGGGGTTCACTCCTACACGCATTGATAACGCACAGCCTAGGCCATTAGGATTGAGTAAAATCTATAGTTATCATACTCATTACTCTTTGTCTAGGTGGCCTGTGACAGTTGAGCAAGTTTTTTCACCTGCGAATTGAAATTGCCACTGATTGCCAGAACAATAGCATACGCTCAACAAATAACGGTATCAGATTTGGCGGAAATTGCCTCCCATTCACCTTAGCGGACGATCGATTGTGCCACTCTTTCGACTGGTCAGTTTATGAATCGGCAACTAGTGTTGGTGCCCCAAGGGGCAGAATACGCCGCGGTACAACGGGGCTTACGGCAGTACCCGTGGGCTGGGTGGCAGGTCATTCCACTGCGAGCGGGGAAGGGCGCCCTGACCACGCCAGCGTTATTGACGGCCTTGGCTGACCCCCCGACGGTGGCGGTGGTGCTTGGGGTGTGTGGCGGTTTACACCCCCACAATGTGCCGGGAGAGGTGGTGGTTTATGACACCTGCCAAGACGAGACCGGGGCAGTTTACCCCTTAGATGCTAAGCTGCTGACCCGCTTGGGCGATCGCTGGCGGCGAGTGACGGCCATGACAACGGCGGCTACCGTTTGCCAAGCTCGTGCCAAACAGGCCTTAGCGCAACAGTGGGGGGTAGAGGTGGTGGATATGGAGGGGGCACCGTTACTTGAGCATTTGCAAGCGCTGGGGATTCCTGTGGCCATGGTGCGGGTGGTGAGTGATGGGGGCGATCGCGACCTGCCAGATCTAACTCAGGCGTTTGATCCGCAGGGTAATTTGCGACCTTGGTCGTTAATGGCGGCAATGCTGCGTCAGCCACTCCCTGCTGTTCACTTGGTACAGGGCAGTCTGCGGGCGCTGGCGGTCTTGGAGGCGATCGCTCCCCTAGTGCTCCGCTGTTTGGCCGATCCTAGCTCCGCACCTTTGCCGTAAAACCAGAGGCCTTAAACTGCTCCAGTTGTAGGGGGGTGGGTTGGTCGTAGGGCACACTAATGCGAATTTCAAAGTCACTGATGCCTGGGGGAATTTGCTCAATAGCACCCACGCGGGTACGGTTTTGCATCACCGGGTTGCCATTGGCATCGTAAATGCGACCAAACACATCGGCATCTACAACCGTTTTGCCGGATTTATTTTCGGCTTTGCCCGTAATGAGGTAGCAGTTGGCTTTGAGGGTTGTGCCACCGGGGGTTACAGCCCCACTGCCCACCTCGGGGGGACACTCGTGGTAACTGAGGTCAAACAGGCGCACCTGAATCGCAGCGATCGCCGGTGCCGTAGCCAGACTCAGCCAGCACAGCAAACTCAACAGAAGACAGACAAGACCCCGTCGCAACCACGGGAATAGGGTTGGCTCAACCATAGGGTGACATTCGCGTAGGAATTGGCGGTGCCCCCATTATCCCACACTCAGCAGAACCCAAGCGTCCACCGCCGCCAACAGTAGCGTAAAGAGGGCTAGGGTGCCGTACATCCAAGGCTGCGCTAGGGGTTTAATCGGGGCAGTGGCCAAGCCAGTGTACTGCTCAATGCACCGCATCATCTGGGCAAACCCGGCCACCCGCATGGGCAGTAGGTACGCCTGACCGCTAGGGGTGACAAGGTAATACACCAGCCCCCCTTGACTGGTGCTACGGGGTTGGACGGCCTGAATCTCCGACCAAGCCAACGACCACTGTCGCCGCAAGAAGGGCGGAACCCAGCGTGGATAGGTAATACGCATCCCCTGAGAATCCAGCTCAACCCGCTGGCTCAAGGCACCCCCCAACAGTACCGCGCCGAGGGCGATCGCCCCCCACAGCAGCCCCACGGGCAGGGGTGCCGCCGTTTGCCGGGCAAGAAACGGCAAGGGCACAGTCAACGCCGCGTACAGTGCCATCAACGTTCCTGAAATGAGGGGCGAGGTGTTCAACCGCAATTGGAACTCAGCCATTGTCTTCCTAGTAGAATAACCACGTGGCAAAGGCGTATTTGGTACCGCGCAGCACCGGCAGGGCCGCGTGGGGATGGGTATAGTAGGCGGGAAACACCACCACATCTCCCGCCCGGGGACTTACCTTGACCCCTTGGCGATCGAAGTAGGTTTCGCCTCCCTCAAACCCATCGTTGAGATACCCCACCAAGCTGACATCGCGGGTGGGGATGCCCTGTTGCAGTTCCATTTGGCGGCTGGCCAACAGGAGGTTATCCACATGGCGGCGGTACCCTTCTCCCTCGTGATAGCGCAGAATCGAAAAGTTTTCCACGTTCGGAAAGCGAATACCGTAGTGCTGGTACAGGACAATTTGAATGGTTTGGGTGTGTTGCAGCAGCAATTGACGACTGACGGCCTGCTGGGCATGGTGGGGGTCAAAGCGCACCAGACTGCCACCCCGCACCGCCTGATCTACCGTGCCCATGAGAATTTGGGCATCGTCAAAGCCCGCCGCCTCTGCCGTTTGAATAATCTGCTGGCAGTGATCCGGTGGAATTAAGGCCTGAAATAAAAGAATCTCACCCCCTAAATCCAAAATTTGCAGAGGTGAGGCCGCCGCCGCCATACTCCGGAGCCTCTCCCTAGCGTAATTTGGCCAGTAGGGCTTCCTCTAGCTCCTGCCGCAGGGGGTCAGGGTTCAGGTCGGCCAACTGCTCAAGGGCAAAGGCTTTCACCAATAGATCCCGCGCCTGAGCTTCATCGAGGCCGCGACTGCGCAGATAAAAAATGTCTTCGGCTGCCAGTTGACTCACCGTTGCCCCATGGGAGCACTTGACATTATCGGCCACAATTTCCAGTTGGGGTTTGGTATCCACCCGTGCTTTTGCCGAGAGGAGTAGCGTCCGATTGAGTTGGCTGGCATCGGTGAGTTGCGCCTGCTGAGGCACAACCACTTTGCCGTTAAAGATGCCGTGGGCGCGATCGCCGAGGATGCACTTGTGGACGTGTTCACTTTGGCCGTGGGGGGCATGGAACAGCACCGTGGAGTGGGTATCCACAATCTGATCCGCCATGCCAATCGCCAAACTTTTTAGGCGGGTCGTGGTCGCGGTGCCGATGGCCTGAATCTGCCAGTGGTGACGACTGAGGGTACTGCCCAGATCAACCGCATGGCCGGAATAATGGCTATCCCGCTCTTGCCGCACGGCCGTATAGCCCATATGAATTGCTGCGGGCGACTGGTGTTGAATTCGCATATGGTCAAGCTGGGCATTCGCCCCAAGCTGGATTTCCGTCACACTATTGGTGAATTGTTGATCGCCCGTCAGGGACAGATACCGCTCAATGAGGGTGGCTTGGGTATTGGCCGTCACCTCAACCCACAACCGGGGGGCAACCACACTCTGCTGCTGCCGTGTGCTGAGGTAGAAAATTTCAATTGGATCCGCAATGGTTTCCTCTAAGCGTAAGGCCATGACCTCCGCCAACAGGGCGGCGTTTAGGTCGCTGAAGACTTCTGAGGGTACGATGCTGCCCACGTCTTTGCTCGGCGTGACCATTTGCGCGCTCTTTGAGCTAAAGCGGGATAGGTCGCGGCAATAGTAGCCATCAATGAGAACCACCTGTGCCACTGTGGCAAAGGCACGCTCGCAGAGGATGTGTTGGACTTCCGCCACCACCTCCGGCGCAAGGGGGGGAATGGGGGGCTGAAACGATCGCGATCGCAACCGCGATAAATCGGTAAAGCGCCACTCTTCCTCTCGGGGGGTGGGTAGGTGCTGCTGCCGTAGGCGATCGACTGCCGCCTGTCGCAGGGGAGCCAAGCTAGGCACCTGTAGCGGGGGCGCAAGGGCCAGCAGATGAGCTAGATCATTTTGGGTGGGCACAAGGGGCAGATCCGCCTGATCCGAGTTTGCCGCAACCGTAATCGTCATGGGGTAGCCACCTCCTCCTCGCGCACCCAATCATAGCCACGGGCTTCCAGTTCTAGCGCCAGTTCCTTCCCGCCGGTGAGCACAATCCGCCCCGCCTCCATCACATGGACATAGTCCGGCACAATGTAGTCCAGCAGCCGTTGATAGTGGGTAATCAGCAAAATGCAGTTATCCGGGGTGGTGAGTTGGTTCACCCCATTTGCCGCAATCCGCAGCGCGTCAATATCTAAGCCAGAGTCGGTTTCATCCAGAATGGCAAGGGTCGGCTCTAGCAAAGCCATCTGCAAAATCTCGTTGCGCTTTTTCTCGCCCCCCGAGAACCCTTCATTCACCCCCCGCTGCAGGAAGCTATCCCCCAACTTCACCAGCTCAATTTTCTGGCGCACCAAGTCATCAAAGTCAAAGGCATCCAGTTCTTCGCGACCTAGGTGCTTTTGCTTGGCGTTGTAGGCCACCCGTAAAAAATCTAGGTTACTCACGCCCGGAATCTCGAGGGGATACTGAAACGCAAGGAACACCCCCTCCCGTGCCCGTTCCTCCGGCGGCAACTCGAGGAGATTGCGTCCCTGATAGCGAACCTCGCCACCGGTAACGGTGTAGTCCGGGTGCCCCGCTAAGATCTTAGAGAAGGTACTTTTGCCAGACCCATTGGGGCCCATAATGGCATGAATTTCGCCCGCACGAATAGTTAAGTTCAATCCCTTGAGAATGGGCGTGTCCTCTACATTCGCGGTGAGATTGCGCACCTCTAAGATGACTTTACTGTCCGGACGAATCACGCCGTACCTCCATACTGTGGCTGCTGGTGATGAGTGGCTACTTCCCCTAATGTAACGCAGCAGGTTGCCCTGAATCGATTGGGATGTTGCGCCACAAATCATTAAGGATTGTTGCGTGGATGCTCCTAGGAAGGCGATAGTAGTACTCAAGTTGTCTCAGGCACACTCAGCCCCCTATGACGCTTTCGGCATCAACCAGCAGCGAACTGGCGCGGTTACATCAGCAGGCCAGCGCATGGCAGCAACTGCCCCCCAAAGACCGCCTCCCCTATCTGAAGCGCATCAAAACCTTAACCCGCCACCATGCCCAAGCGTGGGTTACCCTAGCCTGTCAGATCAAGGGAATTGACCCCACAGGCGAGTGGGCGGGTGAGGAGTGGACAACCGGCCCCCTCGGGTTCATTCTCAAGCTGGATCACTACATCCATGCCCTGCGGCATGAGGCAGTGCCGCCGGTGCCCCAGTGGCAAACGAGCGCAACAGGACAGCAAGTGGCTCACATTCTGCCCCGCAACTGGCAGGAGCGGCTGCTCTGGTTTGGGGTGAGTGCCCAAGTGTGGCTCCAGCCCAATCAACCGGCCAGCCAAGGCGCGGCGTACCGCAATCCCCCACCGCCGGGGGTGGCAGTTGTTTTAGGAGCCGGAAACATTACCTCGTTGTGCTTGGCAGATGCCCTCTACCAACTGGTGGTGGCGAATCGGGTGGCGCTGCTGAAAATGAATCCGCTCCTCGACCCCTTGACGGACTGTTTCCGCCGGGTGTGTGCACCCCTGATTGAGGCGGGCTTTTTCGAGATTGTGACCGGGGACGCGGCAGTAGGGGAGGCCTTATGTCATCATCCCCTGACGCAGCACATCCACATTACCGGGTCGCACCACACCTACAATCGGCTGGTGTGGGGATCAACCCCGCCCACCGATGGGGCGCAACCTCGTTTGACCACGCCGGTGACGGCAGAACTGGGGAATGTGACCCCCATCCTCCTTGTGCCCGGAACTTGGTCAGCCGCAGAACTGGCGTACCAAGCGCGCCAGGTGGCCAGTGCCCTTGTCCATAACGCCAGCTTTAACTGCATTGCCGCTCAGATTCTGGTGACGGCGGAGGGATGGCCGCAGCGGCAGGCCTTTTTGCAGGCACTCAAGGAACAGTTACACGCCATTCCCCCCCGACCGGCCTACTATCCGGGGGCGATCGCCCGCTGTGAATCATTCCTTGCGGACTATCCACAGGCGACGGTGCTCTCTCGGAAGGTGGCTGGCACCATTCCCTGGACATTCATTGACGGGCTAACCCCCACCGCCAACCCCCGTATTTTTCAGGAGGAGGTGTTCTGCGGCCTATTGGCGGAGGTGCAACTGCCCAGCCGCACGGCGCGGGATTTTTTGGCCATGGCGGTTCCCTTTGCCAATGAGCAGCTTTGGGGTACGTTGGGCTGCACGGTAATGATTGATCCGCGCACCGAGAGCCAAGAGCGTGAGGCCCTGAATCAGGCCATTGCCGAACTGCGCTATGGCTCGATCGCCATCAATGCTTGGGTCTCCTTGGGGAATGGCTTGGGCTGCACCCCTTGGGGAGCATTTCCGGGGCATCGGCCAGCGGCGATTGGATCCGGGGTGGGGGTGGTTCACAATAGCTTTTTGTTCGATTACCCGGAAAAAGCCGTGATTCGCGCACCTTTTCGGTTACCCGTCACGCCACCGTGGTTCTATGGTCACCGGCGGCTGCCGCAACTGGCTCAGGCGGTTATGGATATTTATGCTGGCGGCAATCCCCTGAGTTGGTTGCGGGTGTTTTGGGCGGCGCTGCGGGGTTAAGGGTCAATTGCATCCCCTTGAACCAAGGTGGTATAGTAACGGTACTTAAGGGGGCGTGGCGGAATGGTAGACGCTGCGGACTTAAGTAATTGAGCCTTAGTAGAGAAATCTATTAAGTGACGGCTCTCAAACTCAGGGAAACCTACGTTTGCCCTTGGCAGATATGGCAATCCTGAGCCAAGCCGCATCTTGGGGGGCGATCGCTCCATGATCTCGGTAGATGCGGAAGGTGCAGAGACTCGACGGGAGCTACCCTACCGTAGTCTGACTACGCGGGTAAAGGGAGAGTCCAATCCTCAACACCCTTGGGTGGTCGCGAAAGCGGCAGGAGGATGAAAATCCGTTGACCTTAAACAAGTCGTGAGGGTTCAAGTCCCTCCGCCCCCACCACCTTCACATTACCTAGTTCACATGGCCTAGGGCGCGATGGAAGCAGAGCATCGGCAGCGGCAGCAGCAATTTTTGGAAAAATTGGGTACCGGTGTGGCTGTCTTCTGCAGTGCGCCCCGCGCCATCATGCACAACGATGTGGACTATAACTTTCGCCAAGAGAGTAATTTTTACTACTTGACGGGGTTTAACGAGCCGGATGCCGTAGCCGTTTTTGCCCCCAATCACCCCGAGCACCGCTATATTCTGTTTGTGCAGCCCAAGGATCTCAGCCAAGAAATTTGGACCGGGGCACGCTTGGGCGTGGAAGCGGCCAAGGAGCAGTTGGGGGCAGATGCGGTCTATCCCATTGGTGAGCTAGAACAGTACCTGCCCCGCTATTTGGAAACCGGGGAGACCCTCTACTATCACTTTGGCCATCACGAGGCCTTTAACCAGCGCATTCTCCAGCATTATCAGCGCCTGCTGGCAAGCCTACCCAAGCGGGGAACGGGGCCGCGCACCATTGCCGACCCCAGTCTGATTTTGGCACCGATGCGACAAATTAAGTCGGCAGGGGAACTGGAACTGATCCGGCGGGCGATCGCCATCACGGTTGAAGCTCACCAACGCGCCAAAGAGATTGCTGCCCCCGGCCGCTGGGAGTACGAAATTCAGGCGGAGATGGAGCATATCTTTCGCCGTAGCGGTGGAGATGGCCCTGCCTACCCCTCGATTGTGGCCTCGGGGCCCAATGCCTGTGTGTTGCACTACACCCAAAACCAGCGGCAACTGCAAGCGGGAGATCTGCTGCTCATTGATGCGGGCTGTGCCTACCACTACTACAATGCCGATATTACCCGCACCTTTGCCGTCAGTGGCGCGTTGACCGGGGAGCAAAAGGCCATTTATGACCTCGTGCTGGCGGCGCAGCAGGCGGCGATCGCAGCCGTTAAACCCGGCCACACCTATAACCAAATTCACGATGCGGCAGTGCGCGTGATTGTTGAAGGGTTAGTGGATCTGGGGTTGCTGCAAGGGGACATTGACCGCCTGATTAACGAGGGTAAAGAGACAAACACCCAAGCGTACCGCACCTTTTTTATGCACGGCACCGGTCACTGGCTGGGTCTTGATGTCCACGATGTGGGGCTGTATAAGCACAGCAAAGAGACGTGGGTGACCCTGCAACCCGGCCAAGTGCTTACCGTTGAACCCGGCATCTACATTCACCCGGAGGCAACGCCCGCAGAAGGACAACCCGAGATTAGCGATCGCTGGCGCGGCATTGGCGTGCGCATTGAAGACGATGTCCTTGTTACGGAGACGGGCTGCGAAGTGCTGACCGCAGCCGTGCCCAAGTAAGCGACCCATCCCTAATACCTTGGCATAAGCTTTTATTAAGATCAGGGCATTCCGCCTTGGTTTGTTGGTGCATAAAGCCATAAACCGCCAAGGATACGTCTATAGAGACACAGAAACTACTGGTACCATGCTTGAGTGCGGCGTTTTTTACTGAGAAATTAAGGGGATCACTATGCTACAAATGTCAGCATTCGGTCACACACTCTTGGGCACCTATGCCCTGATTGGCTTCACCGTTACGGGACTATCTTTTCTGCGCACTTGGGTGGAAGGCTGGTACGAAGGCTCCCTCAGCAGACTGAAAAAAGAGTGCGATCGCCTGCGTCAAACCGTCAACCGCCAAGATCAACAGCTTGCCGGTCTAAGGGACTTAGTGGCACGCACGCAGGCCGAGCGCGATCGCCAAGCGGCAGAACTAGAGCGCCTGCGGTCTGAACTCGAACGCTTAAGCGCCGACTACACCGACCTCCAAGCCCACCAAAACGCCCTAGAAGCAGCCCTTGACAGTTCCCAGCAACAGGTGCAGGAACTACAGGCAGAAGTAGCTAGCCACCAAGCCGAAAATGAACACCTCCGCGACACCTGCGATCGCCAACGGGCGGAACTAGAGGCCGCCTACCAGCAAAGTGAGGCGATGGAAGAGGCGTATCATCAGCAGTCTGCCGCCCTTGCCACACTGCAACGGGTCCATACGGAGCAGGAAACGCAGCTTCAGTCCTGCCATGCCCATCTTCAGGAGCGGAACACCGTCATTGCTACATTGGAGCACGCCCTTGAGGTACTGCACCAGCAGCAAGATCAGGCACGGCTCTCGGCGCGGTTCTGGGCATGGACGAGTGGGGTGATGATTCTGGCCTGTGGTGTGATGGGGTTAGGGCCATGGAGTCCCCTCCGCCCCGTTTGGGATGCCATCTACCCCCACTTGCCCATGTTTTACTAGGTCAGTCCGTGGCATACACCCTAGGGAACAGTCCTTTGCCAAGCTCAGTCCAACCTCTGCGTGGGGGGCTGCTCCCTTGATAAACCATATTTTGCTAATGTAAACCTCGGACGCACTTGGCAGGGAACTGATCGTGAACATTGCTGAAATTTTTAACCGTGGTGGCTTGGCGATGTGGCCACTACTCATTCTCTCGATCTTGACCTTGGGCACCATTTTCGAGCGACTGTGGTTCTGGAGTATTGTCCTGCGGGGGGAAACCAAACTGGCGGAGCAGATTCTCGATGCGGCGCGGCATGACTGGCAAGAGGCCACAGAACTGGCCGCCAATGCCTGCGATCAACCCATTGGTCGTTTTCTTTATACGCCGCTGCAACTGATTGACACGAATCCCGAAATTTTCCGCCTTGCCCTTGAGGCAGCCGCCGATGAAGAACTCAGCGCCATGCGGCGGGGCGAAAAGGTACTAGAAGCAACGATTACCATGGCACCACTGTTAGGGCTGTTAGGTACCGTCTTGGGCTTAATTAGCGCCCTCAGTTCGATCCGTCTGGGGGATATTGGCACCCCCGCCACCATGGGGGTGGGCCTGGGCATCAGCGAAGCGCTCATTAGCACTGCGTCTGGCTTGGTGGTGGCCATTATTGCCTTGGCCTTTCAGCGGCTGTTTCAGGCACTGTTATTACAGCAGGCACAAATTTTTCGCCGCACGGGCAATGAACTGGAACTCACCTACCGTCAGGCATGGCTGCAACAGCGGGCGGCTAATGAACCAGAGAAAACCTTTTTTTAACGGCTGATAGATAGCATTGTGTTATCTGCTCTTGACATTCGCGATCGCGTCCACCGCCTCAAAGCAAGTCTGCCCCCGACCACCCGCCTGATTGCCGTCAGTAAGTACGTGCCCGTCGCTGCGATGCGCGCTGCCTACGAGGCGGGGATTCGCGATTTTGGCGAAAGCCGAGTTCAGGAAGCCCAGCAAAAGCGGCAAGAACTAGCAGATTTAGAGGATATTAGTTGGCACCTCATTGGGCATCTGCAAACCAATAAAGTTCGTCAAGCCCTCAGCCTCTTTGACTGGATTCACACCGTGGATCGCCTCAAGCTGGCCGAACGTATCGATACCCTCCTCGGGGAAACGGGACAGGCCTCACCCCGCTGTTTGCTACAGGTGAAACTGCGCCCCGATCCCCAAAAATACGGTTGGGAGCGATCGCACTTAGAGATGACCCTACCCCAATTAGATCAGCTTGCTCACTTCCGGTGTCATGGGTTAATGACCATCTTACCGCTGGGCTTATCGCCACCAGAGCAACTGCGAGTCTTCCAAGAGTTGCGGCAGTGGGGAGACACCTTAAGCACTAAGACTTGGCAGCATTTGCAATGGCAGGAGTACTCCATGGGCATGACCCAAGACTATGCCCTTGCGGTTCAGGCCGGTGCAACCATGGTGCGGATTGGCACCGCTATTTTTGGACATCGGCTGGGTTGACCTCTGGTAACCGCAGGATGTTGATCGCCGTCACTGCAAGGGAACTGCTAGCCGTATAGAATCGTCCTAACGTTGTGGTTTGGCGAGTTAGGTTATGGGGTATCTACGAGTTGGCATGAGTGCGATCGCGGCGGTGAGTGTGCTAGTGGCGCCCCTACCGGCTTGGGCGCAAGCGCAACCTTTAACGGGAGAGCGCATTAACGATATTGCCCGCAACATTACGGTATTGATTGTGGGCAAAGACTCCCACGGCTCGGGTGCAATTATTTCCCGCTCCGGTTCCACCTACTATGTCCTGACGGCCAAGCACGTGGTCAGTCGCAAAGATAACTATCGGGTGATTCCCGTTGATCAGCAAGCCTATGCCATTGACTTCAAAACGATCAAGTTCTTACCCAACAGCGATCTGGCGGTTTTAGAGTTTAGGAGCGATCGCACCTACGAGATTGCCACCCTAACAAACTCCGATTTTGCCAAAGAAGGGTCGCAGGTCTTTATTTCAGGCTGGCCGCAGCCCGGGGGCAGTGGTCAACTGGTCCGCCAGTTTACCGATGGCCGTATTTCCGGCTTTTTAATTGAACCCATTGACGGCTACAAAATGATTTATACCAACGTGACGCGGCGGGGGATGAGCGGCGGGCCGGTGCTCGATAGTGCGGGTCGGGTTGTGGCGGTGCACGGCTTAGGGGATACCGAAGATCCTCGCACCCTTGAGCGCCAAGGGTTAAGCCCTGAGGCGGCCTCCAGTATTGCCAGACTGATTAAGCCGGGGTTTAACTATGCCATTCCCATCAACACGTTTTTGACGAGCGCCCCCGCCGCTGGCTTGTTTTTATCTCTACAGGTAGATAATCAAGCCATTGCCGATGCCAGTACCCCCGTGGTGGTGACGCCGCCCAGTCAACCCGACAGCCGCGATCGGATTGAGAATATTAATTCCATTCTGAATACGGTGAACACGGGGGTGGGGGTCATACGCGGCATTTTTGGCTTCTAGTGTCCCTGCTAGTTACTGAATCAGTGGATGCTGTTATTGTTGAGGATGAGTCTCTATGACCTTAAAGCTGATTACCTTGCCCCTGAGCGTGGCAATTCTTCTCATGGGGGCGATCGCCCAAGCCTCGTGGGCCAATTACCGTCCCCCGGCTAACATTGGCAAACCCGGTAACCGCGAAGGAGCCGCCACCCGCATTGCCCGACCGATGCTCCTGCGCGAAAGTACTGGTGGCACCGACAGTTGCATTGTTGACCCCCAGCAAACCGTGGTGGCCCTGGTGCCCAAGGATAATAATGGCCTCAGTAGTACCGCCGCACCCACCCTCTATAGCTATGTTCCCGCCAATACTGGTGCCACCTTAACCCTGACGCTTCTTGATGCTCAAGGGACAGAACTATACACCCAGCAACGTCCGGCCCCCACAACCGCGGGCATTATTGGCTGGCCGCTGCGGAATGTATCCCTTAACAACGGGGTGGACTACCAATGGCAACTGACGCTGCTCTGTAGTAACGGCACCACCGCTGTGAAAACAACAAGCTGGCTGCGTCCTGTGGCACCTAGCCCAGAGCAACAGCGGGATCTTGCAGCAGCGACCGATGCGGCGACCGCCTTTGCGGCGGCGGGGTACTGGTACGATGCCCTCAATCAACTGGTGCAGCAACGCCTTGCCCAACCACAGGATGCTGCCTTGAAACAAAAATGGCAAGCCTTACTCCAATCCCCAGCGGTGCAATTACCCCAGTTGGTTAATGAACCGGTCATAACGTTGCCACCGCAACCCTAGGGTTGAGGATCAAGGACGCTGCCGAGGCGATCGTACAGGTCATCGATACTACGGCTGTTCTCAAGCAGGGCGGCTTTGAGATGCATGAGTTCGTTGGCGAGGGGTTCGGCCTGCTCGCGGTACTCTGCCACACTGGCCAGCAGATCCGCAAAGACCTGCTGCTCAATCGTAACCCGCTCGGGGATGTCCTCTTGCTCCCCCTGGTAGCTCTGATAATTCAACGGGTCAGCGGCAAACACAAGCCGGAAAATAAACGCCCCCGATTGCGCCTGCAACTGCTGCTGGAGCGATCGCACCCCCAAGTCACTGCGGTCAAAGCCCACATTCCCCTCTAGGCGCACTTCCACAATCGCCTCTGGAAACACGGACGGGTGTTCGGCGACTAAGGCCAAGAGACGCTCCTCCACCTTAGGGATGGTGTCCGCTGGCGTTAGCTGCAAGCGATAGCGGTGCATAGGCCGTTGCCAGTAGTCTCGCTTTAATTCTGCTGTGATTTGGCCATGGTCTAGGGTAACCAAGAGCACGCCGCGGGGGGTTTGGGTCTGATTTTCAGCAATGGAGTTTGCTTCCACAGAGCCGGGGTTAAAAATCCAATTTTCAACGGCGTAAAAGCGGTGGATATGCCCGAGGGCCAAATAGTCCACCCCCGCTTGGCGCAGGGGCAGGAGATCCCTGTAGCGCAGCGCCCCTTGATAGCGGGCAATCTGGCCTTCAAGACCGTGGTGAAAGAGCATAATGGTGGTTCCGGCGGGCGGCGGCAGGGCTTGAATTTGCTCAGCCAGATGTTCAATGGCCTGCGGCGCACTAGCACCATACCATTGGGAACCAATGACGCGCACGCCACAGGGTAAATCCATGTAGCCCCCCTGCCCGACTGTGTCATCCCAGGGTTGCAGGTGCCCCTGTTCATCCGGTTCCAGCAGGTAAAGATACTCCCGTTCGCAGAGGTACCGCAGCCAATTAGTTTTCACGCCGTAGGGGCAGTTGTCATGGTTGCCCTCAATGGCCAGCACCGGAATACCCGCCGCCTTTAGTTTTTCGAGGACGTGCTCCGCTTGGTTGAGCACCCCCGGGGTAATGAGCCGCTCTTCAAACAAGTCACCCGCAATTAAAACAAAATCTACCCCTGCTTGCAGGGCATAGCGGTCAATGGCATCCTCAAAGGCTCTAAAAAAATCCAGACTGCGGCCAGGATTCTCTTGGCGATACTTGTTAAAACCAAGATGCACATCGGCAACATGGAGGAAGCGAATCATGGCTTAACCGGGGCGATCGCTAGGAAGTTGAGCAAGGGAAGCCGACCAAGCGGGGAGGTCAGGTGCCCGCTGATCTGTGGCGACCACCTCTAACGTTCGGTAGCAGGCGGTGGGCAGGTTTAACAGCGCGGCTAAGAATGCCGCTAAATCGGCACGACTCAGTTGCCCCGTTAGTGTATCCCCATGGCCAAGGCGTAATTGTTGGCCCCCCGGCTGATCCGTTAAACCACAGGGGCGGACAATGGTGTAGGGTACGCCACTCTGGCGCAGCATATTTTCCGCGGCCAATTTCCAAGTGAGGATGCCCCCCAGTTGCTCGTTATACTCGACCGCAAGCGGCTGCCGTTGACTCCCCAGATCGCTGCGCCCTGGCCGCGTTACCCCTGCTGAGCTAACCATAATGATGCGGGGCAAGGGGGAGCCGCCGTAGGCCTGAATTGATTCCACCTCAAGGCTAAAGGTGCCTGCCCGGAAGTGGGGGTTAAGGGCACCATCGTACTCAAACTTACTGAGCATCAATTGCAGGGAATAGATTTGCCCTAGGTTTAGGGGTGGGGCATCGCTCGCCGTGCGCGCCCGCAGTACTGGAATAAAGTGGCTAAAGGGCAGTTCCACGGTGATCCACTGATCCGCCACCGTGTCAAAGGAGATGGCATAGCCAATGCCGTCCCAAGCAGGATCACTGCGCAGAAAACATTTATAGCGCTGGCCATCCCCCCGCAGGCGCAGTTGCAGCCCCGTATAGCCCTGCAGGTTGAGGGGAGGGGCAAGGTTGCGGGTGCGAATGGAAACAAAGCCACCGGAATTGGCAGTGGAAACGGTGCCGGTAAAGAGGGCACTGTGCTCCTTCAGGTAAAACTGGCTGGCACTGACTCCCCCCATCACCACATCGTCGAGGGCACCCCATACCTCCTTGAGGGGTGGTGTGGGATAGCGATAGTCAAAGAGGGGGTAGGTCTGGGGCTGCTGCTGAAAATAGGGCTGCGCCCGCTCCAGCAGGTGGCGCATACCGTTAAACTCCACGGCTTCGGGGCTATCCCCAACAATTTCGAGACCGGGGGGTGGGGCATTAGGGTTGGGCTGCACAATGGTGCCAACGCAGTGAATGACAGCGCGGCTGCCGAGCATGAGTTCCGCTGGCAGGGACTGGGTGATGTCAGCCACCACCAGCTCGAGATGGGGGCTAGGAGCCAAGACCTGCGCGGCTTTTTCAGCATTACGCACAAGGGCACGCACCGCATACCCCTGAGCCAAGAGGGTATTGACAACCGCTTGACCGGTTTTTCCGGTAGCGCCGGTAACAACGACCAAACCACTGCCGCGGTAGGCGGGGGGAGCAAAAAGGTCGGGGAGCAGGGGGGCAAGCATGGGACGCAGTGGCTCCAGACTGCCGACAAAGGGCAAGGTTTGAAAGAACCGCAGGGTGTCGAGGAAGCGATTCAGTTCCCAATTATTTGCCATAGAGGGGCACCACACTAGACCAGTGGGGAGGCGTATCCCCTGACCTTAGTGTATCTTGCCACTGCTGGGCTGCCCATGTGAGCAGGGCAAGGCCGTAGTCTTCCGGTGGGGGGGCACTCAACAGGCAATAGGGTTCTGACCATGTGGCCAGTTGCTCTGCGGCTTCGCTGTCCCTGACGAGGCGATCGCCCCAGACGGCTCTTAAGCGGTTCTCCTGATAGCGATAAATGCCAAGATACTGGTGCCCCTGCTGGGCAGGTCGCGAGACGACACCATCCATGGCACTCAAGCAGTGACGATGGTGCCACGCCATCACCCCCAAGCTCGAGAGACCCAAGAGGGGCACGGCCAACTGCTGCGCCAAGGTGCGAGCCGTGACTACCCCTAAGCGGGTGCCGGTAAAACTGCCTGGGCCACAACCGACGGCGATCGCCCCCAAATCCGTCCATGGGTGCCCTGCCATCAGGGTGTCTAAACAGGGATGCAGGTCTGTGGCCAGTTGCCGTCCTAGGTTCCACGTCTTGAGAAGGATGACCTTTGCCGCGGCCAGATCGTACAGCCCCGCTACGAGGGTGGCATCGGTGGTATCAAACCCCAAGCACAGCAGCTTAGCTCACTCCTACGGCGATCGCCATCAAGCCGGCCACTAACACCAGCCCCCCCGCCACTAACAGGGCAGCGCGTACCTTCTGCTGGGCTGTCCACGGCTGAGCTTGATACACCTTTGGCTCAACGGCAAAATTATTTAGGCGACCGCCCTCCTCAGTGGTGTACGGCATCGAAACAAACCTCAATCAATTGTTACAGTGGAGCTATTCTAGCAAGCAAACTTTACTCACCCTGAGATTTCTTAACAATTTCTTGTAATTGACCATGGCGATGCACCTGCAACCAGCGTCCCCGCCAATAAATCCGGTTACCAAAACAGCCCAGCAGCCAAATGAGTAAATTCATCGCATCCCGCAGCGGCAGTAGCCACAGCCACAGCAGCAGGCGCGGCACTCCCATCAGGCACATACTCACGATTGCCTGTAGCCAACGGATCCCTTGGATCCCCAAGAAGAGGCTCAATGTCCATGGATTGGGCAGCAGCCCCCAGAGCAGGGCACTATAAACGGCACCAAAGCTAAATACCATGCCAAAGTACTGATTGCCGCGATTCGAGCGAATGGTGCGGCACCAGCGTAGTTCTCGTTGGACGGCCTTGAGGAACGATTCATCGCTACAGTCATTGTCCAGAACGTAGGTGGAAAGTTCCACCCGATAGCCCACTTGCCAAGCGGTGTAGCCCAAACGGTAGTCATCGCCAATCCGGTTGAGGGCAATCTCTAGGCCGCCAATCTTTTCAATCACCTGCCGCCGCAACACGACTGTTGGGCCAATGGCAAACCGCAGACCCTTGTCTAACCAGCGGGCAATCAGGACACTGGGGATAAAGTCAATGCAGCGGCCCATGGCCAAAAAGGCTGCCCCTAAACGTTTGGGCGCATGGTCAACATAGCCACAGGTCACCACGCCAATGCACGGGTCGGCCAAGGGGGCGGTAATCTCGCGCAGGTAGCCGGGGGTCACCCGCACGTCACTGTCTGCCAGCACAATGACATCGTGGTGGGCATGGGGGAACAATTGCGACAGGTTGCTCATTTTGCGGTTAATGCCGCGGATCTCATCGCAGAAGTACCAGCGGGCGCGATCTGGAAAGGTTTGGCAGAGTTCCTTGAGGACGGGTAGAGCCGAATCCTGTAGGTCTTGGACACCAAAAATCACTTCGTAGTTGGGGTAATCCTGCTGACACAGGGATGACCAGTTTTGCCATGCACCCGCATCGAGTCCACACACGGGCACCAGTAGCGAGATGCCCGGCGCTGGATCAAGGGGGTGGGGGCGCGATCGGCCAAAAAACTGGAGGGTGAGCAGGGCGGCCACAAGGTAGAACCCCCCACCCGCAAGGCTGAGGAGGCCAAGAATAACCCCAAGGGCAGAGAGAGCCATCATCACGGGGCAGCAGTAATCGTGCCGCTGCTGGGGGAGCTAGCACTGGCATAGGGTTTAACGGGAATGCGTCCGGCTAAGTAGGCTAACCGACCGGCCATGGTTGCCAGAGCCATTGCCCGTGCCATAGCGGGGGCATCGCCTGCCTGGGCGATCGCCGTGTTAATGAGGAGGGCATCAGCCCCCAGTTCCATCGCCGCCGCCGCTTCGCTGGGGGTACCAATCCCGGCATCCACCACCACGGGTACCCGCGCTTGGTCAATAATAATTTGAATATTGGCGGCATTGCGCAAGCCCTGACCCGAACCAATGGGCGAGGCAAGGGGCATGACCGTGGCACAGCCCACCTCTTCGAGGCGCTTGGCCAACAGGGGATCCGCATTGATGTAGGGCAAAACCGCAAAGCCCTCCTTGGCCAGTTGCTCCGCCGCTACGAGGGTGCCAAAGGGATCCGGCAGCAGATACTTGGGGTCAGGAATGACTTCAAGCTTAACGAAATTGTTGTCCTCCTGTCCCAAGAGCTTGGCCATCTCCCGCCCCAGCCGCGCCACCCGAACCGCCTCTTCAGCGGTTTGACACCCCGCCGTGTTGGGGAGTAACCAAATTTTTTGCCAGTCGAGGGCATCCACCAAGCCCTCATGCCCCGGGGCATTGGTCTGTACCCGCCGCACCGCCACCGTGACAATGTCGCACTGACTGGCAGCCACACTGGCTTGTAGGTCGGCAATCGAACGATACTTCCCCGTCCCCGTCATTAGGCGGGAGCGAAATGAACGTCCGGCAATGGTGAGGGGGCGATCCTCAAGAAGAAGTTCAGAAGGGTGAACGGTAACCATACCTAAACACTGGGAAATTGGGCAAAGAGTGCCAAAGAAGTCGCTTTTCTACCATATCAGGGTTGAGTCGTCTCCCGCTGCCAGCGCAAGAAAGTTGTGGCAATATAGAGACACCATGGCGCGAAAAAGTACCCCTAGCAAATGGCACACATTGGCAATAATGCCGCGATTCAAGTTGCTGATCGCCTGCTGCGTCAGTACGGCTTTGATCTTGATGGTGCCTCCGTCGAGGCCATCCTTGATTGCTGGCTGCGCCATTTCCCCCCCCGCTGGATTCGCCTTGCCCTCATCGAAGCCCTGTACCTAGGTCGCTACAAAGCCATTTCTGTGGAGCAAATTTTAGAACTCTGGCAGCGGCGGGAGCAGCCGATTTATCACTTCAATAGCGAATTTGAAGCAATTATTTGCCACCCTCTGCCGACCCTCACCCCAGAGCCAGAACCGGTGACCGCTTCACAGCCGGATCCCGCCATTAGCGAATTTCACCCCAGTGTGGACACCGACCCCTTTGTGGCCAAGTTAACCAGCATTATGCAACACTGGAACGGTCAGGAGATTATGGCCCAAGAGTTCCGCTGAGGCACTGCCGCAATCAATTTCGCAACAAATCGTAACATTGCATACACTCTGACCCTAGCGCCTGCGGTATGGTAGAACCATAGGCGAATCCTTTTTCTGAGTCCAAGCTCACTAGGAGTATCTCTATGGATATCCCCACTCTAGTCTCAGCCACTGACAGAGATTCCCGCGAGGTTTGGGACTCCCTAAAGCGGGCGATCGCCCAGAGTTCTGGCTTTCAGCGCTGGCTCAGCGAAAAGCACGCGAGCAGCGATGCTCCCCTCGATCTTGATGCCTCTGTGACGGCTTATTTGCGCCAAGCCTTAGAAACCCTAGCCTACTAAGCACTTCGGAGTGCCACAATTGGGTCAAGGCGTGCCGCCCGCTGGGCCGGTACAACGCCAAAAAAGAGGCCAATCGCGCCAGACACACCCACCGCTAAGGCAACGGCTACCGGAGCAACACCTGCTTCGAGGGGGGTGAGGGTAGCCACCAAAAGGACACCGCCAACTCCTAAACCCGTGCCCAGTAGGCCACCCAAAGCCGAGAGGATGATGGCCTCAATCATAAACTGGGTGAGAATATCCCGCTGGGTAGCGCCAATGGCTTTACGGAGGCCAATTTCTTGGGTGCGCTCGGTAACGGATACCAGCATGATGTTCATGATGCCAATGCCTCCCACCAGTAGCGAAATGCCCGCAATGGCGGCCAGCATGAGGGTGAGGGCATTGCTAATGTTGCCGATAATTTCTAGGGCTTCCTTTTGGGTTTGGATGGTAAAGTCATCTTCATCGACAATTTGGTGTCGCAGCCGCAGCAGGTTGGTAATCTGAAACTTGGCGGCATCAATACTTTGCTCATCCCGCGCTGAGACGGAAATAAAGGTCAATGAAATGCCGTAGGGCGATCGCTGACCCACAATGCGCGAGGCCATGGTGGTAATGGGAATGTAGGCGGCTTCGTCTTGGTTGTTGCCAAGGAAAGCGCCTTTTTCGGCCATGACCCCAATCACTTCAAAGGCAAGGTTTTTAATGCGCACCTGCTGCCCCACAGGATTTTCGTTAATAAAGAGTTTTTGGGCTAAATCAGAGCCTAAAATAACGACGCGGCGATGTCGTTCTAGGTCTTGATCAGAAATAAACCGCCCCCGTTCCACCGTAAAGTTGCGCACTGAGGGAAACGTGGGGGTAGTGCCCACGATCAGGGCATTGGTATTGCGCCCGCGATAGGTCACCCGCTGCTGCACTTGAATTTGCGGTGCCACTTCACTTACGGTGGGAATTTGGCGAGCGATCGCCTTGGCATCATCCAGCACAAGGGTTTGGGGCACGTTAAACGTGCGGTTGCGGGCTTGGGGTGTCCCGGGCACAATAAACAAGGTATTGGGGCCAAGGGATTCAAACTGTCCTGCTGCGTAACGCTGGGCGCCTTGCCCCACCCCCACCATGGCAATCACAGCAGCATTGCCAATCATAATACCGAGCATCGTTAAGCCACTGCGCAGCCGATTGGCCTTGAGGGTAGCGATCGCCATGCGAATACTTTCACCAATATCCATAGGGTCCTGAGCTAAAGTGTGGCAGCTTGCATATCAATGTAGCGCAAGTAACATTGACAACATTGGCAATAGCATTTAGAGTATGGAGTGGCATGAGGCTAACGAACGCTAAACACTGCCATTCTAACTCGTAGGAGAAACCACGTATGGATTCTAGTAGTAGTAACCCTAGCGTTACTTCTCAAGAACCCATTTTTGCCAGCGAAGACCCCTGCCATAGGTGGAGCCGTCTTCAGTGGACGATCGCGCAGATGAGTCCGGCCTAGAATCGTAATCCTTGGGATTAGAGGTGTCGCCTAAAGATTCATCTTCGCCCGTCCCAAAGCAGGTTCACTGCACCAAGGAGATGAATCATGCGCACCATCCGTTTTATTCAACCAGTGTTCTATCGTGGCTTGATGTCCCAGATGCAGGCCATTCCATAGTATTTTGCTGCATTGCAATCGGGTCGTTTGCTAGCTGCTCAGAGTAGGTTGTAGTGGGCAAGCGATTGCACAATTTAACGTCGCTATTGTGATGCCGTTCAGGCGTGACGCAATGGTGGCGAAATTGTCTTGCGTTTAGATCCCCTGACAAATCTCAACAAAGGGATGGTTATGTTTGAAATTTGCCTCTCTTGTGCGGCGGCTGAAATGCTAAGCATTGCCATTTCAGAGGTTCTAGGCATTGCCCTCGGCCATTGTGTCATTGCCAGCATAGGCAAGCTATTTCAGCTCGAATTTTCCCAGTCTTCTTTTTCTTAGTGTTTTTCTTAGTGGAGGTTACTATGTCCCAAGACATCAAGAAACCATTTCTCTGCCCCTATGTGCCCTACCGCGGCCAGATGTCCCTAGATGCGCTGACCTTTGATGCCAATCTGCAAGAGTTTGCCCAACGCGCTGGTTTTATTTCTGCCCTGCACACGGGGGGCAAGCTCTCTTCCGAGGAAGCCTTTGCCGCTGTGTCTAGCCTCTGGTGGGAATTGGCAGAAGCCTATTTACCCCTTGTTCGTTCGCAAACCATTCATGAATAGAGATCAAGGAGTTTGGTCATGGTGATGAATCCCCTAGATGATCTTCTGGCCTATCCCCAAGGCTTAGGGGCGGCAAAGCGAGCCGCCAACCAGTTGACAATTTCCGACTTGGTGCGTGCCCTGCGGCAAATTGACCCCCCCAAACGGGTCTTAGCCTTTCGTCTGCTGGAAAAAGATAAAGCCATTGATGTGTTTGAAGCCCTCACCCCCGATGAACAGGCCACCCTCACGGAAGGAATGACAGATCCAGAAATCCTCCATGTTTTAGAGGCGCTAGAAGCGGATCAGCGGGTGCGCTTATTTGAAGAACTGCCCGCTAAGGTGACGAAACGGCTGCTCAGCCAACTCAGCCCCGAATCACGGGAAGCGGTGAACCTGCTCCTTGGCTATCCTGAGGGAACTGTTGGGCGGCGGATGAACTTGCGCTACTTGGCGCTGCGGGACACAATGACTGTGGGGGAGGCGATCGCCGCCGTGCGCAGTAGCAACCTCGATGTTGAGGAACTCAGTATCATTTTTGTGATTGATGAGCAGCGATTTTACCGTGGTTTCCTGCGGCCAATTCAGCTTTTGAACGAGGATTCGCGCCGCACTCTCCAACCTGCTAACGCGAGGTTGGAGTCAAGGCGCGGCAGTTGTAGCCAAAGTGGAGACTGCAACACTATCGTGATACAGTAGCTCCGTGATAAACCAAACGCCTATTGTCCGCACCGACAAATGGAACCTTAAGCCGACGGCTGAGCAGCGTGTGCTGCTTGCGGAG
>OGCL01000697.1_pt1 | contig 33415 bp, 30 predicted proteins | sample 1570041 | NCBI WGS metagenome assembly OGCL01 (sample SAMN06266162, study PRJEB24511) | hot springs metagenome | isolation source: Hot spring water | place: South Africa: Limpopo | collected 2015-06-22 | reverse complement strand
GCGCCGAATTTTTCTCGGATCAGGTCTGAAAGGCCTTTTCCCGTAACCACTCCCATGCGGGCGCACATCTCCTGGATGACGATGAGAACGACCATAATGGGAATGAGAGACCAAATCAGTTTCAGCCCAAATTCTGCACCCGCTAAGGAGTAAGTGGTAATGCCGCCGGCATCGTTGTCCACGTTGGAGGTGATGATTCCTGGACCCATCAGAATGAAGAAAAGGCCAACCGTCCTCCAGAGGGACTGCCTCGAGCTTGAAACAAATTTTTTATAATCGGCCATACGGAATCGTTCACTCAAAAAATGCCCAATCACCAAATTCCAAGCCCCAAATAAGTTCCAATATTCAATGACCAAATACTTAAACTCTTTTTGATTGGAAATTGGTTATTATTTGGTTATTGGGATTTGGTAATTGGTGCTTTGCAGATTACCTAGCTTCGGGTGTCAGGACTTCCAGGACATTTCGAAAACTGATCACGCCTTTCAGATGGTTTTCGTCGTCCACCACCGGCAGCGCTCGGAATCCGTATTTGGCAAAAATCTCCACCACCTCATTCTGATCTTCATCCAGTTTGACGCTCACCACCCTTGGAACCTGGATGTCGGAGAGAGGTTGATGGGACTGCGATGTGAGAAGGTTCCGGATGCTCACCACTCCCTGCAGACTCTCCTCCTCATCCACAATATAAATGTAATCCATGATATCCAGATTGGGCGCCTCGGCCTTCAATCTTGCAATCGCCGTATCTACTGTGACCTCGGGGGTCAGGCTGAGATAGGCTGTGGTCATCAGCCCGCCGGCGGTCTCTTCTGGATGAACGAGGAGTTCTCTCAGATCCTCTGCCTTCTCCTGCTCCATCCCATCGAGGATCTCTTCGGCTCTCTCTTCAGGAAGATCGGCCAATAGGTCAACCGCATCACTGGGCGACATCTCTTCGACGATGTCTGAAGCCTTCTCCACCGGAATCGTCTCGATGAGAGCCTTCTGAATCTTCGGATCGATCTCTTCGAGGGTTTCTGCAGCGGTCTCTGGGTCTAGAGCGCGAAAGATCGCTGAGCGTTCTCGACCGCTTAAATCCTCGATGATATCAGCCAGGTCTGCAGGATGAAGGTGAGATAGCTTCCTCTGAGAGACGCTGAGGTGGAGCAGGTCCGATCCCGAGAGAAGCTGAACATATTTCCAGGAGATGAATTGATTGGGAAGCTTATAAGAGAAGAGCCAATCGAGCACACGATCAACCATCCGTTCCCATCCCACCCTCCTCATCAATCCACGAAATCCCACGTCCACATGAACCAGCCTCAGCCGCGATTCGACTTTCAAAAAGTGGAGATCGTTAACCCTCACCACCTTTGCACCGTAAGTATCTACAATCTGCTTATCCATCACTTCCTCTCGAAGGAAGACCACATCCCTTTCACCAAGAGAGGTCGTGATCTCGAGAAGGTCTTCATCATTGAGGACGATTCTTGGTTCGACCTGAATCATCTTCTCCCAGGGGAGAAAATGTCTCTTTTTCCCTTTGGTGCGAATCAACATCCCAAGGACCATAGGATAGGGTTCTATTCTCTCGGCTACCAGGTCTGTGACCTTGCCGACCTTCTTCCCAGAAGGCGAATAAACCTTCCGGTTCAAGAAATCGCTGAAGAAGTAGAATTGTCGGAGATTCGGATCCATCTCAAACCCCTTTATAACGATTTGAGTTGAGTGTGTCAAATAATAATCGTTTTAATCTCCCCTTCTTCCATCGCATCGAGGGCTTTCTTAATCCTATGAGATAGATCGCCTTCGAGTTCTTTTTGAGAATGAATCGGGATGTGGAGGCATTTGAGTCTGGATGCATTCAGGTTCTCCAAAACTCTTTTAAAAACTTTTTCGACCTCGGGTGGTTCAATCTCTCTTAAATGGGTCAGCAGCCCATGAAGTTCCTCGGGTGCATAGCGTTCGATCAGGTCATGCTCCCGGAATCGGACTCGGGAATAAACCTCATTGATGAGGCTGGCCTCTCCCCTGAAACAGAAGAGCGACAGAGACCGGACCTTCCCTTGAAGGACCTCACGCCTCTCTTCGATTCCAAGATCAGAAGGGGTTTCATAATCCAGGTCTTCCAGAATCCGAAGGTTTCTGACAAAGGTGACCTGATGATCACTGGAATGAAACCATTGATAGGGAAAGCCTCGCTCCTCCTCTTTGGAAATCTTACCCTCCTTCTTTCTGGCCAAGGCCTGTTTCTGAAGCAGAATATATTCAAACTTGGAATAGAGATTCTTTGTGTAGAAACCGTATTCTGCGATTGCCTTTTCGCGCAGAGAGTCACGGCGATAGTACTGTCGATACTTCCCCTGGAGAAGACTTTGGATGGCTTTGATCTCTGCCAATCGGTCTCGAATCTCTTTGTAAAGCTCCCGAATATCAACGATGATATCTTGAGGGGTATGCTTTTCTGGCGTGACCACCATACAGAGCCCCTTAAAATCTTCTACCGCCTCCTTCAGATAGCTGTAGTTGTGTTGGATAGTCTTCTCCAAACTTTCGGCATACCGCTGCATCGGATCTTTCGACATAAGTAACTCCCTCAGTCTATGATATAATCAAGGCCATTCTTGATTGAGAATCGAACCTCCCGTACCAGAGGATCCATTCACCCCGTTAGAAAATCCCTTACCTCCCCAGTACCAAGTTTGGCTTCTATTGGCATATAAACCTTCCCATTTGAAAGCTGAATATCTTCTAACGGGATGAACCCGAGGTCCTTTTGGTTCAGGATAGAAAACCGTCTCTAACCATTCCCAATCTCATCTCGCCTGAAGCAGCCCCATTGGGGAAGAGGTTAAACGGATTCTTATGGGTTCATCTGCAGGAGGCATGCTCAATCCTTTCAATTCCTCGAAGTGGACCCACTGGAGATTTTGACAACCGATGGGCTCAGGATCACCCTTTTTGATCTGACATTCATAGGCTAAAAGAAGGATCGGATATTCGGGGTAGAGATGGAAGACCACCTCGAAAATTCTTTCCACTTCGACCTCAATACTCAGCTCTTCTTTAAGCTCTCTTTTCAGGGCCGCTTTTGGATCCTCCGCTTCGTTCACTTTTCCACCTGGAAACTCCCAGAGAAGGCCCTGGGGAGATCCCTCCTTTCTCTGGGTTACAAGGACCTTCCCTTTCTGAATGATCACAGCAGCAGTGACGATGATTGTTCTCATCTTTTTCCTTAATACGAACAGATATATTACACCATCTCTTGAACCATCCTCTCCATCTCTCTTAACACATTCGGATCGTAAGGAGCTATCTCCCTAAACGAAGGGTCCAATGGGTTCTCTGGATTGAAATTCTGGAGGATTAATCTTCGACCTGCCTTCAACTGTTTACCTAAAGTTTGGATCTCTTCCTCGCTGTGGAGTTGAGGGACAACGGTCATACGGAATTGATACTCGACCCTTCCCTGTTTCAAAATCTCTATCGACTTTGATATGGCTCCAAGATCTACAGAAATACCGGCAGACCGCCGATAGATCAACGAATCCAATGGAGCCTTCACATCCATTGCAACGAAATCAACCGTATTTTGATGAATCAGTGTTTCAAGCATTGCCGGGTTTGAGCCATTCGTGTCGAGTTTGACAGGAAATCCATTCTTTTTAATCTCATGGGACAGTCGTGGAAGATCGTCATAGAGGGTAGGTTCTCCGCCCGTGATGCAAACCCCATCGATCCAGCCTTTCAAGGAGTGAAGACGTCTTAAAATATCTGAGAGAGGTATTGAAGCAAACTGATCCGGATTGAAGATTAAGGAGTGGTTATGACAGTATGGACAGCGAAAATTGCAGCGGGGAAGGAAGAGGACCGAACAGATCTTCCCTGGCCAGTCCAGAAAGGAAGTTTCTAAGAATCCTTTGATCTCGATCATAGCTTCGGTTCATAGATAAGAGAGAATGAAAGTCCTTCTACATCCCCAGCGCAAAGTCTGGCTTCTATAGGCGAATAAACCTTCCCATTTGAAAGCTGAATATCTTCTAACGGGGTGAACCCGAGGTCCTTTTGGTTCGGGATAGAGATTGGATCAGTTCCCCCGAAACAGGTACTGCTTCACCTCTTGAAGGGTTGGAACCACACCCCTCCAGCTGGCTACTTCCCTCTCCGCCTCATCCTCAATGATTAAGGAAGGGGTGGAAAGCACACTATGGTAAGAGGCTTCTGCCAGACCATCGATCGTATCGAGATCGTAGTGGAAAACGGGCAGGCCCTCCTTCTTTAATTCCATTCCAATCTCTTTAGCCGCAGGACATTTCGGGCATTTGGCTTTGACAAAGATTTTAATGTGACCCATCTTTTCTCCTTTGGAAGAAGTTGAGCGTCTAAGGGTAAAGGTAAGGAGGCCCGTCTCGTCGCTCGGTTACGTGAATTGTCTTCAAACACCTACCTTCACCTTTTAACGTTAAACGGTACGGGCTTCATCACCTTAACTGTTGCCTTCCATCTAAATATCACCCCGTCATCAAAACGGTTTCGCCCTTTTGGGTTTCGATGTAAGCCTGATTTCGGTACCGGTTGCGGAGTTCACCGATCTTTCCCTTGTTCCAGCTCGAGAGCTTGGTAAAATATCCGGTGATCCGTGTAATGCCATCCACTTCTTTCGACCCGCAGTATTGGCAGGAGGATTGAAGTCCCCGGCTCGTTCGATTGCAGGCATTGCAGGTGGTAAATTCTGGTGAGAAGGCAATCTGGTCATTCCGGGTCTGTTTGAAAGTCTTAATGACAAAATTGGCCAAAGACTCCTTAGAGGGCTTTGCCTCTCCAAGCCAGACATGGGTGAGGGCACCAGCCTCGATCAAGGGATGGAAGAGACCTTCCTGCCTCACCCGTTCAATCGGATTGAGTACGGCAGAATTGTTCAGATAGGTTGAGTTCGTGTAATAGACTTCCCCTTTTGAGAGATCGCCTTTGACAATATGACCCGATCGGGGCGAATGGAATCGCAGATCGAGCTTGGCAAAACGGTAGGCGGTCGACTCTGCAGGGGTCTGTTCCAGCACAAAACGCATTCCATACCGTTCACTCAACTTATCGACCAGCAGCTTCATATGGGCAATCACTTTCAATCCGAATTTGAAGGCCTGCTTCGACTGATGCATCTCCTGACCGGTGTGGATCTGAACCAGTTCGTTCAGCCCAACCATCCCGATGAGGAAACTGGCACGGTGCATTCTCAGATAAGGAGAACCATCCCGGTTCATAGCCAGAAGGGCGAGTGGGCCACGCTCTCCTATGGCCAGGAGCTTCTCAATGAAGCTCTTCTTCTCCAGATGGGCCTTGACTGCAATCTCAATAAACTCGGTCAGCTTGGAGAAGAGCCGGGTATCATCCCCTTTAGCTAAATAGGCGATTCTTGGAAGATTGAGCGTTACATTCTGAAGCGCGCAATACCGCATCTTCCAAGGTTCTTTCGCATCTTCGAGGTCGGTCTGGTCGAGTTTAAAACTGAGGCGGCAGCATTCGGAGATCTTGGCTGTCTCTCCGCGGTCGAATACGAAGTAGGTGTTGCCCTTCTCCGAAGCAACTTCGCAGATGTGATGGAGAAAGTCCATATGCCCAGGGGTCTGAAAAAATTTCTCCGTAATATGGACGAGTGGTTTCGGAAAGAAGAAGGGTCTTCCCGATCCATCTCCATCCATGAAGACATTGAACAGAGCCCATGCAAATCGCTGCGACTCGTTGATGTAGTCACTATAATTCTTTCCGGTCTGTCGGCCACCCGGACCAATGGCAGGGACATTTTCAAAATGTTTGGGAACCTCCCAATAGAGATTGATGTCTGTGAAGATCGCCTGACCTCCGCGAGCAACAGCCTGCTGAGAGAATTCAAAGATCAACATCTGAGCCAATTGCTCCATGTCCCGATCGGACAGGCCAACCAGATAGGGAGCGAAGAAGAGGTTGACAGAGTCCCAGCCAATGGCTCCAGCAAAGTTGCTCTGCAGGCCAGCAGCAAACTTTACCATGTGTGCCAGAAGGACCTCTGGATGTTTTGCTGGTTTGGCCATGGCGATGGAGTTGGGTAAGCTAAGTCCAAACCGTTTGATATATTCGAGCGACTGCCCACTGCAGTAAGGTCGATCCACAAAACCGAGGTCATGGAGATGGATATCCCCTCGCATATGGGCATCCGCAGTCTCCTGTGAAAAAACGGAGAGGAGCGCGTACTCCTTTTTGATCCTCTCGGCAAGGGTGAGATTGGTTGCCTCTGGGCCATGAGGGACGTTGGCATTCTCCTTATTGGGATGAAGGATCAACTGATCCACATCGTAAAGGGGCATACCCAGACGGGTATGCATTTTGCGCGCCTGCTCCAACCCCCGCTCAACCAGTTTGGTATCGACCAATTCTCGGATCAGGGGTGCGGTGATCATCTTGATCCTGGAGGTAAGGATCAGATCTTCCACTTCCCGGGCAATCTCTTTTGCGGTATCGACATCAATATAAGTCTCTCTGATGAGCGCATCGACGATCTTCTGCCGATTCCAATCATTCATCGACTCCTCAGAGGTGCGAACGAAGAGTGCCATATCCGTTGTTTCGAACTCTTCTTTCAAATCTTTTCGTTCTTCTTTCATCTCAATGACATTTGCCATTTCGGGATCACCTGTTTTGTGGGATGAAGTGAGATTTAGGTTAACCCCGGCGTTGCATTAAATTCGAGGTCCCAAATCATGAAGTCCTTACCTGGAGGGGGATGAGTAGGTATGCAATTCATATCCTGGACCGATCCAATCTTGACCTTCAGCAGGTATTTCAGAAAGGTTGGAAAGGACCTTTGTATAGGAGCTTTCAATCGATTCGATCGCATTCTTTTAATAAAGGATTTACCGATAGGCTATATTTAGTATGACATTTAATCACTACAACAACATCTTGTTATTTGTCAAGAAGAAACTTGGCTTGTGAAAAAAATTATTTATTCTCAAATTTTCTCGATCCGATTCCCTACCCTCTCTTGTGGATAGACCTGGAGGAGTAAAGATTGCCTCTACTTTTTCGAATGATTGCTTCTCTGAAATGGCCTCAGGGGTGTTTCGAGGAGACGTTTGAAAATGCCAATGATTCTCTCTCCAACCGCTTTAAAAGGGATGGCTTCAATCTTGGGATCGTCGAGATCTCCTTTCACTTCATAGACATAAGAGAGAAAAGCCTTCTCTTTTCCTGTAAGGATATATCCTGCAATGGGAATGTTGCTTAATAACGTATCGACCGTACCCAGGGGATGAACACCAACCTTGGCGTCAATCAGATTTTTACCGAGATCGACTTTTCCAATCGCTGTAATTCTCATGGCATCGCTATCGACCAGAAGATCCTCTGTAGAAGCAACTCCATCTTCGACCTGCAGGGTCGCAGAGATCCGCTGATAGGGAAGCCCTTTGGTCTTCAGATCAGGGACCCTTCCCTTAAAGAACTGTGCGACATTGAGGATTGAAAAGATTTTGGCTAAGATATTTCCCCTTTCAATCACCCCGTTCTCCAGCTCGATTTTCAACCCCCCTTGGAGAGACTCTTTCACCTTCTGAAAATTTTCGCCCTCCCCTCGCAGTTGAACTTGATCCAGATAGACTCTTCCGCTTACCAACATCTTCTCCTCTTCCCCCTTCTTAAGAAGCGTTCGCAGGAGAGGCGCTGCCTCCATGTGGGAGAGGCGAGGTCTGATTTGAAAGCGAATCCCTTTGCTGGCAGATTCGAACCAACCTTCACCCCAGAGCTCTCCCCCATTGGCCTTCACTTGAAAAGGCCGGATCATCAACTTTCCATCCTCTGTCTTCATTTCGAATTTCAGTTCCTGAAAGTGGAAATTCCGATAGCTTCCTTTTTGGACCTCGGCCTTCCCTTCGGTTACCCAGTGGGAAAGCCATTCTCCAATCTTTTCAAAAGAGAGAGGCGTTTTCTCGTCTCTCTGAGGAAAGAAGGTGTCTAGGTCCAGATAGGGCGAAGAGAGATGAAAAGAGAAATGTCCTGCTCTCCCTCCACTCGCCTCTCTAAATCCTGATAGAAAACGTGGACAGGAACCTGAGAGGAGAATGGAAGACTCTCCCAGCCTCACTTTCAATCCATCCCATCGCATCTGTTCTAAAGAAAAGAGAAGCTTCCCCTCGATCTGGGAGAGAGGAATGGGAACCTTTGGGTGACGAAAAGAGACCCCTTTCAATAGAACCTCTCCCTCCTTGATCGCATTGAACCCCTGCTCCACCCTTCCTGCCCAGTTCAGCCGAATTTCAGCTCCTCCGGAGAGATTTTGAACTTCATCGGTAAGGCTTCGTAAAGAGTCAGGAAAGAGAGGTAAAGAAAGCAGGTTGAAGATATTTTTTAGATCGATGGAACCCGAAGTGGAGAGATTCATCTCTCCCTGTTTTACGGTTCCGTCCATAAGAAGAGAGGAGTTTAAGGATTGTATCCTAAGTTTTGAAAAAATAGCTCCGAGATTCGATAAGGAGAAAGAGCCATCCCGAAAGAGAAGTGGAAACGAAACGCCCTTCAGAAGGAGGGAAACATCCCTTGGTTGAAATTCCAGCTCATAGGTTAAGGGCTGAAGGGGTGTTGCTTTTCTCCCCTTGAAAGAGAGTTGGCCAGTGCCGGATAAGCTTTTAATATCCCCTGCCTTGGATTGAATCTCATCTGGAATGAGTGAAGATTGGGAGAGCGTCAAAAGATTTTTTAGGTCCATCTTTCCTCTCAATGTGATCTCAGAAGCCCCTCCTCTCTTGAGCTTTCCCGTCGTGATAAGGGAAGAATTTCCATATTCCACTTTTCCTCCTGACCACTGCATGTCTTCATTGGAAAGGATCACTCTTCCCTCCCCAATGGATACCGGTAGGGGAATCTGAGAATGGGTCAGGTGAATCTTTGACAGAAGATAGTTTCCCTGATGCTCAAAACGGAGAGGTGATTTCAATCTCGATCGGACCGAGATCTGATACCGGGCCTTGCCTGAAAGGGAGGTGATGGGCTGTAAGACCTTAACCACCTCTGGGTCGTCTGCAAAGACATCGGTCTTGAGCAGGGAAGAGAGGTCAGCCAGATGAAACTGCCCGTAGCCCTGGATCACAAGCGTTGGAACCTGAAGGAGTTCGTAAAAAACACCTTGGGCGGTCTCAATGCTCGAATGGAAGACTCTGCCACTCACTTCCTTCAAATGGAGATGGCCTCCTTTGAAGAGGAGATGTCCCTTCAAACTTTCCAGTGCGGGTAGATTCCAGGGAAGTTTCAATCGAGCGTTGTTCACCCTCATCTCCACGGTGAGCACATGGGCATTGGAAAGCTCATCGCAGTGATCGATCTCTGGAATCTTTCCAGAAAGCCTAACTGAGAGAATTTGGACCGACCCACTCCCCTCAGCACGGAAGAGCGGATCAGAGACGCTTGAGGTGATGATCCGGAAAGGGATGAACCTCCTTCCATCGGCGATGTCGAAGACATTGCTCGAAGCCTCGGCGTCGAGTCCCATCGTTTTGGTTCCAATTCCATAAATCCTGCCTTTTCCCTTCACTTTAATCTCAGGCATTTCAATCACAAACTTAGGAACTTCAAATGTCTGGTGATCATATAATGTGTGTAGATCGAGCTTGATCCATTTTGGGGTAAAAAGGTAGGCAAAGACCGATGGGTGATCATAGATCACCTCTTTCAAATGAATCTTGGCATTGGCTAAAAAAGAACCTGAGAAGTCTCCCTGATACTGACCCTTCAGATCGAGGACCCCTGCGATCTTACTCATCGGAAGAAGGGATTTGAGATAGGGCCAGAAGTGGAAAACCTCAATGCCTTTCACCTCCACCTCAGCCTTCGCCTTCCCCTTTGAAAGATCCAGATCCTCAGGGATATCTCTGATTGTTCCAGAGACAGAGAACCTACCTTCCCTCTTCGAATGAAGGATCTTTCCGCTCATCTGAAAAGGGAAGGGGCTGCCAAAGGCGATCTTTGACAGGCGCAGTTCAAAAGATTGAATCTCTGTTATAAGGGGCATCTCACCGAAAGATTCATCGGAAAAGGAGATCTCTCCTGATCGGATAATTAAAGAGCCTCCGAAGAGGGTCGCAAGGGCTTCGATCATCTTCTGATGGGATAACTTTAAGGCTTCGCCATTTAAAGGCGTGTCAAAAAGATTCCATCTTCCGCTTCTGTCCCGGGAGATACGTCCCAAAGGTCTTTCGAGTGTGATCCGTTTCCACTTCACTTCCCGCTTTAACAGGGGCAAAGTCTTAGCCGTTAAAATGAGCCTCTTCGAATGGAGGAGATCGAAGGATTGGGAGCGATCTTTGATCCGAAAATCTTCAAAAGCAATTCCGATTCCGCCCCAGAAACCGATCTTTGCCTTACCAAAGGTAACCTCTCTGCCGAGTTGAGAGGAGAGGGTCTTCTGAACCGCATGACGATAGAGATCGGGATCAAAGAAATAATGGGTCGTCAAAAAGAGAAAGAGCCCCATGAGGGCAACAGGAATCAGAAACCCTAAGAGAAATTTTTTATTATGACGGCTCATCACATTGGCCAATAGGATCGTTTAGAAAATATTAGAGGCTTCATCTAACAGTAACGATGCCTGTATCGTTATGGGAAGGCTACGTTCTTACTTCTTTAATGATTGGTACGTCACCCTAACCGTTTGCCGAAACGGGCTCCGTAGCCCTAACCCAAAGGTCTGATACTATTGAGCTGTAAACGACGAACTCATAACCGCATGGGCCAGAGTCAGAACATCCACTCGTTCTGCCCCAGCTTTCAATAATACCTTTGCACATTCATTGACCGTTGCGCCGGTCGTGTAAACATCGTCAATCAGAAGAATCGATCTTCCCTGGATCTCTTCGGGTCGTGAAACATGAAAGGAGCTTTTTACTTCCCTTTCTCTCTCTCTGCCGCTTAAATGGACCTGAGGAGTGGTGGGTTTGATCTTTCGAAGCAATCGCTTCGCATAGGGGATTTGGGTTTTTCGGCTGAGCTCCTTCACGAGAAGAAGGGCCTGATTGAACCCTCGTTCCCTTAATCGCTTGGTATGAAGGGGAACAGGGATGAGGAGGTCGAAGGCATGGGAATCCCAATAACGCCAAAATCCTTCAACCAGCTTCTCTCCAAAGAAAGAGGTGAGGTGGTGTTTCTCTTCATACTTCCACCGATGGATCGCCTCTCGGAACGGCCCTTCGTAATACCCCAGAGCCCTTGCCATTGTAAAATATCTTCTTCGGGTCAGACAAGCGCCGCAGTGATGGGAATCGACCTTTTGGGAGAGAAATGGAACCCCACAGAGCGTGCAAATCGGTGGCTCAATCCAACGGATCTTCGAAAGGCAATCCGTGCAGAATCCCTTCTGATCCTCCTCTAAGAACCTCTCACAGCAGTGGCATTGGGAAGGCAATAAGAATTGGATCAGTCGTTCAACATGAAAAAGCATTCATTCAAATGAGAACGTCTCTCCTCATCTCTCTTCAAGGGGGTAGAAGGAACTTCCAGAAAAAGGACGCGGGGGAGGTGGTGGAAGAGTCGTTCGTTCAACCTCTTTGATCGTGTAAGTGCTCCAACCGTGGCATTGAGGGCAGTAGGCTAACCATTCCTTCGACTCCCTTTCGCAGACTTTACAGACGAATGGGAGGTAAGAGGCCCCACTTAATTCAAAGGTTTTCTCAAACTCCTGGGCTGCCCGGCTGAAATCTTTCTTGTGGAGATAGATCTCCGCAAGAATTCGATGAATCGCTGGAAAGTCCTTCTGTTTCAAGCTGATGGTTTGAATCTCTTCCAGTGCTTCATCTAACATCTCCAGCCTTAAACAGAGCTTGGCATAGAAGAAAGCAAGCATCCAATTGTCCGGATGGTCCTTCAGGACCCTTTGATAGATGCGCAAAAGCGTACTCGGGTCCTCCCTGTCGAGATAGAGATCCTCCAATCGAAGCATAAAGATGATGGACTGGAACCGCCGGAAGCTCTTTCCCCAGACCTTTCCAGCAGAGGCCCATTTTCCCATCCTGAGATAGATGTCGCCTAACAGGACAAATCCGGGTTGGAAGGTCTTTTCTTCCCGGACAATCTCTTTGGCCACTTTCAGGGCATTCTCAAGATCCTCTTCATCGCCTCGACCCATCAGATCCATGGCATACTCATATTTCAATCCTAAGTAAAAGAAGTTCTCCTTTTCTTCAGCCGGCTTCCCTTTGGCTAACTTGCAAATTGACTTTTGAACCCGAATCGCCTTCTCCCATCTCTGGCTGTTCCGGTAGATATCCCTCAAACTTTTCAAGGCTCTGAGATTGGCATCATCCAGGCTGAGGGCTCGCTTTAAGGTTCGGATGGCTTCATCGAATCGCTTCATCCGTAGATAGATCTCAGCCTGATGGAGAGGGATATTCACATTCTTGCTATCGATCCATCGCGCCCTCTCCAACCAGTGGAGGGCTTCCCCATCATTGCCTTCTTTGACTGAAATCTCAGAGAGTTTGAGATAGAGATCCTTTTGAAAGGGATCCCTCTTTAAAACTTCTGTAAAATGGGCTTTGGCCTTTGTCAGATCGCCTCGAATGAAATCTTCCACCCCTTTATTCAGTTCTTCTTTAATCGCTTGTTCCTGTCTTCTCTTCCGTGACTGGCGATAGCGCTCGACGGCCCTTTTGGCATCTCTCGCCAATGTGCTGATGAAGACGAGCAAGACGCCCAACATAAAAGAAGTGATCATCAGAGTGGATAGATCGGTAGGGATGATCTTTCCAAAAAAACGGAATTGGACATCCATGGGATTGGTCAGAGAGAGCCAGCAAAAGATGGAAATCAGGGCTAAAATGATAATGATAAGGAGTTTCACCAACATCCCCTAAAGCCTCCCTTTTTCCATCTTTGACAGACAAGCCACACAGTATTTGGCCGCTGGCCGAACCTCCAGCCGTTTCAAGCTGATCGGCTCTCCACACTCTTCGCAGATTCCATAGGTACCGCTTGCCATACGATCGAGTGCGTCATCCACCTCCTGGAGCCTTATCCTTTCATTCTCATTGAGGCTGAGCAGAATCTGTTTGTTATAGATATTGGCCGCCTCATCCCCAATGTCCTGAATCCCGTCCTGCCCCACCTCCTGGGAGGAAGCATAGGTCTGTTTCACTTCTCCTACAATCTCTTCCCTCTCCTTGAGCAGAATCTTTCTAAGCCGTGACAGGACCTTTTTGTCAATCTGATTGACCTGATCAATCTTATTATCTTGAACGATCTTTTTCTCCATCTCCTTCTTCATCCGAACGATCTTTTTCCTCGCAACCATTCCCTTCTTTCCTTCTTTCCGAAGGGAGGCGGCCCTCTTTTTCGGTTTGGCTGTGACCTTTCGTTTCTTAGCCAATCTCTACTCCTGATGGAAGCTCGATGCGAGGTGCATCGCTCCATATCCCTTCTAAATCATAAAATTTCCGAATCGGTTCCAAGAAGATATGAACCACCACATCGTTGTAGTCCATCAGAATCCATCTCCCATTGGCTACTCCCTCCTGGCCCAGAGGTCGAATCCCTTTCTTCTCAAGGGTCTCCTCAATGGATCGAGCAATGGCCTGGACCTGACGATCCGATTTGCCGGTACAGAGAAGAAAGTAATCGGTTACAGATGAGAGCCCTTTCATCTCTAAGAGGACTGGGTCCAAAGCTTTCTTTTCAATCGCTACCTTCAGGCAGAGAAGCGATTTCGTCTTTGAGTCGGTGGTCATATCCTCCATTCAAGATAATTTTAAGTGTAGCATTATACCAGAAAAAATTATGAAGGCAACAAAAAAATAAAGAATTTTTTGCCACCCCTCCATTCTGGCTCTCAGCTGTCCGAGATAGCCGGTCACTCAGCCCTTTTGGGCTGAAAAGTCCCCCATTCCTTCCCTCCTCCGGTAAAGGCCGTGTTGATGAATGTAGGTTTCCGTCTCGGGAGGAATGAGATACCTCACCGACTCTCCCCTCTCAATCAACTCACGGACCTTGGTGGAAGAGATATCTAAAAAGGAGATCTCTTTAAAAACGAGACGATGCCCTGAGGAATGGACCCAGGTCATTGCTTCAACATCAGGTTGAAACGCAGAACTCAAAGCTCCCGGAAGCCGGTTGGCTAAAGGCGTCTTTTGAAATCCAGGTCGGGCCATCACGATGAAATGGCAAAGAGTAAAAAGATTCTGGAAATCCTTCCAGGTCTCGATCTCCACAAAGGCATCCCCTCCGAGGATGAAGAAGAGACTGTCCGCACAACGTTCGCGAAAATGGCGGAGGGTATCGATCGTATAGGATTTCCCGGACCTGGAGAGTTCGATATCCGAAATTGAGAAGTAAGGATTGGAGGCAATGGCAAGCCTCACCATCTCCAACCGGTGTCTCGCATCAATGATCTCCTCCATCGCCTTATGGGGAGGAATGGCAGATGGGATGAAGATGATTCCATCCAAGCGAAATGCTTCCCGAATCTCTTCCGCCCCTCTGAGATGACCCAGATGGATGGGATTGAAAGTCCCCCCAAAAAGCCCAATCCTCCTCTTCCCTGTTCTCTTCATTTCCTCAGACATGGCTCGGGATATACCTACCGAAGAGCATTCTAATCCCAATCACCAATCACGAAACGGCTTTGGTCATTGGATATTGGTTATTATTCGTTTATTGGTGATTGGACATTGGTCATTCTGTTTTATCCCCTTACCTGCCCGTCTCCATAGACGATAAATTTTGTTGTCGTCAACTCCTCCAAGCCCATCGGCCCAAAAGCATGGAGCTTGGAAGTACTGATGCCCATCTCTGCTCCCAGGCCCAGCTCAAAACCATCGTTAAATCGTGTTGAGGCATTAACCAGCACGCAGGAGGAATTGGCCTCTCGAAGAAATTTCTGGGCATTCTTGTAATCGGAGGTGAGGATGGCCTCTGTATGGAAGGAACCATAGGTGGCAATATGTTTCAATGCCTCATCAATCCCTTTGACCACCCGGATGGATAGGATGAGGTCTAAATATTCCTCATACCAGTCCTCCTCCTTAGCCTCTTTCACTCCGGAGAGGATCCTCTGAGTCTCTGGGCATCCCCTCAGCTCTACGCCCTCTTGTTGAAGGGCCTTACCGACTTTTGGAAGGAAATCCCTTGCAATCTTCTCATGGACCAGGAGCGTCTCCATGGCATTGCATACTCCGGGTCGCTGAACCTTCGCATTAAGACAGACCTTCACGGCCATCTCCAAATCTGCCGTTTCATCAACGAAGATATGGCAGACACCTTTATAATGTTTGATGACCGGGATCTTCGAATGGGTTGCCACAAAACGGATCAAGGCCTCTCCGCCCCTGGGAATGATCAGGTCAATCTCCTCCTCCAACTGGAGCATCTCCTGAATGGCCTCTCTCTCAGTTCTGGAGAAAATCTGGACCACTTCCTGCGGAATACCGACCCTATTCAATGCCTCTTGAAGGAGACGGACAATGGCCTGATTGGAGTGGAAAGCTTCTGACCCTCCACGTAGAAGGATGGCATTGCCAGATTTAAGGCAGAGACCTGCCGCATCCGCTGTTACGTTCGGTCTTGATTCATAGATAATCCCGATCACTCCAAGGGGGATCCTCATCCTGCCTACGGTTAATCCGTTCGGCCTTCTCCACATCCTGACAATCTCTCCCACTGGATCTGGAAGAGAGGATATTTCTCGAAGGCCTTTCGCCATCCCCTGGATCACGCCGGGCGTGATTCGCAATCGGTCCATCATCGAAGAAGAGAGACCTGCCTTCTCACCTGCAGCCAGGTCCTTTCTGTTCTCTTCGATCAGAAAGGTCTGTTTCTTCTCCAGAGCTTCTGCCATTTCAATCAGAACTCTGTTCTTCGCATCGGTGGAAAGATGGGCCAACAGGTGGGAGACCTCCTTTGCCTTTTTTGCCATCTCTTTAACTTCTGAACGGAGATCCATCTCTTGCCTCATAATACGACCAGGTCATCCCGGTGGATGATCTCATCCGAATACTTGTAACCCAGAACCCCCTCGATCTCAGAGCTCCGGAGCCCTTTGATCTTCTCAAGCTCCTCAACGCTATAATTGACCAGCCCTCTCGCAAACTCCTTGCCACGGGGTCCTATACAGGAGACCGAATCTCCACGGTCAAAGGAACCCTTCACCTCTAACACGCCCGAGGGGAGAAGGCTTTTACCTTTCTGGACAATGGCCCTTTTGGCCCCCTCATCCACAATGACATCGCCTTTCGGTTTCAGGTTAAAAGCAATCCAGTGTTTCCGACTACTGAGCGTCCTCATCTTGGGAAGAATGAGCGTTCCGACCTCCTTTCCCTTTAGAATCTGACGAAGGACATCATTTTTAGTACCACAGGCGACCACCGTGGGAATCCCGAATCGAGAGGCCTTTCGGGCAGCCTGGATCTTGCTGATCATTCCGCCCACACTCATCGGACTCTTCGTCTCTCCCATCACACCTTCCATATCCGCATCAATGTCCTCGATCAAGGAGATACATCGGGCATCGGGATGGATTCTGGGGTCTCGGTCGTAGATGCCTTCGATATCGGTCAGGATGATCAGAAGGTCTGCCTCGATGAGGTTGGTGATGAGTGCAGAGAGGTTGTCATTATCGCCCACTTTGATCTCTTCCACCACCACAGTATCATTTTCATTAATGATCGGAATGATCCCCAACTCGAGCAGGGTCAAGAGGGTATTGCGGGCATTCAAAAACCTCCGACGATGGCTCAAATCGTCATGGGTGAGAAGGACTTGGGCAACCATCTGCTGATAGCGAGAAAAATAATTCTCATAGATATGCATCAATCGGCTCTGCCCCACGGCTGCCGTCGCCTGCTTCTGAGTGATCGATTGGGGACGTGTCTTATACCTTAATTTCTCCATGCCAGCCGCAATGGCACCGGACGAGACGAGGACAATTTCATAGCCTTGCCGTTTCAGTTCAGAAATCTCCTTGGTGAGATGGGAAAAGACGTCGTAGTGGAGACCTCTATCTACGGAGGCCAGAATGCTCGAACCCACCTTGACCACAATCCTTCTCGTTTTTTCGAGAACCCTTTTCCGAATCTCTTTATTGTTCATAGGGTTGATCCGCAATGGAGCTCAAGGCCAGCAAAATGGCGAGGATCAATTCATCGACGCCTTCTCCGGTCTTAGCTGAAATCGTATAGAGCCTATATCCCACCTCCTCAAACGCCTTCTTCGCCTGGTCCACTCGTTCCCGGACCACAGGAAGATCGGTCTTATTGAGGGCAACGATCTGGAGCTTCTCCTTCAGGGAGGGATGATAAGCCTCAAGCTCCTGATTTAATGAATGGAAGGCTTCCAAAGGATTGAGAGACGTCTCTCCAGAGATGTCTAAAAGATGGATGAGAAGTCTTGTCCTCTCGATATGACGAAGAAAGGTTAGCCCAAGTCCAGCTCCTTTGGATGCCCCTTCAATCAATCCCGGAATATCTGCAACAATAAAACTACGGCCTTCATCCCAATACACGACCCCCAAATTGGGAACCAGAGTGGTAAAAGGGTAATCTCCGATCTTTGGTCGGGCAGAGGATATCCTCGAAAGCAGGGTTGATTTCCCTGTATTAGGAAAACCAATAAGACCCACATCGGCAAGAAGTTTGAGATCGAGTCTTAGCCAGCGTTCTTCCCCTGTTTCTCCCTTTTCAGCGTGTCGGGGAGCGCGCTGAGTCGGGGTAGCAAAACGTGCATTTCCTCTACCCCCTCGACCCCCTTTGGCTACCACAACTTGCTGCCCCTCAAAGAGAAGATCCTGCAACAGTTCTCCTGTTTCATCGTCGTGTACCAATGTGCCGATTGGGACCCGAATGACCAAATCCTCTCCATTCTTTCCTGTCTGGTTTTTACCTTTACCGTGGGCCCCTTTTCGGGCACGAAACTGCTGTGGGTAGGATAAATCGAGAAGGGTTGAAAGCTGGCTATCGGCCTGAAGAATCACATCGCCACCTTTGCCACCATCACCGCCGTCCGGACCTCCCTTGGGAACATATCGTTCCCTTCGAAAACTGACGCATCCATTTCCGCCATCGCCTGCCTTCACCCGGATTCGAACTTCATCCACAAATTTCATTGTCGATCAATGCAGGCCAGAGGGATTCCCGTACCATAAAGTGTGCAGGTTAAAGCCTTGAACCTAACATGGTTCAGGGGGTATAAACGCTCACCTGTTTCTTATCTCTTCCTCGGTTTTCGTATCTGACGATTCCGTCAATTTTAGCAAACAGGGTGTAATCTTTCCCCATTCCCACGTTCTCTCCGGGAAAAATCCGGGTACCTTTCTGGCGAACCAGGATACTGCCTGCTTGCACTAGCTGTCCACCAAAACGCTTCACTCCCAAGCGCTGTCCAGCGCTATCACGGCCGTTACGAGAACTTCCTCCTGCTTTCTTATGTGCCATAAAAACCTCCCAAAAACTAAATTTGGGTCATTGGGTCATTGATTATTATTTGGTTATTGGTGCTTGGGATTTGGTTATTGATTAATATAGCCAATCCTTCTTATTAACTAAAGGCGATCTCCTTCACCTTCAAATAGGTGTAGGTCTGGCGGTGGCCTTTCATCCGCCGATAATTCTTCCGCCTCTTCATCTTATACGTGAGAACCTTCTTGGCCTTGGCTTCGCGAACAATCTCTCCGGTAATAACCGCATTACTTAACATTGGAGTACCTACTTGGATCTCCCCCTCCCCAGAAATCATCAAAACATCCTTCAAGGTCACCTGATCTCCAACATTTCCTTCGAGCTTTTCCACCCGGATCACATCCCCTTTGGCGACCCGATACGTTTTCCCTCCTGTTTTTAAGACTGCAAACATCTTAATCCTCCAGAATTAATATCAAAAAATATTAATTGATTTTATTTTCAAAGTCAAATTCCTCTGCTCAGTTTTTGAGCTTGTTGAAATTTAAGAACTATTTTCGATATAATGTTTTTAATTTTTAGGTTCATCCGGGTATTGAGTGGGCAACTTCCTCTTATATTAAGGGGCGGTGTGGAGGGGTTACCTTATACAAAGAAATTGCATCGCTTCCATAATTCCCCCTTCATCCTCGATTTCGTGAGAAACGCAGGATTAAGGGGGGAATGAAGTGAGGGTCGGTTTAGAGGGGGAAGCATCTACACAAAAACCTCCGGAATTTTGATTCTCATTCTTTATGGGTCTTTACGAAAAAACGCGCTACTTATTGATGGGCGACCGAGGACTCCTTCTCGAATTTGGAGATGAGGTTAGTCACGAAATCAATGAGAAAGTCAGAAGGATGGCCATCGCCATTCGTTTTGAAGCCATTGAAGGGATCATCGAAACCATCCCTACCTACCGATCCTTACTCATCATCTACGATCCCCTAACCTTACCTCTCGTTCAATTAAAAAAAAGAGTCCAGAAGATAGAAGAAGAACTTCGAGAGATTCCATTGCCAGAGCCAAGATTGACCCGAATCCCTGCTGTCTACGGAGGCATCTATGGACCGGATCTCGAATTGGTAGCTCAATACCATCAAATCACTCCTGAAGAGGTGGTTCGCCTCCACACCAGCAAACCTTACTTCATCTACATGATCGGCTTTATGCCCGGTTATCCTTACATGGGAGAGCTTCCGGATCGCCTCGTGATGCCACGTCTTAAAACGCCGAGGCTCTCTGTCCCCAAAGGTTCTGTGGCCATTGCCCAGAAACAGACTGGCATCTATTCGATGGAAAGTCCTGGCGGCTGGCAGATCATCGGCAGAACCCCGGTGGAGCTATTTAATCCCCAAAAAGAACCTCCTTCCCTCCTTCAGATGGGGGATTTGGTCCAATTTGAACCGATAAGTGAAAAAGAGTTTGAGGAATGGAAAAAGTAGCAGCCTTTGAAGTGATTGAACCCGGTATTCTGACAACGATTCAGGATGCTGGCCGTTTCGGCTTCAGTCAATTCGGTGTTCCTCCCTCTGGAGCCATTGACCCCTACTCCTTCAGGGTGGCCAACTTACTGGTCAATAATTTGAGAAACGAAGCCTGCCTCGAAATAACCTTGTCAGGACTGAAGATAAGGGCCTTTGGAGAGTTCATCATTTCCATCACAGGTGGAGATTTCTGCCCCACACTCAATGGCGACCCCCTTGAGATGTGGCAAACCCACCTTCTCATCGAGGGCGATACCATTGCTTTTAAAAAAGTCCGTTCAGGATGCCGAGCCTATCTCTCTGTGAGTGGAGGATTCGTTGTCCCTCAAGTGATGGGAAGTCGATCCACCTATCTCTCAGGAAAGTTTGGTGGTCTGGAGGGAAGGCCTCTAAAAAAAGGAGATATCCTATATAGACCTGATGCCTCTTCTCCGCTCGACCGATCAGGACTTCAATTTCCAAAAGAGTGGATCCCTCTCTTTCAAAAAGAGGTGATCCTCCGAGTGATTCCAGGTCCTCAGGACAATCATTTTACAGAAAAAGGGGTTCAAACCTTCTTTTCTTCAGCCTATGAGGTATCTCCTCAGTGCGATCGGATGGGAATTCGACTCAATGGTCCAAAGATTGAGAGAAGACCGGATGTGGAGGAATCCATCATTTCAGAGGGATTTCTCTCAGGTGCCATTCAAGTTCCTGGCGATGGAAAGCCCATCATCATTCTGAATGAGCTTGTTACCGGAGGTTACACAAAGATTGCAACCATCATCTCAACGGACTTAACAAAAGCAGCTCAACTCAAACCTGGTGACCGTCTACGGTTCAATCCCATCTCCATCGATGAGGCACACCAACTCCATAAAGAACAGAAAGACCGCCTTGAAGGGTTTAGAAATTCCCTGCATTGAAATTGACGTTTGTCGTTTTCCAACCTCGTATGGAGGCTCTATCTTCGTTTTTCGGTTAGGGTAACGAGGCCCGTTTCGGTTATCGGTAACGGTTAGGTAAAAAAATTAAAAGACGATCAACGTAACCTTTTACGAACGGTACGGGCTTCGTCACCGTTACTTTAAACCCTAATATCCGTATTTAAGGGTTGGAAGGAATCTCAAATTCATAAAGCTCTGCGTGGGAGCCAAAGTAGATCATCCTTCCTGAAATGGCCATGCCCGAGGTGATGGGTACAGGAGGTTTGGCCAGAGGAAAGACCTGATCTTTCCCGGATTCGATGAAAAAGATCATCTCCTGGGTAAGCCCATAGAGTAATCCATCCGGCCCCATCTGAAGAGAGACATCCAACGGACGTTTCAGCCCGAGATCAAAAACCTTTCTCACCTCTCTCCTTTCCGAATCGAAGATAAAGACCTTCTCATTATCTGTGATCCCATAAACCAGACCTTCGGTCGTGGCAGCCAGGGAAAGTATGGTCCTTGCTTCAGAAACAGGAACGGTCTCAAAAACCTTCTTCTCCTCTTTGGGATCCCAGAGAATAAACCTCGCCTGCTTTTCAATGGCACGCGTACCGCCTCCTCCCCGAATCGAGCTTCCTGCGGCGATGAGATCGTACTTCTCAATATATGTGAGCGAGGCAATGCTCTGATTCTGAATAATATGGCTATAGACTCGCCTTCCATTCTGCTTCGGATCATAAACGCTGATGGCACCACCATGGAGGCCATAATCCGGATAACTGCCTACTATGATCTTTCCAGGGGGACTTACAACCATTGCCCTGGGTCTGTCCTGAGCTTCGCCCATAGGGCCCAGATCCCTCGGGTTGGAATCCTCTTCTTCTCCAAATTTTAATGGCTTCCTTGGGTCATAGACTGAAAGCCTGGCCCCTGGATAGGAGCAGAGATAAAGTTTTCCATCCACAGACCCCATCGAATAGACCTGTCCACTTGCCTTTGCCGCTTGCCCCAGATTGAAAAGCGATTGGCTTTTAGGATCATAAACGAAAAGTCTCAGGGGAAGCATACTGCTTCCGTAAATTCGGCCATCCGGTCCTAATCCTACCACAAATATAAAAGCACCCGAAGCCTCATGCAGAAGGGGTATTTCCTTCTCATCCTTCGTCGTTGGGTTATGGATTTTGAGAAGACGACTGTCCACGACATGGAACTGCCGTCCATCTGGAAGTCCCCTTTTGGGAAAAGGAATCTCAGGCTCATTCACTTCTTTTAGATGCCTTCCCTCTTCGATACGAAACCATTTGCTTGAAGGAAGCCTTGAATAGACCTTTCCGTCCTCTCCTCGGGTCAGGCTGAGCCAGCCAAATCTTCGCTCCTCAAAGGGGATGAGAGAGGTCTTCGTTTCTTTGGCCGGATCGAAAACAACGATGTCCGTCTTCTCAAATCGGATCGCACAATAGATCAACCCATCGCCACCTGCCGTGGGATAGCAGTAGAACTGTTTTTCATCCATCCGTCCGTAGTCCCTCGTCTCTCCAGTCTTTGGGTCGTAAGAGAAGAGTTTGGCTGAAGGAAACGTCCCGCCCCAGATCTTCCCATCGGGCGCTGTGGTCAGGCTGCAGATAAAGGACTCACTTGTTCCAGCCGGTCTTCCCAGATCTTCCCAATGCTCCGTCTTCGGATCGAATCGGAGGAGATGGGCATTGTAGTAACTTCCGAGATAGACCCGGTTCTCATGATCCACAGTAAATCCCCAGGACCCCATTTCGCTGGGAAGTGGACCATCGAATTGGCGGACAGCGCCTGTATCGGGATCGACTGCCAGAAGCGAGACCGATTCCCTATATCTACCGAGGACAATATAGATGGTATCGATCTTTCCTGATTTTCCCGGGCCGGCGTAACTCCCCCAAGAAACCCCCTCCTTCACTGGCACACCGAGATTTCGAAAGGCATAAGAAAAATTGGACTGAAAACTGAGAGAGAGTAAAAAGAGGATGGTAATGAGGTGTTTTAAGAAGTGGGGGCTCATCAGAAATAACTCCCTCTTCACCCTCTCTTAGAATAAGAAGAGGGAATCTCTCCCCTTAAATAAGGGGAGGATAGGAGGGGTTATAGTTCACAGTTTCGATATTCGTATTGTTTAACCTTGCCCCTCAGACTTTTATTCATTGACCGATGTTCTATGTGACCGGTTCTGTCTCTTGAACAGGGGGAGTATCAGCGACTGCATTCGTTCCCTCGGGCAAAGGCGCAGTCGCCTGGGTTTTGGGTTTTCTCTGTTTCGGCCGCCAGCGCGACCTCTGTGTCTTTCGTTCTTTGACAATCTTCTTCTCTTGTAGTTCCTCAGGCTCTCCTCGTTTATGCTCTTTTCCGAACCCAACAATCACATAGGTTCCACTCCGGCTATCAGTCCTTAAATGAATGATTCCTTCTTTCTCAGCATCTTCCAGAAGATCGCTGAAAGTTCGGTAGCCATGATACGATTCGTTGAAAGAGGGCTTTTTCCGCTTCATGGTCTCTTTGACCAGAGAAGACCAGAGCACCTCCTTATTCTCTCGGACCAGAGCCACGACCGAATCGACCAGAAGCTGAAAGGCTTCTTTCTTCCTCTCAGGCAGATCCTTCTCGATCTTCGGAGGCGTTCCGATAGATCGCTCGAGATCTTCGTAATAGATGAACTCGTCGCAGTTATCGATCAGCAGATTCGAACTCGACTCCTTCATGCCGAGGCCGATCACCCGTTTCCCGTTCTCCTTCAATTTCGAAACCAGAGGCGAAAAGTCGCTATCCCCTGAAACGATGACAAAGGTATCAATATGTTCCTTCGAATAGCAGAGATCAATGGCATCCACACAGAGGCGGATGTCTGCAGAATTCTTTCCGCTCATCGAGCGCTTTGGAATCTCAATCAGTTCAATAGCTGCTTCGTGAAGGGGCTTCTTATACTCTGCATAGTCGGCCCAATCGGCATAGGCTTTCTTCACGATGATCTTTCCCTTCTCAACCAGCCGCTCTAGGACCTTCTGGATATCGAACCGCTTATCCTTCTTTCCTTTAAAACCGAGGGCGAGGTTCTCAAAATCGATAAACACTGCCAGGGTATGCTCTACTTCAGCCATTTTCTCTACTTTCCCAAATTATCCTACAATTAAATAAAGAATTTGTCTACCCCTCGAAAAGGCGAAAAGGGGTCAGGTCTATTTTCTTAGCATTTTATCTTTTGCCCTTAAAATTCTACTGACAGAAGTAAAATGTATCCGTAGATAATCAGCAACCTCCCTCTGAATATATCCATGTTCAAATACTGCTTTTGCTATGGCTTTGTCCCTCTTCTGTCTATCTCCAAGCACCTCCGGTCTAAATAGATCTCCCAATGAAGGTCTGTCCATGAATCGCTGGCTCTTGGCTATCTCTGGAATCTGCCTTCTTCCTCTCACATAGTCACTGAGGCTCTCTATGAATTCATCCTCCCCCAAAACGCTCTGTGCCCTCATCCTATTCCAGATCGACTCAGCCCCAATCCCTTCCCTGACAAATCTCCGATAGCCAGCCTCGGCTGACCTTCTCTCAGAACCAAACTGACTTAATACCCAGTCCGTCACAAGACATGGGTGCGGTTTGCTTCGCCCAGCCGTTGCCCCATAACTACTCCAGAGATATCCCTCAGGCCTCTGCACTATCCCCGCACGGATCGGATTGAGTACCACATATCGGCAGGCCTCAAGAAGATGACTATCTCTCTGCACCAGAACCGCCTTAAACCTCCCTTGAAAGAGGTGGCCCACCCTGCCATGACGCTTATTGAATCTTTGGGTATAGATGCCGTTCAACTGCCGCATGCCTATTGAGAGATTTCCGTCGGGGGGATCAATCAGCAGATGGTAATGGTTGTCCATCAGGCAATAGGCGTGGCAGAGCCAATTGTAGCGAAGAGTAATATCCGCAAGGGTATCCAGGAGTATCTTTCGGTCCTGGTTGTCTTTGAAAATCGGTTTTCTTTCGTTTCCTCTGCTGGTGACATGATAGACCGCCCCCGGAATTCTATGCGTAACGGACGTGCCATGCTATATCCAATACCGTAAGATCAATGTCCATGTCAACAAAATAGACCCCAATCGCCATTATTTTTTAATGGGTGACTTCATGCTTCATGCCATTTACATTAGGGGTGGTAGCGGCTTTGTAAATTAGAAAGGGATCTGTGTGTTGTGTTAAGATCAGGAAATAGACTGGACCTCTATTTTTTCCACTCGGTGCTTAAGTTCGAGAAATTCTTTTTCGAGGGTTGTAATACGTTTGTCCAATTCTGCATAGGAAAATTTAACGGCTGCCAAAACCTCTTGCCTCGTTTCTTGGATTTCGTTCTTCAATTCATTAAATCTTCTATCCAGTTTTTCATCAACATTTGCAACGCCCTCTGCCACTTGCTTTACGTGGCTTATGACATTCTTTGAAATGACATGGAATTGATGGACAATAGCCTCCTTAAATTGTTTCAAATCTTCTTTGCTTCCCGATGCTTTTCGAACTCTCATATTTAGATCCTATTATGGGCACTTCTCGATGCCTTCAAGATGTCATAAATCTTCAATTTGGTCAAGATGTTTTTCGCCCTTAATATACACCTGATTCTAATTACCGACGTCTCACAGGTTCCGCTATGTTCATCTGCCGTTGTTTTTCCAAACACTAATTTCCATACTTCTGATGTTCATAGATTACCCCAAGCTGCAAAAACCAGGCGGCGGGTGCGGTGTTTGCTGAATTGCCGAATTTCTTTCTCTTTCAAGACCCTGAAGGTTTTGCCGGGGAACTTAGGACCAACTATTTTAAGTAGGCTAATCCTATTGTTTTCCAATTTGTTTTGTGTCAATTGCTGCCCCCCTGTGGCTTTACTCAAAGCCCTTCCATTCAGAGAGGGTTAAAATTTAATAAATTTCAGAAGCCCCCCTCTTCCATCAAACGTTTGTACATTGTTGAGACCTGATACTCAGATGTCCCGAACGTAATGATGCCTGTCGTCGTGACTTTTTTTCGATAAATCTTTCGGAATTATTCAACTCCGTCAACAGCGTCCCCGTTGCCTGGCCTTGAGACCTACTCTTTGATTTTTTCTTAAATAACTTAACTACGTCCCCGTCGCCGACAATCGTTTTAACTCAAGATTTGGACCGTGTACCCTTTTTCCTTCAACCCTTTTTTGATCTTTTGGATGTGGTCGGGACCTCGGGTTTCAAGGATTAGGATCACTTTGGAGAATCCAATGGGGATATCCATGGCCGCACGCTCGTGGACGATGTGGAGAATGTTGGCATGATGTTCTGCAACGAGGCCGGTCAGTTTGGTGAGAGACCCGGGAACATCTCTCAGAAGCACTTCAAACCGAGCCATCCTTCCAGTGCGGGTCAGCCCCTTCTCAATGATACGGTCAAGGAGATGGACATCGATGTTACCGCCGCTGATGACCAGAACGATTTTTTGGGGTTTGATACTGATCCCCTTCGATAGTAGCGCTGCAAGCGGTGTTGCTCCTGCCCCTTCCGCCACCAACCGTTTTCTCTCCATCAGCATGAGAATGGCAGAGGCGATCTCCTCTTCATTGACGGTGACGATTTGATCTACCTTCTGTTGCATGATGGGAAAGGTGATCTCTCCTATTCTCCCGACGGCAATCCCATCGGCAAGCGTCGGTTTAACCTTTACCTCCACAATCCTTTTTCTCTCCAGAGAGCGGAATGCGGCTGGGGCATGGCTGGACTGTACTCCAATGATCTGAACTTTGGGTCGCCTCTTTTTCACAATCGTAGCGATTCCAGAGATCAAACCTCCTCCGCCCACAGGCACAATGATCCCTTCCACTTCAGGAATATCCTTGAGGATTTCAAGGCCGATGGTTCCCTGTCCTGCAATGACTTCCTCATCATCAAAGGGATGGATCAATATCTTTCCTGCCCCTTCCATCCTTCTCGCCTGACGAAGGGCTTCATCCGTATTCTGGCCTGAGAGGACGACCTCTCCGCCATAGGCCCGGGTGGCCATCTGTTTTGCAAGGGGCGCGCCTTCGGGCATCACAATGGTGGAATGAATTCCCAGAAGGGATGAAGCATAGGCAACCCCCTGGGCATGGTTTCCTGCAGAGGCGGCAACCACTTCTCTCCCTTTCTTCGGACCGCTTAACCGGCAGAGCTTATAATAGGCTCCCCTGATTTTGAAGGAGCCAGTCTTCTGGAGGTTCTCCAGTTTGAGGAAGATTTCCTTTCCTGTCAGCTTTGAGAGTGCTTCGGAATAGATGATCGGTGTTCGAAGAACAACTTTCCTGATCCGATCCCCTGCTCTTTCAATCTTTCTCCAGAGTTCCAATGGTTCGACTTCCTTTCTTCAAAAGAGTGATTCTGGGCACTTTTGAGATGGGATTCTCATCAACCCACACCTTGCAACCATAGACCTCTTCGATATTCTCCCGGGTGATGACTTCGCGTGGAGATCCTATCTTATAAATCCTTCCTTCCCGGAGAAGGATGAGTCGGTCGCAATATTCAGAGGCGATGTTCAGATCGTGGGATGCCATGACGATCGTCAGTCCCTTTACGTGGTTAAGGTTCAGGATGAGATCGAGAAAATCAACCTGGTGATGGATGTCCAGATTTGCCGTGGGCTCGTCCAGAAGTATCACCTCCGGCTCCTGTGCCAGGGCCCTCGCAATGAAGACCCTCTTTCGTTCTCCTCCTGAGAGTTCATCAATAAACCTTTCACTGATTGGAAGAATCTCCGTCCGATCCATCGCCTTCTTTGCAATCTCCAAATCCCTTGCCCCTTCGAACATGAGATGGCCCATGTAGGGCGATCTCCCCATCAGAACCATCTCTATTACACGGAAAGGAAAAAGAGAATAGGCTTCCTGGGGCACAACAGCCATCTTCCTCGCAATATCTTTCTGGCTCATCTCTTTTAACGGAACGCGGTCCAGCAGAATTTCCCCTTTTTGAGGGGAGAGGAGGCGGCAAAGGGTTTTAAGAAGCGTGGACTTTCCAGAGCCATTGGGACCGATCACGCCGATGAATTCGCCCCTTTCGATCCGGAAAGAGATATCCTGAAGGACCCAGTCCTGGCGATAACGGAAAGAGAGGGATCGAAGATCAATCATAGGGACTTGACCACCTTTCTCCTTCTCAGAAGGTAGATGAAGAAAGGACCTCCAAAGGCGGCAGTGATCACACCAACAGGCAGTTCCACTGGTGCCAGAATGGTTCGGGCAAGGGTATCGCAGGCAATAAGAAAGGAGGCGCCGATCAGACCAGAGGCAGGAAGAAGAAGCCGGTGATCAGGCCCAAAGAGAAGTCGGACGGAATGGGGAATGATTAGGCCCACAAAACCGATCAGACCACACAGGGAGACAGAGGCGGCTGTGATCAGAGAAGCGCAGAGATAAGATTGAATTTTTAGTTGCTCCACATTCACACCCAATTGCAGGGCACTCTCCTCGCCCGATAGGATCAGATTTAAATGGCGCGATTTCCAGTAGAGAATCAAAAAGCCCACCAGGATATAAGGAAGGACGATGCCAATGGAGCGGGGGTTGGCAAAGCTGAAGTCTCCCATCAACCAGAAGATGATCGTATGAAGTTCCTCCTTCTGCGAGATGGAAAGAAAGAACATGATGATGGCAGAGAGAAACGACCCTGTGATCACTCCGGCAAGAAGGAGGATATTGGGATGGATCCGTCCCTCCTGTTTTCCGAAATAAAAGACTAAAGCAATGGTCATCAGCGCGCCAGCAAAGGAGGCAAGGGGAAGACCGAACGAAAGCGCGCTCAGACCCAGAAGAATGGCGATGATTGCTCCCACGGCTGAACCACTTGAGACGCCGAGTATATAGGGATCGGCGAGGGGATTCCTCAGAAGGGCCTGGAAGATGGCCCCTGAGACAGAGAGCCCTGCACCGACCAACCCTGCCAGCAAAGCCCTGGGAAACCGGAGAGAGAAAATGATCGTCCGCTCCATCTCGGTCCCGGTTCCTGTCAGGCCCAGAAGCGATTCGATGAGGATGGAGATGGATTGTCTGGGAGCCACCCTCACACTCCCCACCATTACCGAGAACAGAATGACCATTACCAGGAAAAAAAAGAGAAGAAGAGATACAGTTAGGACTTTTTTAAGGGTAAGGATTTTCATTGGATTTTTGGGTTGTCATTCCTCATATCAATTCCGAACAATGCCTTTTCAATCATAAGGTCTGCGAAACCGGGAATCCAGGCGTCGTCCCTGCGAAAGCAGGGATCAGTCATAAAAAAAACTGGATTCCGGATCAAGTCCGGAATGACATCATATAATACATCTTTACTGAATCAATAAACTAATTTTGCATTGATTTCTTAAACCGTCCCGGATGAATCCATCTTGCCATCTCTTCGAGTCCTGAAATAATTCTTGGAGCAGGACGATCTATCAGATCGGAATCAATCAGGTGGACTCTGCCATTCTTCACGGCTGGAATCATCTTCCATCGTCCCCATTCCCGTAGTATCCTCTCATAGTCGCCTTTAGGATTCATTGAACTGACCAGGATCACCTCTGGCGATCTCTTTAAAATCTCTTCCATTCCCAATCGAGGATACATCTCTCTGTCTTTTCCTGCAATGTTTTCTCCCCCTGCCAGACGGATGAGATCGTCACCAAAACTTCCCTTTCCGACTGTAATGATCGGTGACTCCCCTATCTGCAGAAAGACTTTCGGACAGACCTGTCCCTTTGTTCGTTCAAGAACCCTCTCCTTCCGTTCCTTCATAGATTGAATGATCAAAGAAGCCTCTTTTTCTCGTGCGACTACCTGCCCCAGGTGATCAATGCTTCGGAGAACATCGTCAAATCTTTTTGGAAAGATCACAAACGTCCGAAAGCCCAATCTCTCCAGACGCTCCACCATCTCCTTTGTGTTTCCGGCACCCGTCGCAATGATGAGATCGGGTTTCAAGGAGATGACCCTTTCAAAGTCAATGCTGATGTAGCTTCCGACCCTCACTTTACTTTTTGCCTTTTCAGGATAATTGCAATGGATCGAAACCCCCACCACCTCTTCATCCAGGCCAAGTCCAAAGAGGATCTCGGTGATGTTGGGAGCCAGTGAGACAATCCGCTTTGGAGGAAAAGGAAGTTTTACTTCCCTTCCGACCTCATCCTTCAGAGTTAAGGTGGCAGCGTAGGAAACTGACATCCCAATGATAGATGTTAAAAGAAAGGTCATTGCGAGCGAAAGCGTGGCAATCTCTTTTAAGGGATTGCTTCGGGGCTTCGCCCCTCGCAATAACGTCATCATTAGGCCCTTTATCAATGGAGACATAGGAATCTCATCGAAGTTGGAATGCGACGGGGATATTCACCCATACGGGCACCGGGGTTTCCCCCTTTTTGGCAGGGATAAATCTCCACTGCTTCACGGTCTTGATAGCGGAACGGTCTAAAATCTCATGCCCCGAAGAACGCCTTACCTCAATCTCTCCCACCCGACCATTGGATAAGACTTGAACGCGAAGAAGGACCTCTCCTTCGTATCCTTTGTTTCTCGCCTCCTGGGGATAGAGCGGTTTGGGGTTATCGGCATAGCGGGGCCGAGCAAATAGGATCTCGCCTTCGGAAAGGGATGGAGACCTCTCCGCCAGAGGCGGATCCGCTTTAGGCGGAATGACCGTTTGAGGCTTTTCAGAGGAAATTACTGATGGGACGGGATTTCCAAGCGATGCAACAACGACTCTTTCTTCCTGCCTATTTTCTATAACTTTCTTCTCACTCTCTGGTGGAGATGACTTAGGTTCACTGATGGAAACGACCCTCGCTTCACTCTGCACAGATTGAGTGGTTATAGGTTCCTGTTCCTTTGTGGGGATGGCGACCTCAACTTTCTCCACCTGAGCAATCTTCATCTCCACTTTTTTCTCCGCTATTTTAAATGGTTCCTTTTCTTCACTCCGAGCCTCCAACTCCCTGCCTGCCGAAGCCTCGGCGATGGCAGGCGAACTCCAAACTTTAAACTTATTTTCGATCCTTTTGGGAAGTTCCCGCTCTTCCTTGGCAAGGGAAAGAAGGGAGACCTCAATATTGAGGCGTGGAAGCTGAGTGATCTTAAGATCCGGCACAAGGACGGAAAGAAGGAAAAGGACAAAGAGGTGGAGTCCCAATGAGATGGATAAAAAGAGTTTTAAGTTCCAGGTTCCGTTCATGTCAAAGCCAGATCAATAAAAAACCCGCTCTTCGGGAGAAAGAGCGGGTTTTTTAAACATCCCTCTTCACAGCCTTCCACCGAAGACCCATCGTGAAGTGCATTCAGGCAGGTTTTCTGGCTTACGGATCGTCCTAATCCCTGTCCCTTCCCGCCCTTCGACAAGCTCAGGACAGTGGTTACTGGCAGGTTTCGTCCCCGATCACAGCGGCGTGGCCGTCCCCGAATCTCACGGGGTTCCCTTTTGGGGCTTCAAGCCACCTGAACACATATTCAATTTTAATGATTACTTATCACAATTCCTGACCGAATGTCAATTCTGGATTACCTAAAATACACGGTGAATTTGTTCTCCTTTCTCAGGTGTGAGCACGGCATGAATTTTCTGTCATCCGTAAGTAGTCGAAAACCAAGCGAACATTGCGTGTCAGCTCTCGCATTTTTTGGGCGACACTGCGGACCTTTTTCGATTTGATGATCCCGATGGCGAATCGGCGAAGCCGTGTGATGTTTTCGGGGCCGTGACCCGTTCGGATTCGGCTTCGGTCTTCATCGTAGTTCCAATCAATGATGTAATGACAACTATTCTCAATGGCCCAATGGCCACGGTTGACCTTGAGGACGCGTTCTGGGTCGGCTTGCTCCGGGGTTCGACTGGTGATGCCATAAGCGATTTCACAAGAGGTCTTGCCACTCTTTTTGTTGGTGAAGCGTCGTTGGATGGCGAACGCCTGTCCGACGTGGGGGAAGTCGAGATAGTCGTTGAGTTGGGTGGTGGTCCAGATCTTTCGGATTTCGATCCGTCCATGATCAGGGGGGGCATACTGGATGAAATCGGGTTTCTTGCGATCCCGAAACCATAAGGCGACGTCTTGGAGAACGCCGCGCTGGTTTCCTTTGACGGTGAAATGATAATGGGCATGGCGCTTGGTGACCAGGTAGTCGGCGATCTTGCGTTGGGTCAACAGAGCATCGGCTGTCAGATCCTTGCCCTCAAGATCGATGGTCTCAAGCAAGGGAATAGCCATCTTGATCTCGTTGGTGCGTTTGACTTGTTCATTGTCTTTTACCGGAAGGGTTCCCACTTTTTTTGGGTGTAGCAGTTTTTGCTTTCGTGACCGACCACGCTCAACACATGGGTTGGGTAGCCTTGATGATCGATGGCGTTACACATGGTCTTGCCGTCGATGGCAAGAGTTTCGTCTTCTTGAGCGAAAACTTCATTCCAATGTTGCAAGGCCCGGTCCAGTTCTACGGGATCGACGCGGATCAGGACATTGCGGATAACCGACTCGCTTGGGACGATGTAGCGTTTCTTGACCCAACGGCAGCCGAAGCGTTGCCGGGCATTGTTGCCGAGGCTTTTAGCCCAATCGGCCATGGCCTTATATCCACGCATGCCACATAGGCAGGCTCCGGCGGCAATCGCCAGAACCGTGGCCAGCCGATGCCGTCGCCCCTGGGCTCGGCGAGGATCGGGGATTTGGGCAAAAAAGGAAGGCAAGGATTGCATCTGTTGGGCATTGAGCATCATTTTGGAACCTCCTGTCTGGTAAGGGGGTTGGAGAATCGCCTGGCATAACAGCCTTCGGGCATCCGCCTGTAAAGGTTTGATGAAGACCTTTTTGGGCGAAGAAGCCGTAGGGGTGTATCCGTTGCGGGTTCGACAAAAGCCTCTGCTCTCACCAACGTAGAGCCAGTTGGCCGCTTTATAAACGGTCCCCTGGAAACGTTGGGGGTCTACAAAGGTTTCCAGCAATACCACCGGATGTCCAAAAGCTTTTTGCCAATCTGTATTGAGGCGCCTTTGGCACAGGGACAGAATTCGTGAACCTAAATTCGGAAGATGCCACTCGGGCAGGATGAGAAAACGGCTATTATTGACAATCAACTTGAGACGGTCATACTGATGACGCAAGGTCCATCCGATCCAGCGATCTCGTGCAGCACACTTGAGGGCAGAGGCGGAAAAACTCAGAAGCCCTATCCATTGATCAGCCCAGAGGGCAACGTACCAGAGGGTTTCGCTGATCTTAGGTAAGGAACCCAAGTAATGATGCTCCTGCATCAGTTCTTGATAACGCTGCTCTTCGGACGAACGGACCGGCCTGACAAGAATCTCTCTGAGATTCAAAGGAATCCCCCAGATGAACCATTATGATGGCCCTTTATAACTCATCTGGAGGCGGTTGTCCAGTTTTTCTTCTATCAACTGAATTCATTTCAGTTTTTCGGGTAGAATAAATTCACCCTGTAAGGGTTCCTCTGTTGATCCATCCCTGATCGGGGTCATCTTAGATTAATCTGAATGTTAAGGAATCTCTAAAATACCTTTGACATTTAAAAAAAATCCCTTTAATATTGCAAAGATATATCTAT